>Ga0302325_10013956_pt1 | contig 17115 bp, 15 predicted proteins | sample Palsa_T0_2_FD_201948 | JGI IMG/M metagenome (GOLD analysis project Ga0302325, IMG submission 201948) | Peat permafrost microbial communities from Stordalen Mire near Abisko, Sweden - Palsa_T0_2 | ecosystem: Environmental > Terrestrial > Soil > Palsa > Peat permafrost | place: Sweden: Abisko... | reverse complement strand
CCTGACCATGGGCTTCTGCCTCTCCTGTCACCGCGACCCGGGGCCGAATTTGCGGCCGCGATCCGCCCTCTATGACACTGCGTGGCACCGCGGCCCGCACACTCCCTCACCGGCGGAGCTCATGATGCTATATCACGTTCCCGATCGCACGCTCACCGATTGCTCGTTGTGTCACCGATGAATCGAAGCGACAAGTTATGGCGCAGTCTGGAACAGGCGGCGGACGATCCTGCCTTCCTCGAGCACGCAACGCAGGAGTTCCCCGGCCTGGCCGCGGCATTGGCCGAGCCTCTGGGTCGGCGGCAAGTTCTCAGGTTGATGGCCGCATCGATTGTCTTGAGCGGGCTGGCGGGGTGCGATTCCAAGTATGGGGGAAACCTCATTCCCGCCGTGACCATTCCACCGAACATTATCCCGGGGCTGCCGAACTTCTACGCAACCGCGCACGTACTCGATGGTTACGCCAGCGGCGTGGTCGTCAAACACACCATGGGGAGGCCGGTGAAAGTCGACGGCAATCCCGAGCATCCGGCCAGTCTCGGTGCGATCGATGTCTATGCGCAAGCGCAGCTGCTGGATTTCTACGATCCCGACCGGGCGGCCGAGATCAGCCGACGGGGCAATCCCGCCGATCGTGCGAACCTCGATGCGGCGTTATCCGAGCAGCGCGCCGGTTTGGGGCTGCGGCGAGGTGCGACCCTCCGGATCCTCACCGGCAGCGTCACCTCGCCGACACTCATTGCGCAAATCGAGGCGGTACAGCGGCAATATCCCGAGGCGCAGTGGACCCAGTGGGACCCCATTTCGCGTGATGCCGCGCGACAAGCCTCGCAGATCGCTTACGGGCGACCCCTCGATGTAATCGCTCACCTCGATAGAGCCGACGTTCTGCTGGCGATCGACGGCGACCTTCTCAGTTCGGCGCCTGGCCGGCAGCGTTACGCACGCGATTTTGCCAGCCGACGCAATCCATCGCGTACATCCTCGATGAGCCGTGTGTACGCGATCGAACCGACTCCGACCTTGATCGGCTCCGTGGCCGATCATCGCTTCATCGCAGGCACGGCGGAACTGCGCCGCATCCTCATGGCGATTGGCGCCGGCGTTCTGCAAGATACGCCGCCGGTCTCGGCGCCGACTTGGGTCGGTCCGCTCGTGGCCGATCTGAAAGCGGCACACGGTCGGGTGCTGGTGCATGTCGGCGGGGCGCAGCCTGCCGAACTGCACGCTCTGGCACACGCGATCAACGAGGCGTTGGGCGCGCGCGGTGCTACCTACGATCTCATCGAGCCGGCGTTCCCGCAAGCCGCTTTGCAGGCGGACGCTATGAAGGCGCTGATCGCCGACATGCACGCAGGCCAAGTCAGCCACCTGCTCATCATCGACAGCAATCCTCTGTACGCATCGCCCTCATCATGGGGGTTTGCCGAAGCGCTCGAGCGGGTACCCTTCAGCGTGGCACTTGCCCGCCATGCCGACGAAACCGCTCGCTCGACCACATGGTTCGTGCCGCAGGCCCATGATTGGGAAACCTGGAGTGATGCGCGTGCCTACGATGGCACCGTCACTGTTCTGCAGCCTCAGGCGCTGCCGCTCTATGGGGGCTTAAGCGCGCATACCATGCTCGGGCTCTATCTGACCGCGCCCCCCGTGTCGACGGAACAGAGCGTGCGCCAGACTTGGGCTGCTCGCTCAAGCGGCGATTCCGCCAACGGTTGGTCCGATGCGTTAGCCCGTGGCTTCGTGCCCGGCACGGCGAGCGCGCCGAGCGATGCGCGCCTGCGCTCCGAGGGTACGGCACCCAGTACGACATCGACCGCCGCTTCCGGCGAGGGGCTCACGTTGCTGTTGCGCGTAGATCCAAATTTGTGGGACGGGCGTTTTGCCAACAATCCCTGGCTGCAGGAATTGCCGCGGCCACTCACCAAGGTGGTCTGGGACAACCCACTGTTGATCGCGCCCGCATTGGCTGCGCGGATGCAATTGACCAATGGCGATTGCGTACGCCTCGCGATCGATCAGGTGAGTGTCGTGACGCCCGTGTGGATCATGCCGGGCCAGGCACCCGATTGCATCACCGCCTTGCTCGGTTCCGGCCGGCGCGCTGCCGGAACCGTCGGGGACGGCGTGGGTATCGATTTCTACCCATTCGCGGGGCACAAAGGCCCGGTGGTGCTGCATAAGGAGAAGGACCGGGTGGAACTCGCGAGCACGGTTCATCACAACTTGCTGATGCAGACACCGCCGGAAATTCTCCGTCATGGCACCCTGGCGCAGTTCCTCGCCGATCCTCACTTTGCCGCCAACGAGCATAACGAGCCGCACCTCTATCGCACGGTACCGCCCGGCCCGGCCGCCTGGGCGATGAGCATCGATCTGAACGCCTGCATAGGCTGCAATGCCTGCATCGTCGCCTGCCAGGCCGAGAACAATATTTCCGTGGTGGGTAAGGCCGAAGTGCTGCGCGAGCGCGAAATGCACTGGCTGCGGATCGACCGCTATTTCGAGGGCGAGCCGGACGCTCCGGAGAGTTTCTTCCAGCCCGTGCTGTGCATGCACTGCGAGGAGGCGCCCTGCGAGAACGTCTGTCCCGTCGGCGCCACGGTGCATGATTCTGAGGGGCTCAACGTCATGGTGTACAACCGTTGCGTCGGGACGCGCTTCTGCTCCAATAACTGCCCTTACAAGGTGCGGCGCTTCAATTTCCATGGCTATGCGAAGGAGCAGCACCGCCCCGTAGAGTCATGGAATCCCGACGTCACGGTGCGCGCGCGCGGGGTGATGGAAAAGTGCTCGTACTGCATTCAGCGGGTCGCCGAGGCGCGCATTGTTGCGGATCGGGCCAGTCGTCCGGTGGGCGAAGTCAGAACCGCCTGTCAGAACGCGTGTCCGACGCAGGCATTCACCTTCGGCAACCTCGCGGACCCGCAAAGCGAGGTGGCGCAGCGCAAGCGCAGCCCGCTCGATTTTGCCATGTTGGAGAAGCAGAACACCAAACCTCGAACCACCTACGAAGCTCTGGTGCGCAATCCCAACCCCGCAATCAAAGCGGACCCGACATGAGCGTCGCGGCGCCAGATGCCATGCCGTCCCCGAAGGCCCGTGCGCCTCGCTTCGATGATCCGGTGGTGGATCCTGAGTTGACCATCGCCTCCATGACCGATCGGGTCTGCGCCATTGCACTGCGCGAACGGGCGTATCTGTGGTGGTGGATTGCCTTCGTGCCGTGCATGGCCCTGACCTTGCTTCTGGTGGTATCCATCGCGTACTTGTTCTACGCGGGCATCGGCATATGGGGGATCAGTTGGCCGGTGATGTGGGGGTTCGCGATCTTAAGCTACGTGTGGTGGATCGCCATCGCCTCCGGCGGCACGATCATTTCCGCCCTGTTCTTTCTGATGGGAGCGGAGTGGCGTACCTCCATCAACCGCATCGCCGAGTCGATGATGCTGTTCGGTGCGGCGGCGGCCGGTATCTATCCCATCCTGCACCTCGGGCGGCCCTGGTTTTTTTATTGGCTGTTCTTTTATCCCAATACCATGTCCCTCTGGCCCCAGTTTCGAAGTCCCCTCTTGTGGGATTTTTGGGCTCTCGTGACCTATGTATTCGCGTCGATTTTATTTTGGTATTTCGGACTGATGCCGGATTTCGCCAGCGTGCGTGATCGAGCGACCTCGCCTGCCAAGCAGCGCATCTACGGCGTCCTTGCCTGCGGTTTTCGCGGTTCAACCCGGCAGTGGCGGCATATGCGCGCCGCCTACGGCGTCATGGCAGCGATCATGGCGCCCGTGGTGGTCTCGATTCACAGCATCGTCGGGCTCGACTTCGCCGGCGCCGCAACCCCCGGCTGGCATTCCACCGAATTTCCACCCTTCTTCGTCTTCGGCGCATTGCTGTCCGGCTTCTCGATCGTGCTGCTGCTGATCATTCCCTTGCGCCGGCTGCTCGGCCTCGAGGACATGATCACCGGCCGGCACCTCAATGTATTGTGCAAGCTGTTGCTGACCAGCAGCCTGTGTGTGTCCTACGCCTATCTCATGGATGCGTTCAGCACCTTCTATGGCGGCGACCGCGCGGAACGCGTCATGTTCATCGAACGGGCACTCGGCGATTACAAATACCTCTATTGGGGCACGGTGCTGCTCAACTGCCTGCTGCCGCAAGTCTTTTGGTCCCGTCGCTTGCGCCTGAATCAGCCGGTCATCGTCGCGATTTGTTTGTGCGTGGTCGCCGGCATGTGGCTTGAGCGATATGAAATCGTCGTGACCAGTCTGCATCGCTCCAATCTGCCCTCGGCATGGGGGATTTATCACCCGACCTTTTGGGATTGGTCGACGCTTTTGGGCACGGTCGGTATGTTCTTGAGCGGCATTTTGCTGTCGGTGCGTTATATACCAATCGTCTCGATGCACGAAATGCGCACCCTGATTGCGAGCACCCAGGCGCGTGCCGCCGCGGCGCGCGCGCCATGAATGGCATCCTCGCCGGCTTCGACACGCCGCATGACTTTAAGCGCGCGCTCGCGTGTTTGAGGGAGGCACGGATCGAAGCACTTGAAACTTACACGCCGATACCGCTCGAGGAAGAAGTTTCCGGCTCGCCGTTGCCTCTGGCCATGTTCGCGGCGGGCATCGCCGGCTTCGTGGGCTTCTTTTTGCTCATGACGTATGCGGATGTCTATGCCTATCCGCTCGACATTGGCGGCCGGCCGACATTTGCGTGGCCGGCCTTCGTGCCCATCGCCTTCGAGCTCGGCGTTCTCTGCGCGATGGTGGTCGGATTTTTCGGTTACTTTGTGACTTGCCGCATGCCGCGGCTGTATGACCCCGTCGATGAATGCGACAGTTTCAGGCGTGCATCGAGGGATGGCTGGTTCGTGGCCATTCGTACCGCCGACCCTGAACGCGCGGCACAGGCGCAAGCCCTGCTCGACACATTGCATCCGGCCAGTGTCGAGGAGTTCGCGGTGTGATGGGCAACGCCATAGCCGTTCTGGTTCTGTGCCTGGCGTTCTTGGCCGGCTGCGACAACATGGACAATCAGCCGAAGCAAACGGCGTATTCGCCGCTGGTCGGGCCCGCTGCGGTACCGAGCGATACGGTGGAATTTCAAAGCCAGCCTGTCGCAGCTCCCGCGGTCACGCTGGTGCTGCTCGAGCGTGGCCAGGAGCGCTATCGCATTTATTGCGCGCCCTGCCATTCAGAGTTGGGTGACGGACACGGCATTATCGTGCAGCGCGGTTTTCCGCCGCCGCCGTCCTTTCAGAGCAAGCCACTGCGATCGGCACCGCCGCAGCATATTTACGATGTCATCACCCGGGGATACGGAGTGATGTATCCGTTCGCCGACCGCGTGCCGCCTGCCGACCGCTGGGCCATTGCAGCTTACATTTACGCACTCGAGCGTAGCCAACATGCGTCGCTCGCCGATGTGCCCGCCGATCAGCGCGGTAAGCTGCAGTGACGGCTCGGCGTGCGGAGCGCAGCGCGTGGGTGGTGGGCGGCGTGGGGTTGCTCGGCTCCGGCATCGTCTGGTGGAGGTCGCCCGGACTTTTTTCCTATGCCTGGCTCGCTGCGCTGACCTTTTGGTTGGGGTGGCCGCTGGGAAGCATGGCGCTGATCCTTATCCACGCATTGACCGGTGGCCGCTGGGGCATCGCCATCCGGCCACAGTTGGCCGCGGGCCTCGCCACGTTGCCGCTGTTGCTGCCGGCGCTGCTTCCGATTCTGTTCGTCCTCCACACGCTATATCCCTGGATGCACGCCGATGTAGCCGCTTACCTCGACAATCGGTTCTATCTGAACGCGCCGTTCTTTTACGCACGGTGCGTGCTCTATTTGATCGTCTGGCTCGGCCTGGCCGCCGTCGTGCTGCATGCACTTCGGCGGGAGAATCCGCAGCTGCTCTTGTATCGCGTGGCACCTCCCGGGCTCATCCTGCTGGCTCTCACGGTGACGTTCGCGGCGATCGACTTCACACTCTCGCTGGACCCGCATTTCGCGTCGAGCATCTACGGCCTGCTCGCCGCCAGTGAAGCTGTCTTGCTCGCGCTCTCGATCGCGGTGCTGGGGGTGACCTTCGCGCGCCAGCCTGACGCGCGTGAAAGCACACACGATTTGGGCAGGCTGCTGTTTGCGCTGTTGGTGCTGTGGGCGTATCTCGACTTCATGCAGCTACTGATCGTCTGGAATTCGGACTTACCCGACGAAGCCAACTGGTACCTTCCGCGCCTCGTCGGCGGCTGGGCGAGCGTCGCCATCTTCATTGCGGCAGTCCACTTTCTGCTGCCTTTTTTCGCCTTGATTTGGCCTCAGGCGCAGCGTTCGCGCACGGCCTTAAGAGCGGTGGCTGCGCTGCTCGTGGTGACAGAAGTGCCGCGCGCCTGGTGGCTCGTGATCCCGGCCGCGGGGCGCCCTCCATCCGCGTTGGACGCGGTGCCGATGGTGGCAATCCTCGGTCTCGCGACCGGAATGGCCTTGCGCGCGATCCGCAGCGCGTGGCTCATGCCGGCAGTAGCTGCTCATGGCTGATGCAGAAAAACTCATCCCGACCGCGCGCCACGAGCACAGTGATATCGGTGAGAGATTCATTTGGGTAGCCGCTGCCTCGATGCTCGGTCTGCTCATCGCGTGCGCCTTGCTGACCTGGTGGCTGTACCCACAGTCACTCTCGGACGCCCTGACCCCGCCGCTTCCGGTGTATCCTGCGCCGCGTCTGCAATCCGACCCGCCGGCCGACATGCGAGCCTTCCACGCGCTTGAGATGCGGCAGCTTGATAGCACAGGTTGGGTCGATCAGGCGCATGGGGTGGTTCACATCCCGATCGCGGACGCCATGCGTCTCGTTGGACAGGAGGGCATTCCCGGATGGCCGGCGCCGGGGGCAGCGCCATGATCCGGTGGATGGCGGTCGTTTTTCTGGCGGCGGGCGGGGCTGCCTTGGCGGCGGGCCCCTATCCTTCAGACATCGATCCGGCACGCTTTTCCTATCAGGTGCGGCCGGGCGCACGATTGCCCGGCCAGCTCCTATTTCGCGACTCTGATGGTCAGGCCGTGCGGCTGGGGGATCTTGCGCAGGGCGTGCCGCTGATACTGGTGCCCGCCTATCTTCGATGCCTGAATCTCTGCGGCGTCGTACGCGCGAGCCTGTTGGGCGCTCTGCAGCGCACCGATCTCCATGCCGGGCGCGACTATGTACTGGCGGTGCTCAGCATCGACCCGACCGAGACGAGCGCCGAGGCGAGTGCCGCCAAGGCGAGCGATCTGTCCGAATTCGGCGGCGGCCAGACGCAACCGTATTGGCATTATCTGACGGGCACGGCCTCCGGCATCACGGCGGCCACTGAGGCCGTCGGGTTCCGTCATCGTTTCGATCCACAGAGTCAGCAATTCATCCACCCTGCCGGCATTGTCTTCGTGAGCGCGCAAGGCGTCGTCTCGAATTATCTGCTCGGCGTCGGCTACACGCCGGTCGAGGTGCGCTCCGCGTTGCACAGTGCGGGCGTGGGGCGCATCGCCGCGGCTGCGGCGCCTCTCTTGCTCATCTGCTTCCATTTCGATCCGACCACCGGGCGCTATTCGCTGGAGATATTGAAAGTGCTGCGCCTCGCAGGGGTCCTGACCGTCCTCACCATAGCGGCAGTAGTGTTCCTTCTCTTCCGCAAGGAGCGGCTCCGCTCGTGAAATGGTGGCTGCCCCAAGCATCGATGAGCGCGGCGGAGACGGACCGTCTGCTATGGGCGCTGGTGCTGCTGTCATTCGCGGTGCTCGCGCTCGTATTCGGCCTGATGTTCCGCTATATCGTCAAGTATCGAGCCGGCAGCGATCTTGATCGCGGCGCGGTGGCACAAAAATCCTGGATCTTCGAAATCAGCTGGACGGGCGCGACGCTGCTCATATTTTTCGGCCTTTTCGTCTGGGGTGCGGATCTTTACGTGCGTCTGTTCGAGGCGCCGAAAAATGGGCTCAAGATTTATGTCATCGCCAAACAATGGATGTGGAAGATCGAACACGTCGGCGGTCAACGAGAAATCAATGCGCTGCATGTTCCCGTAGGGATACCCATTGAACTTGTGATGACGTCCGAGGATGTGATCCACGATTTCTCCGTACCGGCCTTTCGCATCAAACACGACGTGCTGCCCGATCGCTACGAAACTTTATCGTTCACGGCGAATCGACCGGGCACGTATGAGCTGTACTGCACGCAATTCTGCGGCCTCGATCATTCTAAAATGGTCGGAGAGGTCGTGGTCTTGCCGCAGCCGCAGTTCCAAGCGTGGCTGGAACAGCATGGTACCGGCGATACTTTGGCGGCCGCTGGACGGATTTTGTTCACGCGTTTCGGCTGCGGCGGTTGCCACGGGAGCAACGCTACGGGCAGCGAGATAGAGAGCACCGTGCGCGCACCCTCGCTCGCCGGCCTTTACGGCAATCCCGTCCCGTTGTCGAATGGCACGGTGACGATCGCCGATGAGCGATATCTGCACGATTCCATCGTGGCGCCGGAGCGGCAAATCGTGGCGGGCTATGCACCCATCATGCCGTCCTTCGCCGGGCAGCTCGGTGAGGAAGATCTTCTGAAACTGGTCGCCTACATCAAATCGCTGGCGCCGGAGAGACCGCAATGAGCACGGGGATGACGGATACGGTGAGAATCTCGGCCGGCGCGGTCGAAGGATCGTATCTCACGGACGGATGGACTGTGCGCAGTTGGCTGCTGAGTACCGATCACAAACGCATCGCGCTGCTCTATCTTGGCAGCATCACGTTTTTTTTCTTCGTCGGCGGCGCCGCAGCCGCGCTGGTGCGACTCAATCTCATTGTTCCGGAAGGATTGCTCGGTTCGGCCGAAGCCTACAATCGATTGTTCACCATGCACGGCGTCATCATGGTGTGGTTCTTCTTAGTGCCTGCCGTGCCGGTCACTCTGGGCAATTTTCTCATCCCGTTGATGTTGGGCGCGCGCGATCTGGCGTTTCCGCGCCTCAATCTATTCACCTGGTATCTATTCATCACGGGCGGTGCAATCACGCTCTGGGCACTGTTCGTCGGCGGCTTGGACACCGGATGGACGTTTTATACGCCGCTCTCAACGATGTACTCCCAGGGCCACGTGGTGCTGGCGGCGGTCGGCATTTTCATCTCCGGATTCGCCTCCATAGCCACGGGCCTGAACTTCATCGTCAGCATTCACCGGCTGCGCGCCCCCGGTTTAACGTGGTATCGCATGCCCGTATTCCTGTGGTCGATATATTCCTTGAGTGTCTTGCTGGTCCTGGCGACTCCCGTGCTCGCCATCACCTTACTGTTGCTCGCCTTGGAACGACTGTTTCATATCGGTGTATTCGACCCTGCGATCGGCGGCGACCCGCTGCTGTTCCAGCATTTATTTTGGTTCTACTCGCATCCCGCGGTCTACATCATGATCCTCCCGGGCTTCGGCGTCGTCAGCGAAATCATTCCGACGTTTTCGCGCAAGAGCATCTTCGGCTACAAATTCGTCGTGTGGGCCAGCGTATCGATCGCGGTGATCAGCTTTTTCGTCTGGGGCCATCACATGTTCGTGGCCGGCACTTCGGTGTATTCGGCAGTGTTGTTCTCGATCTTAAGCTATTTAGTCGCGGTCCCGTCAGCCATTAAAGTGTTTAACTGGCTGGGCACGATGCATAAAGGATTCGTGCGCTTTGATGCACCGATGCTGTATGCCTTGGGATTCATCGGATTGTTCACCATCGGGGGGCTGACCGGCCTATGGGTCGCCGCTCTCGCCGCGGACGTGCATCTCACGCAGACGTATTTCGTCGTGGCGCACTTTCACTACATCATGGTGGGCGGCATGGTCTCCGCGTTTTTTGGAGGACTGCATTTCTGGTGGCCCAAAATTACGGGGCGCATGTATCCGGAAATGTGGGCCCGGGTCGCCGCTCTCATCATGTTCATCGGATTCAATATCACCTTCTTTCCACAGTTTATCTTGGGGCTTCTCGGGATGCCGCGGCGCTACTTCTCATATTCGCCGGATTTTCAGGTACTGAACGTACTCTCATCGGCGGGCGCATCGGTGCTTGCCAGCGCCTATCTGCTGCCGCTCGCCTACCTGACCTGGTCGTTGTTCCATGGCGAACGGGCGCCGGCGAATCCTTGGGGAGCTACCGGGCTCGAATGGCAGACGGCCTCCCCGCCGCCGACCGTGAATTTTGTCGAGATCCCGGTGGTCAGCGAAGGTCCGTACGCCTATCCGCTCCCTGAAACGGTGCACCAGCAGAATGTCTAGCACAATCCCGCACCATTTTCAGTACGAAAGCGCATCCTACCAAGCGCAGACGGCGGTCGCCGGGGTGTGGCTGTTCCTCGCGTCCGAGGTGTTGTTTTTTGGCGCAATGATCTTGACGTGGATATATTCGCGCCACTGGAACCCGCTCGGTTTCGATGCGGGGGCACGCGAAACCGACCTTGCGATCGGCACGCTCAACACATTCGTTCTCGTCACCAGCAGCTTCGTCTACGCGTCGGGCTTGCTATTCATTCGCGAGGGCAACATCCGCTGGTTGATTCGATGCTGCGTGGTCACTCTGGTACTCGGTTTGATCTTCCTCGCGCTGAAATTCGGTGTCGAGTGGCCGGAGGATTTCGCACATCATCTCTTTCCCGCCGCACCGAATTTCAAGATCAGCGGACCGTCGCAGGGCGGTGCGCGTTTGTTCTTTATTTTTTATTTCATCGCCACGGCGCTTCACGGCGTGCATATGGTCGTGGGTATAGGACTGTTACTCTGGCTCATCCGGCGCGCACGTCGCGGTGAGTTTTCATCGAGCTATCATACGCCGGTCACCGTCGTCGGACTTTACTGGAGCTTCGTCGACATCGTCTGGCTAAGTTTGTATCCGCTAATCTATTTGATTGGGAGAGGTCGATGAAGCGCGGCATGATGCGCCTGCTGCTCGTGTGGGGGCTGCTCATCCTGTTGGGCGGCACCGAATTTGCCGCGAGCTACTTGCCGCTCGAGCGGTCTTGGCGCCCGCTTGTCATGATCCCCGGCGTGTTGATGGTCCTGGTGGTAGCGATTGGCTTTATGGAGGTCAAGAAGGGACCCGTCCTGGTCCGCGCTTTCGCAGTGGCGGCCATGTTCTGGTTGTTCGTTCTGCTGGCCTTGGGAAGCGCCGACCCATTGACTCGCACGAATTACTACGTGCCAGACACCTACGTCAAGTAAGTTGGCTCTGGTAGGAGAGTAACCAGATCCGGGAGGGGGTAGGCCGCCAGCTTCGCTTCCTAGGCACCACCGAACCCGGGGTACCAACGGCCTCCGTCAGCGGGTGGCGGGTCTATTCCAATCCTCATTAGCGAGAAGTATCTTTAGGTTCTCGTCCTGGTCACCCAAAGTGCACTCGGAGAGGTTTGGATGCGAATATAGCGGCGTGGGCCCATTCAAGCGCGGCGCCCGGCTCGCTGGCGTGTGGACTTGATCGGTTCGTCGGAAGCATAGCCAAGGAGACTCTCCCATGTCCTCGCAGAATAAGTTCGACGCCGACATCGAAGGAGGCAAGCGTCTTAGTCCGCACCAGCGCGAGCCGATAACTCCGAGCGTCAAGGTAAACCTGGTCCGCCGTCGCCTGCTTTTGGGAGGCGCTGTAGTCGGAATCGGCGGTGTGGCCGCGGCGGCCATCCATGACGGCGAACTTGGCAGTCCCCCGCAAACTTTTCGAGGTGCTGTTCCATGGCAAGAAGGGACGGCGGACGCGCCGCCAGGCGCTTCAGGCTCAGGGTACGTGTTTTTCACGGCAGAGGAAGTCGCGTTTATCGAGGCTGCCGTCGGCCGATTGATTCCGAACGATTCGGTGGGTCCTGGGGCCGTCGAAGCAAACGTGCCCTTTTTTCTAGATCGACAACTCGCGGGAAAGTTCGGCCGCGGCGATCACTACTATCTGGGAGGCCCTTGGCCCAAAGGCACGCCTGAGCAGGGTTATCAATCCCGCTTCAGTCCCGCGCAACTATATCGCGCTGCCATCGCGGCGGTCGACAAATATGTGGGGGGCAATTTCAATGGCGTTTCCTTCAGCAAACTGACGAGCGCGGATCAGGACAACGTGCTGAAGGGCCTTGAGAGCGGCGAGATAAAACTCGATGACAGTGTCGACAGTAAGACCTTCTTCGCGATGCTCTTGCAAAACACCAAGGAAGGCTACTTCTCTGATCCGATCTATGGCGGGAATAAAGATATGGGGGCCTGGAAGATGATTGGATTTCCTGGGGCCCACTACGATTACAAAGAATGGGTGTCCCGCCACGGCGAGCGCGTGCCCTACCCCACGGTCGGATTCAAGGGCCGTCCCGGCTGGAAGGAGACTTGAATCATGGCAACCACTCTCAAACCCGTGGATGCCGTTTTGGTGGGCTTCGGGTGGACCGGCGCCATCATGGGTCAGGAACTGTGCGAGGCGGGCCTCAACGTGCTGGCGCTGGAACGCGGTCCGTGGCGCGACACGCCAACGGACTTCGCGACCGGATTCGCGCAGGACGAGCTGCGCTATATGTGGCGGCATCACTTATTTCAAAACGTGGCCGACGACACTTTGACCATCCGCAATAACGTCAATCAGGAGGCGCTGCCGATGCGCCATCTCGGCGCGTTTTTGCTCGGCACCGGAGTCGGTAGCGGGGGCGTACATTGGAACGGCCAGATCTGGCGGTTCTTGCCCTCAGACTTTCTGACCAAGAGCCACAACCAACAGCGCTATGGAAAGAAAGCGGTCACGGATTACGATCTCACCGTTCAGGACTGGGGCACCACGTACGAAGAGCTGGAACCCTTCTACGATCAATTCGACAAGCTTTGCGGTACGAGCGGCAAAGCGGGCAATCTAAACGGGGTGATCCAGCCTGGCGGCAATCCCTTCGAGGGCCCTCGAGCCAACGAATACCCGACGCCGCCCATGATCCAAACCTACGCGCCCACCCTGTTCGGCAAAGCGGCGGCCGAATTGGGGCGCCATCCCTTCCCGCATCCGACCGGCAATCTCTCTCAAGCCTATACGAATCCACTGGGCGCACAGCTCGGTGCATGTACGTACTGCGGATTCTGCGAGAAATTCGGCTGCGGCAACTATTCCAAGGCGAGCCCGCAAACAACCATCCTTCCGTCCCTGATGACGAAAGGAAACTTCACCTTGAAGACCGAATGCGAAGTGCTGCGGGTGGAGTTAACGCCGGACCGCAAGCGAGCCACTGGCGTGACCTACGTAAACAGTGCCGGCGAGGAGTTCTTCCAGCCGGCGGAGATGGTGATCCTGACCGCCTATGTCTTGCAGAATGTCCGTCTGCTGCTGCTGTCCGGAATTGGCAAACCCTATGACCCAAAGACAGGCGACGGTGTGGTCGGCAAGAACTACGCCTATCAAACCATGTCTTCGGTGAATGTCTTCTTCGAGGACAAGATCTTGAACCCGTTTATCGGCGCGGGCGCCTTGGCGACCGTCATCGATGATTTCAACGGGGATAACTTCGATCATTCCGGCTTAGGGTTCATCGGCGGCGCCTATATCGCGGGAATGGTCACCGGCGGACGTCCCATCGAGATGATCTACACGCCGACGGGGACACCGGCCTGGGGCTTGGAGTGGAAGCATGCCGCCGCGAAGAATTACTTGCGCTCATTCTCCCTCAGTGTTCATGGCTCCTGCATGAGCCATCGCGGCAACTATCTAGACCTCGATCCCACCTATCGGGACATCCACGGTCGTCCGATGCTGCGCATGACGTTCGATTTCACCGACAACGAACACAAAATGTCGGACTACTTGACCGACCGCGCGGCCGAGGTAGCGCGCGCCATGAATCCGCGGGAGATCAAGGTGAATCGCCGCACCGGCTCTTTCAGCGTCGTACCCTATCAGACGACGCACAATACAGGCGGCGCCATCATGGGCGACACCCCGGCAAACAGTGTCGTTAATAAGTATTTGCAATCATGGGATGTACAGAATGTCTTCTCCATGGGCGCAGGCGCGTTCCCGCAAAATGCCGGCTACAACCCCACCGGCACGGTGGCCGCGCTCGCCTACCACGCGGCCCGTGAAATCAGGGCGCGCTACCTGAAGAATCCCGGTCCACTGGTGCAGGCATAGCCTATGAGCACGCTACCTCGTGTTGGGATCGCTATTGTCGTGCTGGCGCTGATCGTTGCCCTCCTGGTGATATTGCGTCTGACCATGGGTACAGCGGCCGCAGTTTCTCCCTCGCACCGGAACGAGCATTCTTCCGGGATACTGCCTGTCGATCTTTTGAGGCAGCCGATTCCGGACACGACGCCGAATGCCGAGCAGCTGCGGCGCGGACAGTACCTGGTGGCGGCAGGCGATTGCATGTCCTGTCACTTGAGCGAGGGGGGCCAGGCATTGGCTGGCGGGTTGGGACTGAACACCCCCTTCGGCGTGATCTACACACCGAATATCACCTCCGACATGGAGACTGGGATCGGCGATTGGTCTTCCGATCAATTCTACCGAGCCATGCACAAGGGGATTGACGATGAGGGAAGCAATCTCTACCCTGCCTTTCCCTACCCGTGGTTCACACTCGTCAGCCGCGAAGATGACGATGCCATTCTGGCTTTTTTGAAGTCGGTACCGGCGGTCAAGTACACGCCGCCTAAGAATGCGCTGCCCTTTCCTCTTAACCTTCGTTCTGCCGTCAAGGGCTGGAATCTGCTCTTCTTCAAGGCTCATGACTTCAAGAGCGATGCCAATCAATCTGCCGAATGGAATCGCGGGGCCTATCTTGTCAACGGTTTAGGCCACTGCGGCGGCTGCCATACACCAAAGAGTGCGCTCGGCGCGGACAAATCCCGCCGGAATTTTCAGGGCGGCACACTCGATAACTGGGTGGCGCCGGACCTGACGGCTAACAAGCGTACCGGTCTTGGTTCCTGGAGCATCGATGATGTAACCGAATATCTTGGCACCGGGCGTAACGCACATGCGGGGGCGGGCGGTGCTATGGCGGACGTGATTACCTACTCTACATCACTGATGAGCGATGCCGACCGCCACGCGATGGCTGTTTATTTGAAGAGCCAAGCGGCGAGCCCGAGCGTCGCCGCTGCTCAACCGGATGCGGGCGCAATGCACCGAGGCGCCGCAATTTACTCGGATGCCTGCGCATCCTGCCACTTAGAAAATGGCGTAGGACAGCCGAGGTACTTCCCGCCCTTAGGACCCAACGCCATGCTGCAGCAGGCGGACCCGATCGGTCTTGAGCACTTGATCTTAGCCGGTGGGCGTATCGGAGCCAGCCCCACTCGCCCTTCCCCCATGACCATGCCGAGCTTTGCGTGGAAGCTCACCGACCAAGAAATCGCTGACGTCTCAACCTTCATTCGCAATAGCTGGGACAACCAGGCAGCATCAGTGTCCGCCGCCGACGTGCGATCTGCTCGAAAGAAGCTGAACCTGGACACGGTGCACCTCACGGCCAACTCGGGTGATCAAAACTGAGGAGCTGCGCAGCAGATCGACAAGCTAGCTCAGCGTCCATTAAGACGGCTTAAAATGATGGGTGTGCATCGAACAACCGGCACTCGCTGGGTGCACGATCTCGGCCGCGCAAGCAATTAGCCCGCGCCATGCCGCGGCCGTATTGAACTCGCATTTGATTAAATCGTTCCATAGCATCTTCACTCCTTCACTCCTTCCCATTTGACTCGGGGGCAACAAATCCTTTGCGGGGCCCAAGTCACGACGTGACAATTCTCCGGAAAGCGTGTGCCAGAAGTCAGTATCGGATTCAGGGGACTTTCGGACCTACACTATTCCGATGGACGCGTGTTTTACCGGAGTGAGACCCCCAAAAATTGGTGCCAATCGGCCGCGCACTCATCAAATGCACGTGATCGATTGATACGGTGTGGCTGTAACGCTGGAACCTGTGCCGGTCTGTGAGCTAAGCGGCGCCGCACTTCGGTGAAGCTGGGGCTCCGTACCTCGAGGTCAAGAAGCTTTCGCGGGGGCTCGGCACCGTACAGCGATTGACACTGTGCGTTGAAGGCTGAGACCGGATGCTAATTCGGCGCCATTTTTCGGCCATTCGCTCCACGAAAAATCGGTTTCGTCGGAATTGGGCGTACTGCGCTCGCAACTTGGTCTAGCGTCGACTCGGTAAGAGTGCCTACGTTCGAATCGTGGCGAGTCGAAAAAACGCTCTGCAATGCGACAAACTCAATCAGAGGATAACTTCATGAAAACAACTCTCATCGGAATCGCTGCTACTGCCGCCTTATCGCTTTTCGGACTGCCCGCGAATGCCAACTGCGCGTATCCAAGCGCAGGCAATCAGCAGGATATCCAACTTCCAGCGTATCGCCATCACTTCGCGGACCATGAGGGCATCGTGGGAACCTGGCTTGTGAATTACGGCCCTGTTGGCCAAGCTTTTATTCAATGGCACAGCGATGGCACTGAGTGGGAGAACATCACTCACCCCGCCATTGGTGGAAACATCTGTATGGGCTCTTGGGTAGCGACAGGCCCATGGACTTATACCCGCAACCACTTCGGTTGGATTTTTAATTCGACGACCGGACTGATCGCCGGATATTTTAATGAGACCGAGACTGACGCACTGTCGAAAGATGGAAACTCATATACCGGAACCAACGTTACGATTTTCTACGACATGGCCGGTACCGAGGTGCCAGCACCGGGTGCACCGTCGCCGATGTCCACCTGCAGGCGCTCGCGGATCGTGCCGAGTCGAGCATCGAACACGACTCTGACGCCCGAATATTCGTCCTGCGCGCGGATGGGCTCGACATCGAGGCTCGAAGAGTCGTACCTGATCCCATCGTCTTCGACGTCGGTGCTGCAAATGGCGGCGATATCGCGGCTTACGGAATCCGTGTCGCTACTGCCATGTGCGAGCAGATCGAGGTCCAGGGTCGACCGGTATGGCTGATCCGCCCACAGCCGCAGGAGCATCGCTCCTTTGAGCACGAATCGCTCGCGCACCGGTGAGCGGCCGAGCCGGTACAAGAAGCGCTCAAAGAGGTAGTTCGAAGCGTGATCTGAAAGTCCTCGCCGCGTTGGCGGGCGAGGTTGAGCAGGCGTGCTCGCACAGAAGC
>Ga0302325_10013955_pt1 | contig 17115 bp, 18 predicted proteins | sample Palsa_T0_2_FD_201948 | JGI IMG/M metagenome (GOLD analysis project Ga0302325, IMG submission 201948) | Peat permafrost microbial communities from Stordalen Mire near Abisko, Sweden - Palsa_T0_2 | ecosystem: Environmental > Terrestrial > Soil > Palsa > Peat permafrost | place: Sweden: Abisko... | reverse complement strand
GTCATCATCTCGCCTGAGCCCTTGAGTGACGGCGTGCCACTCATGCGGCCTGTCGGCGCTACTCCTGGCGCAGACAAGCAGACGGCGTTCGAGTATGAGGATATGGAGGCGTTGGGATATCTCAAGGTAGATGTGCTTGGCGTCCAGAGACTTGCCACCATTGCGGACTGCGTAAGGAGTATCCGTGACAGCGAGGCTTGACGGTTTGCCGCCTAGCAATATGGGGGCGTGTTCTCAGCTTGATGGCAACTATATGACGATCCACAAGCGTCTCTATCGTTATCGTGGCCCAGCGTATTTGTACGCCTGTTATCTCTGCGGCACACAAGCGCGTGAGTGGTCATGTATGAAGATCACGAATGTGCAGATGGATCGCCATGCAGGATTCCAGGCCTACAGCACGAATCTCCTAGAAGACTATCAGCCCATGTGTGGCAGTTGCGCTCAACTCGCCGACGTTTTCGTCATGGCACAGTATCAGAGGGAGCTTGGAACATGAGCAATATCGACGTAGATATGGCTGCGGCGATGGAATCGCTGGACGATGTTGGGGTTTTCTTGATGCTGGGCAGAGGGGATTGCTCAGGTGTCTTTCAGCTTGATTCGTATGGCGGCAAGAAGACGATTCGCGCGATGAGGCCGCATGAGTTTGAAGACATCGTTGACGCAATCGCGTTAGACAGGCCGGGCCCAATGGAATCAGGCGCGCTCAACGATTACTTTGCGCGCCGTAACAGTAAAACTGCTTGGCAGCCGCACGAGATTCCCGAGGTAGAGGAGATTCTCAAGAGCACATACGGCTGCCTCATCTACCAAGAGCAAGTCATGGAGATCGCGCAGCAAGTCGCTGGCTACACTCCAGGCGAGGCAGATGAGTTTCGTGCGGCGATGGGAAAGAAGAAGCCCGAGCAGATGGCGAAGCAGCGCGAGAAGTTCATTACTGGCGTTGTGCAGAACAGCCGCGTTCCGCGTTACGCGCAAGCGTATGCGCCTAAACTGTTCGACATGATCGAGTACTACGCGGGCTACGCCTTCAACTACTCGCACTCGATTGCGTATGCGCTCATCGCCTATCAGTGCGCTTGGCTCAAGCATCACTACCCGATCGCTTGGTACACAGCCCTCCTCAACGAGCGCCGTGACGAGCAGACGAAACTACAGGAGACGATTACCGAAGTGCGACGTGCATCGATTCCGTTCCTTCCCGCCGATATCTACAAGTCGCGAGACGTCTACGTTGCGGAAGAGAATGGGATTCGCGTGGGGCTCACCGGCCTGCCTGACTTTGGCAAGGTAGCTTTCGACGAGCTTCGCCGTACGCTTTCCGAGAACAGTCATATCGCCACTTTACTCGATCTCGTCAGGGCAGCCAAAATGAATAAACTCAACAGTAAGGCGATGGGGGCTCTCATCAAGGCTGGCGCGATGTCTTCTCTCGGCGATCGTAGCCAACTAGAGCGCGAGCTACCCCTGGCCGTCGAGCAGAAGAAGCGCGAAGCTCACGAAGTCTTCAAAGAACGCTGCGCCGCTCAGAGCGTCACCCTGGCAGGCAAACCACTCAAGCGCCCTCGGGTAAGGGCTTCCGCCTAACGCGTCTCCTAGAGGCTCTCAGCGGCCTCTACGTGGATATTAGGCTGCGGGGTAGGTGGCGAGCAGGATGGCGTGGCCCTCAGCGCCGATCGTCTGGATGAGTGCCCCGTTCGCGCCCTTGGTCGCCACCGCCTGGAATGCGGCGATGTCGTCAGGCGTGACGTGGAAATACTTTCCCCAATAGAGCGCCCAGATACCGGGCTCGCCAGTCTCGAAGAGATACAACATGCTTTCATTATCCACTATCGGCGCAGGGGGGATAGGCGGCGGTGGGGGCGTGACATAGACGCTCTCGTCAAACCAGCTTCTATCGATGTCTGTCGTGTACGCCGTTTCGTTTGCACACCATTGCCATCCGTGGGGCGTGTTACCCGGCAGAGGCATTCCGGCAGGCCATGACACTAGTGGATCGTCTATTACGTACGCCGCGACAACATGAAACGCTGCCGCTTCTTGAGGATAGCCGCTCTGTGACGCGTAGAAGCCGAAGCCTGACGTTGCGAGCCACGGCTCTACCCACGAGCCGTTAGGCCGGATACTGCGCTCGACGTCAAGACAGCCCTTGACGCCCCATTGCATCGACAGCGTCTTCATTGCTTCGCTGTCGGATGCGCCGGATGCATATGCCAGCGTATAGAGCCCTGCCGCCTTGATTCGAGCGAAATCGACGCTCGTCCACGTGCTATCGATGTTCGCGCCGGGGAGGTAGCCGTTCCATGCGCCGACGCCATCGGCCTTTGCGAGAGCGATCTGCGCATCCGTGGGAGCGGTGTAACTGTCAAGCGTCTTTACAAGCGTCACTCTTTGAGTATAGCGACTTGGGATGAGAGAATTGGGAAATGACGACTAACATTGAGCTTAGCGACGAGACGATTCCGGCTAATGGTAGCCCTGCATCCAGAGCGAGCCTGCAAGTTGTCTCTGCCCAAGTGACAAACGTCAGCAACAAACTCAACCAGCTTTCCGACGCCTTAGTCGGCGTTCCGAATATCAGCAAAGGAGCCTTGCAGGAGTTTCGTGAGGGGATAGCGCAGACGCACGTTGAGTTAGGGGAGTTCAAGACTGGATTCACTCAGGCTGTCATCGCTGTTATCAATCAACAGCGCCTTGTCGATCAGGCGAACGATAAGCGGGCTCGTAAGACGTTGGCAGCAGGCATGATTCAAGGAATCCCTGCGGCGATCGTCGCAGGCGCGATGGGGCTCGCAGCCTATGCACACGTTTTCGGCATTGGCTTGTCTCAAGTACACTAGCAAGATGGATTCCGCTGCTCTTGCCGTTCTAGCTACCCAACACAACCCTTGGCGCGCCAAGATGCACTGTAGCGTCACGACGGCTGTGACGAGTGGATCGGCCATCGCCTTCAACGCAACAGACTACGATCTCAACGGCAACATTTCGGCAAGCACGTACACGATTCCCGTGGACGGCTACTATCTCGTCACTGCAAACGCGCAGTTCGCAACGACTGGAACGTGGTTTATCAGCGTCGCCGTGGGAGGCAGTGCTGCCGCCTATGGCAACACATGTCCGTCGGCTCTGAATAATATCAGCAGCGTTGCGACAGTGCTTTCATGCGTCGCGGGGCAAGTGGTGTCGATTCTCGCTGGTGGCACGGGGAACGCGTCGGGCGCTAACGGCGCAACGAACGCCACGTTTACGTTTCTCTGGCCTGCCTAAGCAGCGCCCGCTAAACTGCGGGAATCCAGTACGTCGCTGAGACACCTGGAATGTTGCCGATGTTGTTGCTCGCTTGTGAGACGTAGTTGACGCCGTTGTAGCTGACTGTCGCGCCAACGGCGTAGATCGTCGTTGCGCTCCACGCGGCCCACGGCGCGACATACGTGTTGTTATTCGATGCCGTCGCAAGGCTGCCATCCGCGTTGTATGTGATCGTTGAGAGCGTGTGTACTCCTCCAGGGCCAGCGCCGGGAATGAAGTACGACGTGCTGAACTCTGACGTGATGGCGAAAGACACATTGTCAAAAATGTGCTGCTCATTGAGAGTGGCAGATGCGGCGCTCACAATGATGGCTGCGTATGCAGCCGTTGATGGCGCTGTCGCCGTCTCCACGACTTGAATCCATGCGGCAGTGTTATCTGCGCTGCCAGCGCTCGTTGATGTAGAAATGAGTGAGCCCGTGCTCGTATACCATGCGATTCCGACAGTGCATGTGCGCGAGGTAGAGACAGCGAGAAAATATGCGAAGGCCGTATAACTGACGTTCGCCGTTACCGGCACACCACTCGTGCCCGTCGCTGTTGTCGCGCTGATCGTGCCTGCGCTCGAAGCCTTGAGGATCGCCGCCCACTGATAGAATTGTGTGCTGTATCCCATTACGGAAATATCTCTCCAATCGAGGGTACGCCGTTGTCACCGAGCGCGGGAGGGAACTGGCCGAGGGTCGTGCCTCCTGGCGTCGTAATTGTATTTGAGTTGCTCGACACAGGGCTCGTGGAGACGCAGTTCGTGCCGTACACAGTTGCATAGTATCCCGTAGAGTTGCCTGCGAGCGCAAAGTTAGCGCTTGTCGTTGATGCAGAGACGTTCTGCGAAGCGAAAATCGTGCCGCTTGACGCATAGTAGACGCTGACGGTTTGGCCGGTGATCGAGCAGCCTCCGTCATCTAGTGTCGGAATCAAACTCCAGTTGAACGTTCCGCTGTAGCCTACGATAGTCGCCGTGCCCATCGTCGGCGCAACAGTTGGCGCTGTGTTCGATGTGACGCCGAACTCTGCAATCTGCACACTGATGCGCGTGCCTGTCGCCGTATTCCACGTTGGCATCACGTCGCTGCCGACAGCGATCTTATCCCAAATCTCCGTCTCACAGTTCGTGCCTGTAGCGGGAACTCGACACGTCCACCCGTTCGTTGCCGCGCTTGTGCCACTCAGAGTTGTCTGTGCTGGCGTCGCGTCACTCGTCGTTACGAACGCAGTTAGAAGATTGCCGATCAATGCGCCCGCATATACGGGGAGCGCCCCTCCACTCGTGCTAGCATCGAGCGGGCTTTTGCCAATGAAGTTCGGGAATCCAAAGTAACTGGCGATCGCCAGCGCAGCATGTGTTGGCGCATTCGTATGCACGCTGACTGTCATCGTGTCTGTGTCAGCCGTAACGCCTGTTGTTGGATAGGCGTACATCGAGTGATGGTGGCCCGCAAGAGATGTTGCGTAATCATCTCCAAGCGTTACTGCGCCCGTTATGCTATCGGATGTCGGGGCGGTGAACGTGTCACTAGTGAGCCGGAAGTCTCCTACGGCGACGACAAGTCTGCCAGCAGCGCCATCGACGCCTGTTGCAGTGACGGTATATGGCGACGTTGTGCCGATCGTTGTGCCGCTCTGATCGAAAAACGTGCTGCCGCCTGTCGTGCCGCCGGGATCGTTATTGATGAGCGCCTGCACATAGCTGCCGAGTTGTGTGGGCGTGAGATTGAAATACGCGCCAGCGTCTGTGGGCAATTCGAGCATCTTCGCTCCAATCCAGATACCGTAACTGAGCGTGTTCTGAAAGTCGGTGAGCCCCGTCATATTGTTGAACGAGGATGTCTGGATAGACGTCGGAATCGGGAACGTGGGAGGCGTCAAACCCCATTGTGCAGATGCCGTGCCCGACGCGCCCTTACTTTTCTGTATCATCGTCGTATAGATCGACGTATATCCTGCCTCTCGATCGTGGTAAGAAGACTGTGTTGGAGGGCTTGACGGCGTGTAATTTGATGAAGAGGCGTCGAGTGAATTATTTTCCAAAACGCCCTGCGGCCATGTGAGGGCAATAATGTCGTTCATGAACGTAATCGCCTGTGCACTCTCGACGACTTTGCCGCCGCTCGTGAGCTTGAGGTATGGATTAGCGGAGGTCGAGGTTGGCGTCGGTGTAAACGCGCTATTCGCGAGAGTAATCGATTGCGAGAAGTTATCGAGATCAGTGCCAGCAGTGCCTACTGCCCCATAGTTGTAGCCCAGCGCCGCGAGGCCGGTTGATGGATAAAACCAGGGATTCGCAGTACCAGGGCTAGCCGTATTGAAATCATCCTTCAGCATCGGCTCTGCGTACAACGTCATCCCAAGTGAATTGGTGACTTCGCCGAGGAGGGGATGGCCTGCGAGCGCATGTGTGTTTGCGCCGACGGGCAACCCGAACGAAGAAGTGCTGCTGCTCACGGTGTAATTGGGCACATACGCTGCGAGCGTTTGTATGAAGTTACTCCATGCGTTGAGATATGCCGTCGTCCACCACATGCCGACTGTATATGTCGTGTTCGGCGGCGTAGCGGTGCTGCCAGATTTCCACTTTACCGGCCCCGTACTCAACGCCTGCGCCCAACTCGGCGCTTTCTCTCCACAGAAAATGCGCATCTTGAGCGTCCAACGCCCGTCGGGGCTGCCGGTTATCGGATATGTTGGATTCGTCGAGTTATATGCGTCTGCCTGCGCAAAGGCGAAATCGATCGCCGACGTTCCGCCGTTCGCGCTCGCAAGCGCTCCAGTGCCAGCAGGAGAGCCAGCATTTGGCTGTAAGTCTTGCCAAGCAAGCCCGCCGCCCACTGAGCCGCCCGGTTGCCCGGCGATAATGAAGCCGCCGAGAACTGCGTTGTATTCCGCCGTCGTATATGGCGCAACGACGTTGCTGTTATTCCAGTTGAGGTATGTCTTGTTTGTTGGCATGCCGCTTCTGTCGAAGAAGCCGACGCAACGCGAGCCTGGTGTGAATGTCATTAGAGTAGTTGCACTAGCGTCATTGTTGCATTCGTTGGCGTCCACGACGTAGTATCGCCCTCGACGGCGCCCCCAAATGTTGACGCATTGTTACTGAGCAAATTGATGAGTGGGAGTGAGCTTTCAAACGCTTGTATCAAACTGCCGTTGACATTATACACAAGCCAATTCCATGCGAGGGGCTGCCCGTGAGTTGTGTCTTGCGTGATGTGTAGGGGTAGGGAAGATTGCCCTTGCGTCGCACATCCAATTGGAATGTATCCGCTGTCAGGCAACTGTCCCCAAGTGCCTTCTCCTACCAGTTGGAGGGCGCTTGAAGGGTAGGGATATGCGTACAAGCCGGGGTTATCTGTTGAAGAGATAATCTGCGCAGTATTCGCGTCGTCTGCGTCGCGTACCGGCGAGATAACGACGAAGTATACAGCCGTTGCAAGCCCGGTGGCATATAAGGGTACATTGAGCAACGTCGATGTGCCCGTTTGGGCGGCTGCGGCGAGGCTACCCGCTCCTCCGGCTGCCACGAGCCAAACTCCGGTACTCGTGAGACATGACACATTCGACGAGTTTGCCCCCGCCTCAGTGCCCCACTGCCATTGCCCGACTGCGCCAGCGCTTTCGACTTGCAGTGTAAAGACTTGGCCGTCAAACACATTTCCAGTTGTATAGCCAAACCCTCCGACATAGATTGTGCTCCCGCTCACGACGGCTGGAAAACCCTCAAGAGCTTGGGGCAACGACGGGAACGACTGCCAACTCTGAACGATTCCATCGCTGGCGTTTGAAGCATAAACGTTTGTGACTGGCACAGAGCTTCCGTTGTAACCGCCGATAGAGATGAGCCAGTCGTTACAGGCGACAAGTTGTGCGTCGAATACCGCTAGCGGAAGTGACGCCTGCGCCGTCCATTCCGAGATGAAGCCGTCGGTGAGTGAGGCGGCATACACGGCAGATGAAGCTGCGCCGCCCGTGAGTTGCCCTCCGGCAACAAAGAGCCAGCCATTGACAACACACGCAGATGCTTCGCCTATTGCAATCGGAAGGGATGTCTGTTCGCTCCAAGCTCCAATAGTGCCGGTTTGATCTAAGGATGCGGAATAAACAGCAGATGTCGCTGTCGCGCCAGCGATAGTGCCGCCAATGACATACACGTTGCCTCCGTAACAGACGACTGCCGGTGAGAACACCGCTTGAGGGAGCGACGGCTGCATCATCCATGTCTCAATATCGTCAGTTTCCAGTAGTGCTGTGACGACGGAACTGGTGATCGTTGTGCCGTTGTAGCCGCCGACAAGAACGAGAGAGATGCCGTCAGATGCGCCGCCGAAATAATAGTAAGTGTTGTATGGCGACGGCAAGTTTGTGAGGTTGGGCGGCGTCCACCAGTCGGTAACATATGGGAGCGTCGGGAGAGCTTGTAGCGCTTCTCGCGGCACAAATGTCTGCGCCAAGGGCTGTCCGATAGGAAAGCCGTTCGTGGCATATCCGTTATAGAGCCCCACAAGCATGTCGCATCCGAGGCCGGTTGCTACGGAAACAGGCAGAGTGACGTTGTAAATGTTGCCGCTCAACGTAATGGGCTGTGCATAGGTAACCGCGAGTTCTTCGTTGTAGAACGTGTTGAGTTCGCTAAATCCTATCGGCCCAGGATATATGCTCTCCGTCCCAGCGCTCGTCGATACTCCCCACTGTGTTTGTGCCGCGTGTGTGCCAAGGAGTTGATTGAGATCATCGGGCGTTTCGCCCTCATATGCGTTGACGACAGCGCGCGTTACGGGCGTCGTCATCTACGCAACTCCGGTAAGCGCGCCGCCCGTATAGGTGAGAGAGCGCAAACTGCGCAGCGTGCCCGTCGTGTATTCGCGCACTGTGGCGATCGTCGAGTTGCCGTTGCTTGCGTTATAGTCGTAGCCCGTCCAGCGCGCACCGCTATCTTCGTATGTATTCCGTAGCACGCCGTCTGTCAGATAGAACGCGTGGAACAGCAGCGTCTCGCCTGTGGCTGGCGTCCACGTTCCGCCTACGCCAGTGGGGGATGTCTGCGCAACACTGCCTGATGTTGAGCCGTATCGGAACTTGATAAAGTTCGACGTGCTCGATGTGCCGCCGATGACGAGATGATACGTCGTCGAGGCCGTGAGACTGTTATATGGCAAAGGCACGGAGATGTACGCTGCTGACGCGGGCACAAAGTCGAGTGGCAATGTAACACTCACAAGCGCGGAGCCAGTCGGATTACCTCCAGAGTTTGCGTACAGCCCGATCGTCGTGTCTGCTCCCGTGCCGCCGAGGAGTATCGAAAACTCAACGCGCGTGATCGTCGTCTGCCCAGCGATCGTCAACACAGGCTGATCGATGTACTGTGCTGCTGAGCCTGTGTTCGTGTTGATCGAACTGCTCGCTGTGGTAGGGCCTGCGAGCCATTGCGTACCCTGATTGAGATATGTGATCGCATGTGTGCCGAGAAACTGATTGATGTCGGAGGCAGAGCGCGTGCTGCCCTGTGCGACGCCGTGCGAACTAGGAGTGCTCATTAGTTACCCGCCGTGATTGTCACTAACAGCGTCACAAGCTGAGACGAGCTTTGTGATATGGCTGGCGACAACATTGCGTGGTCGAGAAGCGGGCTGCCATCGGCGACGTCCTCCGTAGCGTTGACGAATACTCCTGCCTCAGTGATCGTTTGTGACACGCCGAGTGAGGGCAAAATAAAAAGCCAACTAAAGGATGGATTGAATGTTGAGAACGCCACTGTCGTTCCCGTGCTAGCGACGAAGTTGCGCGCAGTCTCAATACAGAGGGATGTGTCGGTAGCGGCTGGTACATAGGTGACAGAGTTCCCCGTGGTGAGCACGCCCGTGCCGCCTGTGCATCCGGTAAACGCCGGGGTTGGTGTCGTCTGTGTGCCTGTGTATGTCACGGTGTCGGTGAGGCTATCGACGATTGTTAGCGTTCCGGCATTGGGGAAGCCTGTTACCGAGGCGACGTCGATCGTTCCCTGTGGCAGTGTGAGCCCGTTGGAGCCCGACGCGATCGTTGTGACGCCTCCTGTGCCCACTGCGCCGTATAACGGCGTCATGTCGCTGTACGAAATGATTGTGCCCATATTCGCGACTTGATCGTTGACGCTTGCCCACACAAGCGCATTGAGCATCGAGTTGAGGCCGATGTTGCAGAGGATATTGTGCGCTTCGCTTTGCGCTACCGGCATGCCGGGGTATTCGTCGTATACGCTGAGGGTCATGTGGCCGCGCAATGAGACGTTGGCGTCTACGCGTTCCATACTGAAAGCCCCCAACCACGAGTATCGCTACCCCATGTGCCGTTCGTTACAGCCGTGACAACAACAGAGCCACCGTCGTAGATGTCGCGTAGTCTCGCCGTTTCCGATGCGCTTGCGAGTAGCGTGTATGATTCGTCGATGGTGAGATCGGGGTCGTTTCCAGCGTCCCCGTCGCCGTTGAGTGTCGCCAGCACGTCGATCAGATTGTAGTTGCGCAGCCCGCCGGCCGAGAGATTAGCCACACTCTCATGTTACAGGGCGTTTAGGGTCGGGCACAGATGGGTATGCCCTGAGCATGATCGCCTCGCGCCGCAAAACACTCTACGGGTGGCTTGCCCTGCTTTGCCTCCTCGTGGTGTTGATCGGCCTCGCCGTCATCGCCTACGAGCTTGTGGCGTACTTCACTCAGCCGTTCGTCGAGAATCCCTGTGCGATCGCGCGCGACTGCCCTCGCCTTTACTGAGCGCGAGTGCCAGTCACGGTATAGCCACGGTAATTGCCCTGCGTGCCCCCATACTGATTCGACACGACGATGAACGTGCCGTTGAGCCCCATCGCCCAGCCGTTCTGTGAATCCGGCGTACGTGCCGATACGAGATTGAACGCCTGCCCTGCGGCGATGTGATTCGGCCAGTTATCGACAGTTGTAAATGTGACGCGTTCCTGTATCCATTGATACGACTGGAGTTCAACTTGGCCGCGCTGCACGGCCGATGAGAGCGTGACGAGCGTGCTATCCGTGATAGAGCCCTGAAAGAGCCCCCCGTTCGTGCCAGTGTATTCTGCCTGACTTGCGGCGTTGTCTGCGCGAGCAAGGATAGGCGCATCGTACGTGTACGAGATGGCGATCTTTGCTCCGCTCCCCGGCGTCGAGCCATAGTTAGGATTGACTTGGAGAAACCACTGCAAGTTAGCGTTCTGCGTGATGATGAATTGATCTGTGCTTGTCGCTGGCGCTCCCGTATTGCCGGTATTATCGAGCACTTCGACGCTGTTGCTGATGCCACCTACCGTCAGTGTCGCCGTGGAATCCGCAGTGACGTGATATGTGAGCGGCCATGAAGTCTGATAGCCGTTGCCGACGAACGCATCCTGGAACGTTGTCGTAAAAGTCGTGCCACGCACGATCATGGAGTTTCGTAGCGAAGTGCCGTCCCACAAATACGCATAGTCGTCTTCGAGAAAATAGCTAAGCGTTTTTGTGGGCTGTGCCGTTGGCCTTGCATCCGTGAACGTCGCCACGGGAGCGCTCACCGTGCTTTGCAGCGTGATGAAATTTACGTTGCGGTTATAGTCGATGTACCAAGCGTAATCGACATACTGCGATGCGAGCCGTGTGACTTTGACGAGAGCGCTTGTGAGCGTGAGGTAGTTGATCTGTACGCGTTGAATCGTCGGCCCCGCTTGTACTCCCGTTGTCGTCATCGCTTGCCCTCCGCCAGCTACCCACTGTGCGTTCGCCTGACTGAACATGTCGATGATGATCGCGTCCGCCGTCCATCCCGAATAGTCGCCGCTCACGATCACGTTGTCGCAGTCGCTTGTGTAGTCAACACAGTCGAGAATCCAGTCGTTTGTGTCTGGCGTTGTGCTTGCGAAGTTCGGCGTCGTCACTCTTCCTGCGAAGAGTATTGTGTCGAGATTCGTCGTCACCGTCGTTTTGAGCACGACTGATTGCAGCGGCTTGATAACAAAGTTATTCGTGGCAAGCGGATTCGCGGCGCTCCCGAAGTCGTCAACAAGATGAATGTTAGCCGTGTCACCCTGTCTGCCAAAGTTCTGTGTGACGTTCCATCCGCTTTGGTCGAGATGCGCAGAGAGATCGACGCCGTTGACGAGTAACTGATAGTTGGGCGCTGTCATCGCTTGAACTGCATTTGCACACCGGCCTGTGGCAGCATTTTCTGTGCGATCTGCTGGCCGATGAGGTTGACAAGGTATGTCAGATCAGACGTTTTGAACACTTGCGTTCCGCGCAGATCGACGTAGATCATGCCACCCGCTGCTCCGCTTCCTCCTCCACCGCCGCCCGTGAGCGGCGTCACCATCTCGTCCCCAGCTTCGCCTAGCAAGTATGAAGTGCCGGTGTTCTGGCCGATGCCGAAGATGGGCTCAGTAATCATGCCGCCGCCTGCGAGCTTCTTCGTGGCAGTCGGCGTTCCGCCGTGTGGCAGCGACAGCCTGTTCGTCTGCGCGAACTGTGTGGCAGCAGCGTTGATCGTTGCGATACTTTGATTGGCCAGCGCTGCATTAGCTTTGGCGAGCGCCAATTCGTTTGCGATATCGACCGCCGTGATGGCGCCGGGATTCATGCCTTGATTGACGAGTGTGTTGAACGCTTTTATGAAAGCGGGCACATTTGTGACGGCATTGTCGTGTGCTAACTCCATATTCGTTGCAAGCTGCTCAGCCCATCCTGCGTTCTCGCCAGTGCCGAGTTCTATACTGTTCCATCCGTCTTCCCACTTCGTAAGCGACGTTGCGTTAGTGACGACGCCTGCCTTAGTGAGACGCGCGAGATCGTCTGTTGCAGCTTGAACGTTGCTGCCGCTTTGGAGTGTGTTCGTGAGATACCCTTTCTCCTGACTAAAGAACATATCCCACTGCTGCGCGCCGGAATGCGTGAGCATGTCGATCGTATTCCATTGCTCAGCAGCCTGAGATGCGCTGACTTGGATAGCCTGTATTGATTGAGTTGGGAGATTGAGAATGGAGGTTGCGTTGCCGGAATCAATGTCGCTGATGTCGCCGCCGCCCCTACCTGAGCCAGCGCCTCCACCACCTGCTCCTGCTCCCGGCGTTTTGGTGGGATGCCCGACAATGAGATTACGAAAGCCGTCGAGAATACCCGCAAGCAAAACAGCGCCAGCGACGATAGGCGTGCCTACGTCAACGAGCGTTCCTATGCCTATCTTGAATGCAGCAAAAACGGCAGCAAAGGGGCCACCAGTTTCCAGGGTGTCTTCCGTATCTGTTTCCAGGGTGGAGGTAGTTTTAGGCCCTGTGGGCAAGTTGCCTCCTCCGAGCCCGTTAGCGCCCATGTTGGTGACAAAGACTTTCTGAATGAACGCGCTGCTCGCTGCGCCAGTCAATCCCCCGTCGTCTGGATTCTTCTCTGCGTCACTGCCGATATTGAGTATCCATTTCGCCGCGTTTGTACCAGTGCTGACGATGCCCTGGAGTGTGTTGAGGATGTTTTCGCCGAGTTTCCAAGCGCCCTTTGCGAGATAGAGCCCTCCGATCGCGCCAACTAGCGCCTCGACGACGCCGATGTTGTTTGTGAGATACGTGAAGAACGGCTCTAGATCGACAGCGAATCCCGTGAGCGTCGTTTTGACACTCGCGACGATTGTGCCCACATTCTTGTGCATCTGATCGAGGGCGTTGACTGAGTTCTGTGTCATGCCAGCCGTTGCGTTAGAAGATGCAGTCAGCAGCGCTTGCAAAGCGGGGCCACCCTGCTCGATAAGCGGCAACATTGCCACGGCGCGCCCACCGAGGATACTCGTGATATCCGCAGTTGCGTCTGCCTTGTTCGTTGCCGTGTCGTATGCATTCGCAAGTTCGAGGATGAGCCCTGTGCTCGTGATCGTTTGGCCATTTGCCCCCGTGAGCTTGATGCCCAAGTCTTGCACGGCCTGTGACTGTTTCGTGGTGAGGCCGAGAACGGTAGCTCGACTGGTAGCGAGTGTATCTTCTGCCTTTGTGACGGCTTCCTCCGCCTGCTGCACGGCCTCTTCTGCGGAAGCGGCTTTTGTCGTAGAGTTCCCATACTTGTCGAGAGCGTTGGTAAGATCGGCTTGCTTGATGAGCAGATTCTCTTTGGCTTGTGTCACTGCATCCGTGACGCTCGCTTCCGCTTGTGACGCAGCGCTGTTGGCCTTTTGTGCGTCTGTGACGCTGAGTAACATTGTGTCAACGCTTTTGAGCGTCATGGTAAGGGCGCGCGGCGCTACATCCATCGTTGAGGCCACGGTTACCCATTGCTTCGCCACAGCGATACTTGCGCCTGTCTGCTCCTGAAAGTTCTTGATGGCGACAGCCGTATTCATCGAGCCGTAGATAATTGCGCCAAAGCCGATCGTCGCCATGATAGGCAACATCTGCCCGAGCATGCCCCCAATGCCGCCGACAGATTCGCCGACGTCTTTCATCGAGCCTTCGGTATCCTTCGCCATGTTTTCGCTATCGCGACTGACGCCCCCGAGGGCATTGCTCGCCATCGACATGTGCTGTTCGGTATCGTCGGCCATTCTCCCCGTAGAAGCGCTGACGCCAGTAGCCATGCCTGCATAGCTCGCATCGACTTCCGCCGTATCTTTAGCGGCGGTGTCGGCAAGGCCGCCGCCTCCTCCTTCCGACACCATCGTGACGACGACTTCGCGCGGCACTTCGAGGTTGTCGAGCATATCCGTGATCGCGTCGTACTCTGCCTTGAACTGTGTGCTGACGAGCGTCAACAGAATTGAAAGCGTGCTCTCCACGCTCTAAGTATCGCCTGTAAAGCGCGTCGAGACTATCGGGGTTTGCTTGCGCGTGCCATCGCTACTGAGCGATGGTGATCGATGGCCTTGAATATCTTGAGGTAGTCGTCAACTTGCTTACGCGGCCTTGTGCGCAAGTCTTCCTCACGCCAGCCGAGCGTCTCCCAAAAGGCGCGCTCGATTGTGAACTGCACATACGCCTCCGGCACTTTCGTTGTTGTGCCTTCGAGCGCAGCGACGACGCTACTGACGAAAATCGGCGTCGGCTTTCGCCGACTTCACCTTCTCCTCTGGAGCTTCAGATTCTTTGTTGAGTTCGAGTACGCGCTGTAACACAGTGCGGAAAACGGGCTGCGGCAGATTGTACTTACGGGCTTTGTACTCACTGACAAGGATTGGCAGCGGCTCCCCGTCGGGATTGGGGTTATCCCTGGTGAGATTCCACGAGATGAGAGCGCGCTCCACGAGCGTTCGATTGTACGCAAAGGCGTCGAACTCACCCGTGATCTCGGAGGTATTGCCGCTTTCGCGGTACTGACGCTTGCTGACGAGCGCACGGCCTGCCGCCGTGAAATCGTCTTCACTGAGATAGCGCCTGACGACGACAGAAAACCCGTCACCCAAATCGATCTCTTCGGTAGCATCGTAGAGACTGGTAAAAGACTTAGCCATGAGCTAAGTGTAGCGCAGTCTAGTGGCGAACGATGAAAACGATGCCGCAGATGATAGCCACAACGACTAGCACAACGATCAGAGTTGTCTCTGTCATGGGATACCTCCTTTGTATCCAAACTACGCCCTGCTTCGATGGGCGTCTGTACGTTCTGGTACGCAGCTAGTTCACTTAGTAGGCGTTGTAAGTTACGTTGTTTGAGAAGTAGCTCTGCAACATGTAGCCGCTCGACAACGAGTAGGAAGCGTGCCAGTCGAGAGTTTGCATAATCGTATCGCCGATGCGAATCTCGTCGCCGACTTTCTCCAAGTTCACCTGTGGCATGTTGATGTAGAACGAGCCTGCCGTCAGCGGATGCGTCAGCGTCAGCGACAGCGCTCCTTGGGTTGGCGCTCCCCCCGATGCGAGGCTTGGGAAAGCCTGCGTGAAATAGCCGTACGTGGTATCGGTGAGGCTGTAGAACACAACGGTAAGTTGGCCTGAAAGCGTGCGCGTGGTAGGCGTGAGATACGTGGGCAAATGCGAGTTGCCAACCGTGTACGTGTCTTTGATGGTGTTGCCGAGGTTGACGGTGACGTTTGTCACAGTGCCAAGCGATGTGCCGAACAGCGACAAAGCGCCCTCTGCGAAGACGAACGGCACTTCACTATCGATGCCAGTCACGGCGCTAGGCGTTGTGAGCGTTGCGACACCAGCGCTGAGAAAGTCAGCCGTGAACGACGCCTCTGCGTTTGTCGTCGGCAGCTTGAGCGCGAAGCTGTTTACCATGCTCCCGCTGTACTGCTCAGACTGATATCCGCCGACGTTCTTCTCCACCGTTAGTGAGATCGGGCGGTTGGTAGGCTGCACGCTGTGGAAGAATGGCGCAACGACGTTCTGAGCGACGTTGTTTTTGCCGCCTCCAGACGTAACGACTGCATAGGGAATCGCGGGCACAGTGAGCGTATATGGCCCCGAGCCTGTCACGGCGGTCGGCTTGACGATGAACGATGGCGCTGTGGCAGTGCCGAGCGCAGAAGCGCCAAACGTACCGGCAGCCGCAGGGCCGATCATAATCGTCATAGCGGTTGTGGGCGCGCCACCCGCAACGACTGTATATGTCAGTGTCGTAGCGTTGACGAGTGCAGCCGAGATTGTGCCGTTCAGAGCCGTAGTCGATGAGCCGCTCTGATAGGCGTCATTTCCAACAGCGGCAATCCAGGCGAGAATGCCGTTGAGCGGGAAGAGTGGCGAATCAAGTGCGCCCGTCATCTTCTGCTGGCCGTACAGCGCAAAGACGTCTGTCTCGCGCACGTTTATCATCGTCTGCGGATAAAACAATCCAGGCTGCGGAATCAGTGCGAGCGAGTTGAAAGGCGAGAACTGCGTCGGCGTTAGCGGAGTATTGAACGTCGCTTCGTGCGCAAGCCCGACAGCCGATAAGTTGCCGGGAAGTTCAGAGCCGCTACCGAAAGGCATGTTAGTAAGCCACCGTGTGCATCATTGCTGTACTGAGTATCTCAAAGGGCAAAGGCATCGGCAATGGCGCGGATGAGTATTTCCTGCGCTATGCCGTCGATCTCTTGCAGTGTTGGTGTTGAGAAATCATCTGGCGCTGTCCCGGGATGCTCGACTGGCCCCATAGCGGCAAACTCGTCGTCAGGGTTGTAGAGGAACTGATTGTCTGCGCCAATTTCGTGCGGCTGTGTGCCGAGCAATACCCATTCCATAAGCGGCACTTCGGCAGTACTTCTGATTTCGATAGAGAGGTCGCCAAGTATTGAGCCCACACCTCCGCCGACAAGCGTGCTCTCAAGGCCAGCAGCGAAAACGCCCGTATCGACTGGCGCGTTCTCGCGCGCTTTGGCAAGGAAGAGCGGCTCAATCAATGCCATTGCCTCGTTGAGCGCTTCACTCATAGCTGCGCCGCTCGCTATAGGCATTACTGCTGTATCACTTCTCGCACTGCCATCGTGATCTTCGCGCCGTAGAGCCAATAGCGCTGATCTTTCATGGCATACACTTGGCCGTAGTCGGTGTTGAACTCTTCCCCAATGATCTGAATCGTCGAAGGGCGATTCGTCTGCTCATCATTGATCTGCACAGGCATGGGGATACCGCGCAGATTCTCGATGATCGTGTCTACGACAACGGGAAAGACGGAATCCTGCGTTGTGAGATTCGATGGCAAGCCCCAACGCACAACGATGGAGACGCGATGGTTGAGCACGCGAAAGGGAGAAGTCGTGTTGATTTGTGTCGCGCGTGGCCCTCCCATCGTTTGCCGAGCTTCCGCGACATTCCCTCCCCATACGAAGGCGTGGGGGCCATCCGTGACGACTGTGCCCATCGGGACAGAGATGTGCGCCTGGAGAGCCGGTATCTGC
>Ga0302325_10013953_pt1 | contig 17119 bp, 15 predicted proteins | sample Palsa_T0_2_FD_201948 | JGI IMG/M metagenome (GOLD analysis project Ga0302325, IMG submission 201948) | Peat permafrost microbial communities from Stordalen Mire near Abisko, Sweden - Palsa_T0_2 | ecosystem: Environmental > Terrestrial > Soil > Palsa > Peat permafrost | place: Sweden: Abisko... | reverse complement strand
ATAGGCGAAAAAGACCTGGCGCTCGAATGGCTTGCTAAAGCCTATCAGGAGCGCAATCCTTTGCTCGCCTATGTAAAGGTGATGCCTTCGTATGATGGTCTTCGCTCCGACCACCGCTTCAACGTATTGTTAGGGCGGCTGGGATTGGGGAACTGACGCATTTCCGCCGCGTCTTGCGCAGCACGGCGGCGTAATTGGCCTGCGTCTCAGTCACCCGCGGATCTTGGATGCCAAAGGCCTCCTCGCGGATCGCCAAGGCGCGGGCGTAGCGCGCCGCCGCCTGGTTGTAATCGCCCTGGGCGCGCGCCAGCTCCGCAAGATTGACGAGTGTTGCGGCGACAAAAGGATGCCGGGGTCCCAGGCTCTTTTCCCGAATCTCGAGGGCGCGCAGGTAGAGCGGCCCGGCCTTGGCATATTGTCCTTGCGCGTGATAAATAGCGGCCAGGTTGTGCAGGCCGGTGGCGACCAGCGGATGGTCCGGGCCGAGGGTTGCTTCGGCCAGCGCCGCGGAGCGAAGGGTCAGCGGTTCGGCGTCAGAATAGCGCTGTTCGGCGAAGTAAACCTCCGCCAGGCCGTTGAGCGCGGGGATGAGGTCCGAACTCCGGGGGCCGGATGCTTCATCGAGAATCACCAGCGACTGCCGGTATTGAGCTTCGGCGCGCGGGTAAAATCCGGCGGCGCGGCTCTGGATGGCCGCCTGTATGAGGGCGAGCGCGGCGTCAGCACGGGGATCCGGGGGCGCCTGCCCCGTGGCCGCCAAGGTGTAGAGCGCGATGTAAGCGATATGAGGAATCAGCCAGCGTGTGCGCATCTTCTTCTCCTGATCGAGGGTGCGCTCTTCGACCGCGGCTGCACAAGTATTTAGGGGTCGGGCAACGGTTGGGCAACGGTTATCGGCTAAGTGTGGCCGCCCCATTGTCGCCCTGGAACCGATTTGTTATCCTTAGTCTGTTGAATTCATAACAAGTTCCCCACCCGGCGAGTGAATGCCGGGCCCCTCGAAAGGTTTCGCCATGTCAGGCCATTCAAAATGGGCGACCATCAAGCACAAGAAAGCCGCTCTCGACGCCAAGCGCGGTAAAGCATTTACGCGCATCATCAAAGAAGTCACCATCGCCGCCCGCAACGGAGGCGATCCGGATTCCAATCCCCGTCTACGCACGGCGATCCTGGCCGCCAAAGCCGCCAGCATGCCGGCCGACAACATCAAAAAGGCCATCATGCGCGGCACGGGCGAGCTCGAAGGCGGGCAGATCGACGAGGTCATGTTCGAAGGCTACGGACCGGGCGGCGCGGCCGTGCTGGTGATGGTGGCGACCGACAACCGTAACCGAACCGTCAGTGAGATTCGTCATGCTTTTTCGAAGAATGGCGGCAATCTCGGTGAGCTGGGCAGCGTCGCCTGGATGTTCGAGCGGAAAGGCCACGTGGCTATCCCGCGGGACAAGGCAGGGGAGGAGCAGCTCATGAACATCGTGCTCGATGCCGGGGCCGACGATCTGCGCGACGATGGCGAAAGCTGGGAAATCATCTCTCCGCCCGAGGCTCACGAAGCCGTCGTGGAGGCGCTGCGCAAGGCTGGTATTCCCACCGAAGGCGCCGAAATCGGTATGCTTCCGAAGAATCTGGTGCATCTCGAAGGCAAGCAGGCGGGCGCCATGCTGCGGCTCAGCGAAGCTCTCGAAGAGCACGACGATGTGCAGAACGTTTACTCCAATTTCGATATCGACGAGAAGGAGTTGGCGGCTCTGGCCGATTAACGTGCTGGTCCTCGGAGTCGATTGCGGTACGCAGCGCACAGGGTACGGCGTCATCGATTCCGATGGCGGCGGCGGCCACAAACTGATCGCGGCTGGGGTTATTTCTACCTCGGCTGGCGACCCCTTCGAAAGACGGCTGGCCGAGATTGCATGCGGCTTACGCGAGGTCATACGGCGGCACGCGCCGTCGGCGGCGGCGGTCGAGCAGGTGTTTTATGCAGCGAATGTCCGCACGGCGCTGAAACTGGCGCACGTGCGGGGCGTAGCGTTGCTGGCCATCGCTGAAGCGGGGCTGCCATTGGGCGAGTATTCGCCGCTCGAAATCAAGACCAGCGTAGTGGGCTATGGAAAGGCCGGCAAGCGGCAGGTTCAAGTGATGGTGCGATCGCTGCTGGGATTGGAATCGGCCATTGAGAGTGAGGATGCCTGCGATGCGCTGGCGGTGGCCATCTGTCACGCAACGATTGCCACGACACGCTCCAGGCTCGAAGGGGCCTGGTCCAGATGAAGTGGTGTCTGCTGTTGCTGAGCTGCCTGTGCCTGGAGGCTGCGGAGGGGCCGCGTCTCTATTATTCGAAATCGTTTCCGGGGAGCGTGCCGGCTTTTATGGCGATCACGCTGGACAAGACCGGCGCTGGCGATTACAAGGAAGCGCAGGATGACGATCGCCCGACGCGCTTCCAGTTGAGCGAGGCGGAGACTGGCGAGATCTTTGGTCTGGTGGAAAAGCTCGGCAATCTGGATCATCCGCTCGAGTCGCCGCTGAAGGTGGCCTTCATGGGCACCAAGACCTTTCGCTTCGAGAACGGCGCTGCCCGGCACGAAGTGAAATTCAATTTCTCCGAAGATCCGGCGGCGCGCGAACTGGCCGACTGGTTCGAGCGCATAGGCGAATCCGAGCGCCTTCTGGCCAGCCTCGAGATTGCGGCCAAGTACGAGAAGCTGGGCGTCATGCAGGCACTGCTGCTGCTCGAATCTTCTTACGATCGCAAACGCCTGGTGGACGTGCGACAGTATCTGCCTCTGCTCGACCGCATCGCCAATAACGAGAGCTATCTGCATCAGGCCCGGGTGCGAGCCGCCGGGCTGGCCGAAGAGATACGCGCCGCCAAATGAAATTTCCGATAGCCCTGTTGTTAATAGCAGGCGTGTCATTCGCCCAAACCAGAATCGCGGCCGAGCAGGATGAGCAGCAGCAGTTGAGCCTGGCGCTCGGAGAAGCCGGCACCAGTCCCGTCGATTATATTCGCGCGCTCGAAAAGCACCTCGCGAAATTTCCCAATTCGACTCGCAAGAACGATATCGAGCGGGCGCTGGTAAAGGCGGCCATTGAGGCCAAGGACGACCGGCGCATCGCGGAGTACGGAGAGCGGGTGCTGGCTCGCGAACCCGACGACGCGCAGATCCTGGAGAAAGTGATCCACGCCCTGCTGACTGCAGGCGGCAAGGATGGCTCGGAGCGCGCGTTGCAGTATGCCCGGCATTATGAGGAGATGCTTACCGCGACGCGCGCACAAAATCCTCCCGGCCATCTGAGCCAGGCTCAATGGCGTGAAGAAGTAGATAAGGGCTTGGGGCGCGTGCACGCATACGAGGCGCGGGCGACCGGCAATTTGGGCAGGATCGACGAGGCCGTGACGCTGGCGCGGCGCGGTTACGAGATCTATCCCTCGGCCGAGTCGGCGCGGGAGCTCGGGCGGTGGCTGCTGGCGGCGGGCAAAGACGCGGAGGCGGTCACCTATTTTGCCGAAGCCTTCGCCATCGCCGACAGCCGCAATACGGACGCCGACCGCGCCAAGGATCGGGCGCAGCTTGGCGATATCTATCGCAAGCTGCATGGCTCGGAAAAAGGGCTGGGCGATATCATCCTGGAAGCGTACGACCGTACCTCGGGTGTGCTCGCGGCGCGGCGCCTGCTGCTGCGGCAGAACGATCCGAACGCGCAGGCCAACAACATTGAAGAGTTCACTTTGTCGGGCATTGACGGGCACAAGCTGCAGATCGCGTCGCTCAAGGGCAAAGCCGTGGTGTTCGATTTTTGGGCTACATGGTGCGGTCCGTGCAGGGTGCAGCATCCGCTTTATGAACAGGTCAAGCAGCGCTTCCAAGATTCGGCCGATGTAGTGTTCCTATCGATCAACACGGATGAAGAGCGCGATGCGGTTGCGCCGTTCTTGAAGGAAAGTCAATGGGACCAGCATCAGATTTATTTTGAAGACGGGCTTTCGCGGGTGCTGGGCATCACCTCCATTCCCACCACCATCGTGCTCAACCGCCGGGGTGAAGTGGTCAGCCGGATGAACGGATTTCTGCCGGAGCGCTTCGTGGATATGCTGAGCGACCGCATTCATGACGCGCTGAAAAATTAAATCAGCGCTCGGCCTAACCGAACCAACTACTCAGACGTCTGTGTATTCGGAGTATGCGCAAGGCCGACTCTCTGCAAGGTTCGCTCGATCTGCTGGTGTTGAAGATTCTCTCGCGGCGGCCGCGCCTCCACGGCTACGCCATTATGACTGCCATCCAAGACATTTCCGGCGAAGTGCTGCGCGTAGAAGAGGGCTCGTTGTATCCGGCGCTGCACCGCATGGAGGAAGCCGGGTGGATTCGCGCCCAGTGGATCACCAAAGACACCGGGCGGCGAGCGCGGCTGTATGAACTGACGGCCGCGGGGCGGGAGCAGCTTTCCACGGAAGAGTCGCGGTGGCAGGCGGTGACTGCGGCCGTCAATCGAGTGTTGAGGGTGGTCTGATATGTCGTTGTGGTCGCGCGTGGCGAATGTATTTCGCGGACCTAGTTTGAGCCGGGAGATCGACGAAGAGTTCGAGTCGCATATAGAGGAAGCCGTCGAGCGGGGCCGCGATCGCGCTGCAGCGCGGCAAGCGTTCGGCTCAGCGCTGCGGCGGCGCGAAGAGAGCCGCGATATGAGGCTGCTGGCGTGGCTCGACTGGCTCTGCGCCGACTCCGTATTTGGCTGGCGGCAGCTATGGAAAAATAGGGTCACCTCCGCCGCAGCGATCCTGTCGCTGGCCCTGGCGATGGGCGCCTGCACATCGGCGTTCCGGCTTATCGACGCTTTGCTGCTGCGGCCTTTGCCGGTCGCCGATCCGCAGCGGCTCTACGCGCTGACACGTCAAATCACCGGCACCGATGGGGAGCGCCACACGTATGACGGATGGGCATATCCGGTATTCCGCCGGATGCGCGCCGCGGTAAAGGATCAGGCCGAGCTCATCGCGGTTTCGCCGGTCATGCGGACAGATCTGACCTATGGCTCGGACGCGGAAACGGAAAAGGCGCATGTGCAATACGTTTCCGGATGGATGTTTGGCTCGTTCGGACTGCGGCCTTCTGTAGGGCGGGTGCTTACCGAAAACGACGACCGTGAGCCGGGCGCGCATCCCTACGCTGTGCTCTCCGATGATTACTGGGCACGCCGGTTCGCGAGAGACCCAAAGGTTGCCGGACGCACCTTCCGTATGGACAACCGCCTCTACGAGGTCGTGGGTGTTTGCGACGGGCCGTTTGCCGGCACCGAGACAGGCTTTGTCACCGATATCTTCGTACCCACGATGATGAATGCAAGAGTGACTCGCAGCGACTCGGCCTGGCACGGAACGCTCGTAAAAGTGCAGCCGGGCGTGGCTGTGGAACCGGTGCGCGACAGACTGAACGCGGTCTCACGGGCGTTCGAAGAGGAGCGAGCCAAAGGCTGGGTGGGGGCTTCCAGACAGTACATCGAAACATGGCTGCAGCAGACGGCGTCGCTCGAGCCGGCGGGCGCGGGCCGCTCCGCGCTGCAAAAGCAGTACCGCAGCCCGCTTGCGGCGCTCGGTGTGTTGGTGGCGCTGGTGCTGCTGATCAGCTCGGCCAACATTGCCAATCTGATGGCGGCGCAGGCGGCAGCGCGGGCGCGCGAGATGGCGCTGCGCGTCTCGATCGGCGCGGGGAGGTGGCGTCTGGTGCAACTGGTTCTGGTGGAGAGCGCGTGGCTCGGCATACTGGCGGCCGGGGTAGGTGCGCTGTTCGCCTGGTGGTCCGCGCCGTTCGTCGCAGGCCTGCTCAATCCGCTGGGCGAACCGGTACGATTGGCTCTACCGGCAGACTGGCGTGTGCTGGGGTTCGGCCTGGCGCTGACCTGCGGCGTCACGCTTTTCTTTGGCCTGGCGCCGGCATTGCGCGCCTCGGCGGTGAAGCCGGCAGCGGCGCTCAAAGGTGGAGAAGACCCGCACTCACGCCGACGCCTGATGCATGCGCTGGTCGCCGTGCAGGCCGCTTTCTGTGTCCTGGTGCTATACGTCGCGGGGCTGTTTGGAGCCACCTTCGAACGATTGTCGCGCGAGCCCACAGGCTTCTCCGCAGACCGGCTGCTCACTCTCGAGACGGTGGCGGCGAGCCCGCAGCCGGCGTCCTATTGGAACCAGGTGGTCGAACATCTGCGAGCGACACCTGGTGTCGAGACCGTGGCGCTGGCCAGCCGGGCGCTCCTCAGCGGGTATAGCTCGAACGATGCCGTGGCCGTCGAGGGTGGGCCGCCGAGTGCGGATGAAGCCTATTTTCTGACTGTCTCATCGGGCTGGGTGCAGGCGATGAAGATTCCCTGGATCGACGGGAGAGACTTCCGCGCGGGCGATACTTATCCGGGCGTGGCCATCGTCAATGAGACTTTCACGAAGCGATTCTTCGGAGGCAGGAATCCGGTGGGGAGATCGTTCGATAGAGCCACCGATGAAGGCGCGCGTCTTCGGCTCCGGATTGTAGGAATGGTGCGCGATGCCCGTTATCTGGACATGCGTGGGCCTATGCTGCCGGTGGCCTATGTTCCATTCTCGCAACCGGTGGGGCGGGGGACGCTGATCGTCCGCACGTCCAGCGCGAATCCGCGTGTTCTGGTGGAGGTGCTGCGCAGGGAGGTGCCGAGGGCCCGGCCCGAGTTCCGCGTCAGTAGCGTGGAGACGCAAGCCGAGATCGATCTGGTATACACGGTTCGCGAGCGCCTGCTGGCGATGCTCGCGACGTTTTTCGCGTTTGTCGCGCTGTTGCTCGCCGGTGTCGGCCTGTATGGGGTGCTGGACTACTCGGTGCTGCAGCGGCGGCGCGAAATCGGGATTCGCCTGGCGATCGGCGCGCAGGCGGGCGGGGTCGCGCGACTCGTTACCGCAGAGGCCTTTTCGATGGTGCTCGCGGGAGCGCTGGGAGGGCTCGCGTTGGGCATGGTGGCGGCGCGCTCCATTGCTTCGCTGTTCTACCGGGTGAAGCCTACCGACTGGGACGTATTGGCGCTTCCGTCTCTGGCTATTCTTGCGGCGGCGCTATTGGCCGCGCTACCGGCGGTGATCCACGCGATGCGCATCGATCCGGCGACTGCGTTGCGGGCGGAATAGGCGACCCAGGCACCGCCGAAATGCACTACAATAGGGCTTCGGGCTACATGCAACCATGTTGCAGACGCTGATCATCACCCTCCGCGAAGGAGTGGAGGCCGCGCTGGTAATTGCCATCGCCATCGCTTACCTCCGCAAGATCGGGCGTCACGATCTTTTGCCGGCTGTCCGTCATGCCTTCATAAGCGCTGTAATCGCTAGCTTTGCGTTCGCGTGGCTGCTCTCCAGGCTGCATCTCGGGGAAGATGCTTATGAGGGCTGGACGTTGCTCATCAGCGCGGTTTTCGTCGGCGGAATGGTGCTGTGGATGAATCGCCACGCGCGCGGGGTGAAAGGTGAGATTGAAACTGAGTTGCAACAACGGAGTAGTGTGCGCGGGCGTTGGGGCATCTTTTTGTTCGTCTTTCTGATGATTTTTCGGGAAGGCGTGGAGACGGTCCTGATGCTCATGGCGGTCCAGTTCAATACCTCCGGAGTGCTGGATATTGTGGGCGCGGCCATTGGTCTGGGGCTGGCGGTTCTGTTCGGCGTGAGCTTCGTGCGCGGGACCATCCGCATCAATCTGCGCAGCTTCTTCCGCATGACAACGGTGATCCTGTCTGTCATCGTAGTGCAACTGGCGATCACCGGACTGCACGAGCTTTCCGAGAGCCAGGTGCTGCCCAGCAGCCGCCGGGAGATGGCCCTGATCGGGCCGATCGTGACCAACGAAGTTTTCTTTTTTGTGGCCATACTGGCGCTGGCCGGCGTGATGCTGCTGATGGAATACCGGCGGCGGGCGCCTGCGCTCGAGGGCCTTACGGGGGCGGCGCTGCGCAAAGCGCGCTGGAGCGTGCGGCGCGAGCGGCTGTGGATGACGGCCTCGTGCACCGCCACAACGCTCTTCATCCTAGCAATCACGGCCGAATTCATCTACGCGAAATCCACCACGGAGCTCTCCACTGCGACGCCGGTCGCGGTAGTGAACGGTATGGTCAGTATTCCGGTAGCCGGGGTGAGTGACGGCAACCTGCATCGCTTTTCGATCGAGCAGGATGGGGCCAGCATACGAATTATCGTGATACGGCGGCCGGACCAGTCGCTGGTGGCGGCGTTTGACGCGTGCCAGATCTGCGGCAGTCAGGGTTATTATCAAAATGGCCCTAATGTGATCTGTAAGAACTGCGGCTCCGCCATTTTCGTTCCAAGCATAGGGACGCGCGGCGGATGCAACCCTATCCCGCTCGAATCGCATGTAGAGGGCGATCGCCTGGTGATTCCCGCGGACAAGATTCTGCCGGGCGCCAGGCTGTTTCGCACTCCCGCTTAGTAGCATGTTTCTTCGTTTCGTCAGCGAGTCAATCCGGCGCGCGCCCCGCCGTAAGGCGATGACGGTGGCGGCGGTAGCTATGGGCGCGGCGGTGGCGACCGCCATGCTGGGCGTGATGCTGGATATAGGCGACCGGGTAAATCGCGAGCTGCGCGGACTGGGCGCCAACCTGATAGTCACTCCGCGGGCGGCTTCCATGCCGGTCGAAATCGGCGGCATCAGCTACCGTCCGGTCTCTCGCGAAGATTACATTCCGGAAGACCAACTTCCCAAGATCAAGTCTACGTTCTGGCATTTGAATATCACGGGCTTTGCGCCGTCGCTCAAAGCCGAGGCGGTGATGGGCGGCCGGAAGGTTCCGGTGGAAGGGGTGTGGTTTCTGCGCCGTTTGCGCGGGCCGGATGGCGCGCCGCTCGAAGCCGGGCTGCGCACGGTGAACAGCGCGTGGAAAGTGGACGGACAGTGGGTGGACGATCGCGCCAGGAGCGACGCCGCACTCGAAGCGATGCCGGGCAGTGCGCTGGCGCGCAAACTGGGGGTGAAGCCCGGCGATACCGTGCAGCTTTTTGGCCAGCCATTTCTGGTGCGCGGCATTCTCTCGACCGGCGGCGAGGAGGAAGATCGCATCTTCGTGCGGTTGGAAGTTCTGCAGCGGCTGCTGCATCGTCCCGGCCAGGTGGACGCCGTGCAGGTGGGCGCGCTGACCAAGCCGGAAGACGAATTCGCGCGCAAGGACCCCGCGCGCATGACGCGCGCCGAATACGACCGCTGGTATTGCACACCGTATATAAGCTCGATTGCACACCAGATCGAGGAGGCGCTGCCCATGGCGGTGGCCAAGCCCATCTGGCGCGTGGCCGATAACGAAGGCAAGCTGCTCGGCAAGATACGCGGGCTGATGCTGCTGGTGGCACTGGCGGCGCTGGCTTCGGCCGGCCTTACGGTGTGGAGCGTGATGGCGACTACGGTGCTCGAGCGGCGGGCGGAGATTGCGGTGATGCAGGCGACCGGCGCTTCCAACTGGATGGTGATGGCGCTGTTCTCCGCGGAGGTGGCGCTCGAAGGCGCGGTGGGCGGGCTGATCGGATCGTGGGTGGGCCTGCTGCTCGCCGAATGGGTGGGACGATCCGTGTTTCAAACCTCGCTCGAAATACCGGCGATGCTGGGTCCGGTGGTGGTGGCCGCGGCGGTGATTGCATCGGTGGCGGGCGCGGCGCAACCGCTGCGGCAGGCGCTGGCTCTCGATCCGGCGATCATGCTGCGGGAAGGCCAGGCGTAGTCATGATGTTCTGGAGGTTCGTGCTGCGGGCGGTCGAACTCCGTAAGAAAAGATTGCTGCTGGCCTTCTCGGCGCTGGCGGTGGCGGCTACGCTGGCTACCGCGCTGTTCAGCATCTACTCGGATATCGAGCGCAAGATGCGCGTCGAGTTTCGCGGCTATGGCGCGAACATCATTATCGCGCCAGAGGGCGGCGGCGAGACCGTTCCACTTGCCGCGGTTGCCGAGGCGGAAAGGCAAGGCGCGGTGGCGGCTGCCTTCGTCTATACGGTCGGGCGCCTGGGCGGCGAGCCCGTGGTGGTGGCCGGCATTGATTTTCAGCGCGCCGGTCCGCTGACGGATTACTGGCGTGTGGAGGGCGCGCGGGTGGCCGGGTCCGGGGAATGCTTGGTGGGCAGTACGGTGGCGGCGCATTTCCGTTTGAGGGCTGGGCAGCAGGCGCAACTACAAGACGCGCCGTGTGCGATTCGCGGCATCGTCTCAAGCGGCGGCCCGGAGGACGCGCAGGTGCTGCTGCCGTTTGCGGCTGCGGAAAAACTGGCCGGCTTACACGATGCCGCGAGTGTAGTTGAGGTGCGGGCCGATGGCGAGCGTGTGACGGCGGTAAAGGCCGCGTTGGTGAAAGCGCTTCCGGGCACCGATGTGCGGCTGCTGCACGCGGTGGCCGAGACCGAGGCTAACGTGGTGCTGAAGATTCGCTCCACGCTGTTCCTGCTCACCGCCCTGATCCTGGGCATCACCACGCTTTGCGTGACCGGCAATTTTAGCGCGCTGGTGCTCGAACGCAGCAAAGAAATCGGCATCCTGAAAGCCATCGGCGCCGCGGATCGGAAGATTGCCGCACTGTTTCTGTCGGAGTCGTTGATCCTTGGTTTAGCTTCCGCGGTCACAGGCTATGGACTGGGCTTGCTGGTAGCGTGGTGCATTGGCCGCCAGATTTTTCCGGGATCGGCCGGCACTGGAGTGGGTGTAAACTATGGCGTGTTCCTGCCGGTGGCCGGCGTGACGCTGGCGGTAGCAATGGTGGCCACGCTGGCGGCGGCGGCGCGCATATGGCGCATCAGGACCGCGGTGATTTTGCGCGGAGAGTAGAAGGGGCATGGCATTCGTCGAGCTGGAAAATGTGACCAAGTTATACACGGGAGCCGGAGCGGCGCCGGTGGAGGCGCTCGACCGCGTTTGCCTCAGCGTGGAATCCGGGCAGTGGATCGCTATCATGGGCCCTTCGGGATCGGGCAAGACGACCCTGCTCAATATTCTGGGCTGCCTCGACCAGGCCTCCAGCGGCGCGGTTCGAATCGATAACGTAGATACTTCGACTTTGGCCCGTTCGGCGCTCGCCCGTTTCCGCGCCGAGACGGTGGGTTTTGTGTTCCAGCTCTTCCACCTGATCCCGCACCTGACGGCGCTTGAAAACGTGATGCTTGCGCAATACTTTCACAGCATGACGGATGAACGCGAGGCGCGCCAGGCGCTCGATCGTGTGGGCCTCGGCGATCGCGCGCGGCACCTGCCGTCGCAGCTTTCCGGCGGCGAGCAGCAGCGCGTGGCGATCGCGCGGGCGCTGGTGAACGACCCTAAGATCATCCTGGCGGACGAGCCTACGGGGAACCTGGATGCGGCCAATGAGCAGATTGTTCTCGACCTGCTGACCGGTCTGCACGCGCAAGGGCGCACCATCCTGATGGTGACGCACGACGAACATGTGGGCCGCTGCGCCGACATAAGGATCAACCTGGAGCACGGGCGCATCGTCGAGACCACGCATTTCAGCATGGAAGAGAACCAGGATTTCGATGAAGTGCTGGAGCAGTTGTGGATGGTGCGGGAGCGCACTTTCCACCAGGAGCCGGAGCACTTCACGGAAGGGCAGCGGCGCAAAGTGGCCGCCATGATGGCGCGCATCGGCCTGGTTTCGATAAACGGCGCCGATGTCCTGTTCACGCCCAAAGGCGAGGAGCGGGCGCGCAGTGTGATTCGACGGCATCGCCTGGCCGAGCGGCTGTTTATGGATGTGCTGGCGCTACGCGATGAGGGATCCATCGAGAAGAATGCGTGCACGCTCGAACATATCCTAAGCTCCGAGGTGACCGACCGCATCTGCACGTTTCTGGGCCATCCGCGGACGTGCCCGCACGGAAGCCCCATTCCGCCCGGTCAATGCTGCGGGGACGGCGGCGCGCGGCAGGTGGTCCACGCAGGGATGCTGGCTGACGTTAAGTGAGATGCAAAGCGGCACGGAAGCCTTGTGCGTCATCTACGGCCACGCCGATCCTGGTAACCGTCTTTCTCCGGCCGAACAGGCCGTGGGCGATTACCGGCTCCGCCAGTTCGATCAGCCATTGCGGCTCGTTGATCACCACGAGCGGCAGGTATCCGGCATCCTGGCGGCCCGGCGCGTGACCAGGCGTGACGGGGAGGCATGCGGTGATCTGCGCGCGCGGGAACTCGACGCGCCAGAGAGATCCAATCTGCAAGACCACGCTCTGTTGGTCGATCATGATCGGCTGCAAGGCGAGCGATCGCTTCAGTCCAACGATCCAGATCAGGCCGTAGATTGAGGCCGCGCTCGAAATCCATGCCGCGGCATGGCTCCATCGATAGAGCAGCAGGTGCATCGGCAGTCCCTCGAAGAGCAGCGCGATCAGGATGAAGGTGGTGAACAGGTTGTAACCGCTGGACTCCGCGACTGAGAACGAGCTTGTGCCGGCAGGCGCCGGCGGCGAGTTCTTCCGCGATTTGTGAACAGTCACTTGCTGGGATCGGCCTCGTACTTTCGCAGGATCTCTTCCCAATAACCTTGCGCCTTGAGGATCACCTCTACCACCTCGCGGACCGCGCCGTTGCCGCCCGCGGCCGCCGTCACGAAGTGCGCATGCGCTTTGACCTCCGCACGGGCGTTGGCGGTGGCCACGGCCAGGCCGACGCGCCGCATTACCACCACGTCGGTCAGATCGTCGCCAATGTAGGCTACCTGCTCCTTTGCGAGCCTGGCATCGGCCAGAATCTCTTCGAGGATGGGGATCTTCTCGATGTGACCCTGATAGACGTAGCGGAACTTGCACTGTTTGGCGCGCTCGACGGTGGCCGGCGAGACGCGTCCGCTGATCAGTCCTGTGACAATTCCTTTCCAATTCATCCACTGCAGCGAGATTCCGTCCTGCGAATCGAATCCTTTGGTCTCGACCATGTTGCCGGCCGCATCGGGCACGTTGTAGAGCCTGCCATCGGTCAGCACGCCGTCCACATCCATCAACAGCAGGCGAACTTTGGCGGCCAGTTGGGTCACTTCGGGCGTCACGTGGTTTACTCCTCCTCGAACAATTTGGTGTAGAGCCGGCGCTGGGCCGCCAGCTCACGATCGTAGACTTCTTTGTGGGCGGCCACGGGCTGGAACACGGCGCCCATGCGAGCCGGCAGGTCGCGCGCGTTGCCGATGACGCCCAAACGTTCGAGAGCCAACAGGGCGGCGCCGCGGCCGGTCGCCTCCTTTTCGGTACAAAGGACGACGGGCTGCCCGAGGGTGTCGGCCATCATCTGGGTCCAGACCGGGGAGTGCAGCAGCGCGCCTCCGGAGGCGATCATCTCGGCGGGCGGGCCCAGTTGCTGCTCCATGATGTCGTAGATGTTGCGGAAGCGCAGCGCGACCGATTCCAGGGAAGCGCGCAGGATTTCGAGCGAACTGGTGTGGATGCTCATGCCGGTGATAGCGGCGCGGGCATCGGCGCGCCATTTGGTGGAGCGCTCGCCGGCGAACAGCGGCAGCACGGTCAGGCCGTGCGCACCCGGCGCCATAGCTGCGAGCTCCTTCTCGGATTGCTCGGCGGAGGGCAGCGCGAGAGTGCGCTCCATCCAGGCGAAGACGCCGCCGCCGTTGGACAGCGCGCCGCCCAGCACGAAGCGGCGGCGATCGACGCGATAGCACCAGAGCCCTTCGGGAATGGTCATCTGCCCGCCTGCAGAGACGCCTTCGGAGACGGCCCGCATGGCGCCGCTGGTGCCCACCATCAACGCGAAACGATGCGGCAGGATACAGCCGCTGCCCATATTGTTGCAGGCTCCGTCGCCCAGGGCGGGATACCAGGGAATGCCACAGAAATCCGGCCATTGGGCGGCATATTCCGGGCGCAAGGCGGCCATGGGGGCATCCATTTCGGCGGGCGGCGCAAGCTGGTCGCGGGTGATGGGCAGCACCGCCAGAATGCCGTTGTCATAATCGTTGCCGTTCTGGTCCCACAGCCCTGAGCCGGAGGCCATGGAAGTGGAGGAGACGGGGTTACCGGACAATTTGAGGAAGAAGTATTCGCCGAAAGACATCCAGCGCGTGGTGGCGTGGAAGGCGTCGGGGCGGGCTTCGGAGAACCAGAGCAGCTTGGCGGGTAAATAGCTGGCATGGAGCACACAGCCGGTGCGCGCGTGCTGTTCGCGGTTATCGATGCGCGCCGCCAGCGTGCGTGCGGCGCCCGCGCTGCGCGTGTCAAATACGTGAATGACCGGGGTGGTGGGCCGGCCGTCCGCGCCCACACCCAGAACGTTATGCCAGAAGGTGTCGAAGGCTACCGCGGCGGGCAGCACTCCGGCTTGGCGCATCTGGCCGTGAATAGCCGAGAGACTCTGGATGGCGAGGGCGCTCAAACGATCGGCATCTATCTCCACACCACCATCGGCAGTGGTTTCGACCTGGTACGGGATCTGTGTTCCGAAGCCATCCAGCTCGTGCCCTTCTGCGTCGAACAGGAGCGTGCGAACTGAGGAGGTTCCGACGTCCAGGCTTAGAATATGGATATCAGTCAAAAATGCTCGAGCGACTCGTCCAAACTATCACCCGTTATAGCATGTTTCAGCGGGGCCAACGCGTGGGAGTGGCGGTCTCAGGCGGGGCGGATTCGGTGTGTTTATTGCACGCTCTGAGAGAGCTGGCGCCGCGCTGGGACTTGGGGTTGACGGTGCTGCACCTGGATCATCAGCTGCGTGGGGAAGAGTCCCGCCAGGATGCTGTTTTTGTGCGCGAGATGGCTGCGGCTCTGGATCTTCCGTTCGAGCTGCGGGAGACGGATGTGCGGGCGCTCTGCAGCCAGACTCGCGACAACCTGGAGCAAGCTGCCCGCGCCGCGCGACTGGCGTTTTTCGGCGGCCTGATGCGGGAGGGCGTGCTCGACCGGGTGGCGGTGGGCCACACGCGCTCCGACCAGGCCGAGACGGTGCTGTTCCGTTTCCTGCGCGGCTCAGGCACTGCCGGCCTGGCCGGCATACGCCCGGTTACCGGCGACGGGATTGTACGGCCCATGCTCGAGCTGGAACGGCCCGAGATCGAGCAGTATCTGCGCGAGCGCGGCATCGGCTGGCGCAGCGACTCGAGCAATGCCAGCCATGCGTTCGCCCGCAACCGTATCCGACAAGCGCTGCTGCCGCAGTTGACGCGGGAGTGGAACCCGGCCATGACAGAGACTCTGGCGCACACTGCCGATTGGGCCCAGGCTGAGGAAGTCTACTGGGATGAGCAACTTGCCCGCCTGGCGCAGACTCACCTGATCCAGGAGCCGCCAGCGGTGCTGCTGCGCATTGAGGCGCTTTCCGAGCTTCCTTTGGCGGTGAGTCGCCGGCTGGTGCGGAGGGCTCTCGAGATCGCCAAGGGCAACTTGCGCGGAATAGGCTTCGAACATCTGAGCGCCGTATTCGATTTGGCGGCTTCGGTAGAGGGCCATGGCCGCACGCAGATTCCCGGGTTGGATATCTTTCGCTCCTTTGAGTGGATGCGCATCGCGCCGCCGGCCACCGATAACCTGGAGAACCGGAATTACCGCTTTGCGCCGGGGGTTCCGGGGGCGGTGCGGCTACCCGGCCAGAATTCCGTTCTGCATCTGGAACTCTTTGAAAATACGCAAATAACGGAAGGGTCAAAGAGCGTATATAATGAAAGCGTGGAATGGTTGGACTGGAATCGGATCCGTGGTTCCGTGGAAGTCCGGAACTGGCGGCCCGGCGATCAGTACCAGCGGGCCGGGCATGCCTGCGCGGAGAAGATCAAATTCCTTTTCCATGAGGCGCGCATTCCGTTGTGGGAGCGCCGCCACTGGCCCATCCTCACGCGCGGCGAGGAGATCCTTTGGGCGCGCCGCTTCGGTCCGGCAGCCGGCTTCGCAGCAAGCTCCGGTACCAGTCCGGTGCTGGGCATACGGGAGACCCGCGAGTGACGGATTTGGAATCAATACCCACCTATCATACGTCTATAAGCATAGAGGCTGTAGTGTCGGGCTCGCCCGTTCGGAGGTTTCGTGAACTCTAATATCAAAACGGCAATTTTCTGGGTTGTGCTAATCTGTGTGGCGGTTCTGCTCTGGACCGTGGTACGCACGGGAAAGAGCCGCCCCGAACAGCAGGTCACCTTTACCGATTTCCTGGACAAGGTTAAAGACAAACGAGTCAAGGAAGTGACCATCACCGGCAACGAGGTCCACGGTGTCTACCAGGATGGCCAGACCGGACTGCGTACCATCATCCCGACCAATTACCCGGCCCTTTACGATCAGTTACAGCAAAGCGGCGTCAACGTCGAAATCAAAGATACCAACTCCAATCCGTGGTTTTCGCTGCTGGTACAGGCCTCGCCGTTCATTCTGCTGCTGGCATTCTGGATTTTCATGATGCGGCAGATGCAGAGCGGCGGCAACAAGGCGCTGAGCTTTGGGAAAAGCCGCGCGCGGCTGCATTCCACCCAGCAAAAGAAGGTGACGTTCAAGGACGTGGCCGGTGTTGAGGAGGCCAAGGAGGAGTTGCAGGAGATTATCGAGTTTCTGCGGGAGCCGCAGAAATTCCAGAAGCTGGGCGGACGTATTCCGAAGGGTGTTCTGCTGATCGGCCCTCCAGGCACGGGCAAGACGCTGCTGGCGCGAGCCATCGCCGGTGAGGCAAGCGTGCCGTTCTTCTCGATCTCGGGATCGGATTTCGTAGAGATGTTCGTGGGCGTGGGCGCGAGCCGCGTGCGCGATCTGTTCGAGCAAGGCAAGAAGAATGCGCCGTGTATCGTCTTCATCGATGAGATCGACGCCGTGGGGCGTCACCGCGGCGCCGGGTTAGGCGGCGGGCACGACGAACGCGAACAGACCCTGAACCAGTTGCTGGTGGAGATGGACGGTTTCGAGTCGAACGAAGGCGTCATCCTGGTGGCGGCCACGAACCGTCCCGATGTGCTCGATCCGGCTTTGCTGCGTCCCGGCCGTTTCGATCGCCGGGTGGTGGTCGACCGCCCGGACGTGGGAGGGCGCGAGGCCATTCTGCGAGTTCATACCAAGAAGATCCCGCTGGGCGACAACGTCGATCTTTCGGTGCTGGGGCGCGGCACGCCGGGTCTGGCGGGAGCCGACCTGGCTAACCTGGTAAACGAAGCC
>Ga0302325_10013951_pt1 | contig 17119 bp, 16 predicted proteins | sample Palsa_T0_2_FD_201948 | JGI IMG/M metagenome (GOLD analysis project Ga0302325, IMG submission 201948) | Peat permafrost microbial communities from Stordalen Mire near Abisko, Sweden - Palsa_T0_2 | ecosystem: Environmental > Terrestrial > Soil > Palsa > Peat permafrost | place: Sweden: Abisko... | reverse complement strand
GCCGTAACCATCGCGACGGGCGACGTATTTGTTGGGTTCACGGACGGCATCAGCGAAGCCATGAACGCGGCCGACGAGGAGTGGGGCGAGACGCAGTTGATCGAAACCGTTAAGCAGGCCGGTGGGCTGGCGCCGTCGGAGATCATTGCTCGCGTCATGGAAGCGGCGGATGGATTCGTCGCCGGGGCCAAGCAGCATGATGATATGACCCTGGTGGTCCTATGCTCCAAGCGGTAATTTGGCACTCGTCAGCGGTCTCTTTCTAATCACGGCCCATGTCAGCGACCACGAAGGACCCCTGTCGACGCGGGTCAGAATGCGCCGTATGGGAAGTTGAGCTCTGTTGGGGCTGATGCGGTCGGGGTATTAGTCGACGTTGGGCCGGACGGCCTGAGCTTCCGTGTATTCGCCAAGCAGATGACAGATCCTCCGGATGCGTATGGTCTGTCCGCCAAGTAGCCGATCGACAAGTCAGCTACAACCAAGTCCGTGCAGGACGACGCGAACCGCCCCAGATGGCACCAACCACGTTGGTCAAGAACAATCACGATTTCGACCCAAAGAAGTTCCTTGCCACCATCGGCGAGGGTAGGGAAGTTGTTGCGTTTCCCAAGAGGCAATCAATCTTTACGCAGGGGGACACAGCTGACGCAATTTTTTATATCCAGGAAGGCAAGGTTAGACTGACTGTTGTATCCAAGATTGGCAAAGAAGCAACCCTGGGCATATTGAGCGACGGCGATTTTTTCGGAGAGGTTTGCTTGGTCGGAAAGCTTGTACGCATGAAGTCTGCAACCGCAATGACGGACTGCACACTTCTACGTGTTGACAAGAAGGCAATGATGCTAGCGCTTCACCGGGAGCATACGTTCTCAGATCTATTCGTAGCGTATCTGCTGGTACGAAACATTCGACACGAAGAAGATCTGGTCGACCGCTTTTCAATTCCAGCGAAAAGCGACTGGCTCGGATTTTGCTCTTGCTTGCCCATTTTGGTAAGGAAGGTGTGTTCAGTTTTGCTCACAATTGACAAGAACCAGTGGCGCACCCAAAATGAAGCCTCCTGTTTAGCCAAATGTGTTGAGAATGAGCAATATTGAGCATTTTCGCGGCTCTCGAACGCTGCATTATGTGGTTGTGAAAACCAAAGAACTCACTCCGGAACAGAAACTATTCGTGCCTTGTGCTACTTGCGGTGCAGCGATTGGGGAAGCGTGTGAACTGCATACGGGGGCCCTACCCACCGAGCCACACCGGGATCGGAAACTTTCCGCTGCCGAGGCTGTGGAAGCAAGGGCAACAAACGATTTGAAATAAACGGATGGTCGCGTTTCAGGTCGGAGTGAAAAGACTGCTTAGTTAGGAGATTGAAAAATGACCGTCAGCCCCGCAGAACAGGTGTTCGAGGAAATTCTCCCGTATCTTGAAGTATTGGATGCTCAGATTGGTGGTGTCATCCAGTTGTTGAAGGACAAGGGCATCACTACAACCGAGGAGTTTGCCAAATATGTAGAAAGGGCAGATAGGGGGAGCAATGTTAGGGAAGTTGGTTTTCGGGTGAGGATGGAATACTTGTTTTCCTCCGCTGCCAAGCGAAGCGCGTCCGAGGAATTTGGTGGTGCCGTGGAAGCTGGGGCTGCTGGCTAAACCACTCGCTGCCCATCGACAAGAGACTTCAAACCCATCGCCAAGGTTATCCAGGCAGCAGTTAGGAGGTGTTCCTTGCTCCTACCAACCCAACTTTAGATTCCGCCGCGATGGTTTAATTCTCCCGCTTCTTGGCCAAGCCCGAGGACTGTCCGTCAATCGCATTTGCCGCTCTCGTGTCCACAGCCTTCAACAGACAGCAGTGCTTGTACTTCTTTCCGCTTCCACAAATTGTTCCCACGAAGCGGGGAATAGTTGTTCCATAATCCTCAGCCGCCGAACGCATCGCCGTCGAACCAACCAATAGATGAACGGAGAGAGACCCAGCGAAAGAAGGACAGGATGGCAAACCAGCCCGCAACCACAGAAGTCATGGCCGCTGCGCCAGCAAGGGCGAAAGCAGCATTGCGGTTTCGCCTGTTACTCTCGAGGGTCACCAGCATTTATCGGCTGCTCCTTGAAAGAATGGCTATTTCGCCTTCCATGAAGCGATCCGTTGGAGTCCAGAAAACGTAAACTTTCGCCCAAGGGATCTGGTCTCGAAACTGCGAAGAAAGCAAGCGGTAGAGGGTTCGTGGCGTGTTTCCGCCCGAAAGGACGAGTGAAAACCTGCCATTGGTTTGCACGGACTCATTATTGATCTGTGTATAACTAATAGACATCATGGGCGCAAAAAAGAAGGTAGCTTGGAATCAAATAATGGTTCTGACGACCGCCTTGGCCGCGCGAAGGCTCAACTCGTTCACGTCGGCAAATACACGTACATCGTGTTTCATGCGCGCGCCCCTTGGTTCCCAAAAAGTCAGAACAGTTCTAATGGACATTTTCGGCATACGGTGCGACTTGCAACCTTCAATCGTGGCACCGAGGGTGCTCGGAGTTGAAGGTCTGTCCGAGTCCGTTCTGGTTTTCGATTTGACAAAGTGATTGCAGTGTCTAAAGGGGCGCTTTCGTTTGCCCCCAAAAGTGTGATCCGTGAGCTACCGTGGACTGGTAGCCCATTTGAACTGACTTGGCTCTTATTTGGACTCCCCGCAGGGTTCGCAATTCTGGACGAAGTTTAGATCGCTGCGACGGGGTTTTTCGACCGTCGTTTCATTGCTTTCCTTCCGGTCTGTGTAGCTCCTGTTGAATCGGCAACGGCAAGTTGCCGACGTCGCTCAGAAACGTGACTACCTGTCCAATTTCACTGTCGGCCATGATGTTTCCCCAAGCTGGCATGGCGGTCCAGCGAACACCATGTTTGATGATGAAAAACTCCTGGTCTTTCGTCATGTGTGGAAGCGCCTTCATGAACTGGGGCGCACGGGGATAGAAGGAGCGGCCATAATCACTATCTGGGTTATCAGGCCTTCCATGACAATCGGCGCATTTGTCCCTGTAAAGCCTTGCACCATCCATAAGGTTAGCTTCGTCCGGCTGAATCGGATTGTCCTGCTTGGTCGCGTGGCGTGCCGCAGAGGCTTCCAGTGCTGTGACCGCAAGTGTCGATTCGAACCAGGAAGGTCCAGCATCGGCGCGGAGGTTGGCATAGCCGAGTCTGAGATAGAGCCAGCCGACAAAAGGCATCACGACAAGAGTAGCGATAACCCCCAACCAAGAACCTCGCATAACTTCTCCTTCCCACTACGAGTATGCGACTCCCGGGTAAACATGGTTCTATTCTGGAACTATCGGGACGCTCACGAGTTTCGGAGGAGCGGCTGAACAGCGCAAACATAGTATATAAAACTCCAAACCATTCAGACCACTTAGGCTTCGTGATACGCCAATTGGTTGGCCTTCTCCGGCGCGGGCATTTCGATCCCCGCTCCACTCCAGCACGACCTTGATTTCGTCTGCATCGTGATGCTGACAGGCGTTGTCAAAATCCGTGTATTCGTACTGGTTCGTAATAAGCTCCGCTACATGTTCGTGCCAGCGGGCCTGCGCCTGGGCGAGGTCATTCACTGCCAGTTGGAAGTGATCGCGCGACGCGTTGACGCTTCCTAGCACGACCTGGTTACGCAGCACGAGGCGACGCATAAGCTCCTCACCATCTATCTTCAGCGGCCGATCGCCCGATGGTATGTCATGTCGGTCACGACGTAAACTCCGTTGACGGCCAATGCATCGATGAGGTCGAATTCGAGACTGGCGATCCCTGTCGCTCCAAGTTCAGGTCGAACAACTTAATCTTGTCGATGAAGTGCTCCGGCGTAATCTGGCGTCCGTCGATGTAATGGCCACCAACCGACTCTAACCAGCACGGGCGGACATGGCGGTTTACATCGTCGCCATACATGGCTTTGTCTCCACTTTTGTCGGCTTGCATTACGGCACCATCCAGGTTCACCCCGGCAAGAATGCCTTTGGATCGCGAGTAAGACAGAATCTCTGCATTCAATTTAAGGTCAGTGCCAGCAGCATTCCGGCCTACGGGTCCCGCCGCTACCGAAGCGTCTGCGCCAAGTTTGAATTTGTCGCTCATCAGGCTTTGCAAGGCGTGATCGTTCATAAAGAGCATCACCAGGTCGGTGGAAGAGCCCCTGATCTGATAACCCACGCTTCCGCTGTCAATCGCTACAAACATGGGAGCGCTCCAGCCATGCTCGGTGCGACAGGTTGCCAGTCCCCTGCCGTAGCTGCCGCCGAATATAAAGGCGACCTTCACTTCCCCTGGAATGATCGCTATACATTTCGCAGATTCCAGCAGATCCTGAGGAATGCCCTGATCCGGGGTGTTCATGATCTCCTTAAAAGACCTGGGCAGCTCTGTCGGTGCGCTTAACGTCATCCTCGCGGTCCGACGTGACGGCGGTTAGAGCTACAAGCAGAGCCAGCGTTGTGACGATCAAAAGACGTTTCAACATTGTTTTATCCTCCTTCGTGTTCAAACTCACTAACGGAGACGCGTTGTCAATTCACAGATGGCGAGAATTCGGTTCAGCTGGTCAAAGGCGTAGATCATCAGCGCGGCTTCGGATCAACATCGTGCGATCCAAAGCCAAATCCTAGGGTAGATGTTGAGAAAAATAATTTCTGTTCACTAGGGAACACATTTCAATTCCCTGTCACGGAGTGCTTCCGGAGATGTGGATCGCAGAAGAAACGGTGTATTGTGCCTGTGGCATAAGAACGAGTGCCTGACGTCTCCGGGGTCAGCGGGCTAAACGTGTATTTTGCTCCAGTAGCCAATGCTCATCCGGAAGCGTCAGCGCACGTTGCCAAGACCATCGCCGCAAAACCCAAGTTCGCGCAAATCAGCATCGACTACGGTCAGCAGCAGGAGTAAGGTGCAACCCTTCCGCACAACAAGTATGTCGAAATCTGGCCAGAGAAACCTTGGCATCAAAGAACAGATCTCGCGGAGTTCGGAACGTGCCGGTACCCTGCACGTTTCATGAATGCGAGGGTCGAGATTTTCATTTTAGAGGCAGTCTTTTTCGCTAGGCAGCGCCGCTGCCCTCAGGTAGCAATTTCTGATCCGTATTTTCGGTTTTGTCGTTCCGACGACCGTACACGAGAATGTACACGGCCGGCACGAGAAAAACTGTGACGACAACCGAGACGGAAAGGCCGCCGATGATTGCACGCGCTAGCGGGGCGTATTGCTCGCTTCCCGCTTCCAATCCAAGGGCCATGGGGATCATCCCAAGGAGAGTCGCTAGAGAAGTCATCAGAATTGGCCGCAAGCGGATTTTGCAAGACTGTACCACTGCCTCTCTATAGCTCGATCCGCGCTCATGCAGAATGCCTGCAAACTCCACGATTAAGATGCTATTCGAGACTACGATGCCGACCATCATGATCACGCCCATCAGTGACATGACATTCAAAGTGGAGCCTGTGAGTACCAGCAGCACGATGACACCCGCGAGCCCAGGCGGGATTGCCATCAGAATGATGAAGGGCTCAATAAACGAGGTGAACTGTGCCATAAGCAGCAGATACACCAGCACGACAGCCAGGACAATTCCAAGGCCAAATCGCAGAAAAGATGCATCCATGCTCTGCACCGCTCCATGCATCAGCACGCCCATACCGTTTGCCGTTGGTACATTCTTTATTGCTTGGTTCACTTGCTTGCTGACGGAATTCAAAGCTTCGGCTCTCGGCAGCACATAGACATCGATGACCCGCCGCAACTGATAGTGGTCGACCTCGGTTGGCGTATCGATCTGCTTTGTAAACACAACCGAACGGAGGGGCGTGTAGCTCTGGCTGTCCTTCCCGCGAAGCGGGATATTCCCGAACTCCTCCATATTCATGTGGCCAATCTGTCGATTGGAATATTGAACGGTGAGCATGTAATTGTTGCCGGTCTTAGGATCAATCCAATAGCTCGGCGCGATAACGCCGTTCGAAGTAAGAGCTGTAATCACGTTGTCGACAACACTCTTGGGCGTCAATCCAATCAAGCTGGCGCGCTCGCGGTCGATGTCCATTTCAAGCCCCGGGTACTTCAGATCTTGCGGGATGAAGACTGCAGAAACGCTGCTCGAAGCGCGCAGTTTGGTCGCCAAGCTCTGCGCCTGCGCATACGCTGCCTCTTGATCGTTCGAAGAAATTTGAATGTCGATTGGCGCGGGTAGCCCCTGATTGACAACGGAATCCACGAGGCCGCCCACCTGAAAATAGGTATTGAGCTGCGGCAGCTGTGCAGCAAGAGCGTCGCGCACTTTTTCGATATAGACGTAGGTACCGGTCTTATGGCCCTCTTTCAAACTAACCTGCACGAATGCCGTATCCATGGCGGAGTTCGATGTGTAGATCGCGGAAAGGTCAGCCGTGACACCGATGTTGGAGACGATCATACCGAAATCGGCAGGGGCAACGACGTGCCGTATAACATCCTCAACTTTTGCGATGTCTTCATTACTAACCTCGATGCGCGTGCCACTCGGCATTTTCACGTTCACGATGAACTGCCCCGGATCGGTGCGAGGAAAATAAGCACGGCCAAGAAATGGCACAAATAGTGCAATCACCAGTGCTGCCCCCCCCAGCATGACAGCGGCAGAGAGTCCCGGTCTACGGATCATCCAGTATGCCAGGCGCTCATACCGCTCCAGCATACCGGCGAATCCAAGGTTGAAGAGATCCAACCCGCGCTGGAAGATCGAGCGTTTCTTCTTCCTGTCGACCTCGGCTGGAGTATTCTCGCTTTGCTCTTTTGGCTCGTTGTCGCCGTTTTCTTTCGGCTTGGGGTGAATGAACTTCGCACAAAACAGCGGGACCAGTGTCATCGAAAAGATGTATGACGCAAAGATCGAGAACACGACTCCGTATGCAAGATCGGTGAAGATGTATTTACTCACACCATTCAGGAGAAATACCGGAAAGAACACCACCGATGTCGTCACTGTCGCGGCAAAAACCGGGAGCGCGACTTCTGTGCCGCCATCTCCCGCAGCTTTGGCCGGTGCAGCGCCCTCTTCCATGAAGCGGAAGATGTTCTCAAGCACAATGACGGAGTTATCGATCAAGCGAGATAGCACCAGCGCCAGTCCACCGAGGAGCATCGTGTTGATCGCCCCTCCCATGGCGCTCACGATCAACAGGCAAGTCAATATAGAAAGTGGAATCGCGATCAGTGCCGCTAAAGTCGCTCGTGCGCTGCCCAGGAAAACCAAAATCATAATGCCAGTCAGGAAAAGCCCGATCCCAGCTTCCTTCAGCAGATTTCTGATCGCTCCTTTTACGAATACAGACTGATCAAAGACAACTGCGGTCTTGAGGCTCGAAGGAATATCCACTAATTTTGCTACAGCAGCACGCATGCCATCCACAATCGTGATGGTGTTGCTCTTGCCCGCCTGCTTCAGTACCGGTATGTACACAGAACGTTGTCCATCGATGCGCACGATGTTCGTCTGGATGGCCCCCGAATCTTCGGCGTGTCCCACATCCCCCACTAGCACGGAACCATTTCCCGAGGAGCGCAGTGGAATCGAATTGATAGCTTGAGGGGTTGAGATTTGGCTGTTGGCGTAAATATTAAAGTCCTGCGTGCCGATGCGAATGTCACCTGCCGGCAGAATCAGATTCGAGTCGTTCACAGCGCCGACAACATCCATGACGCTCATGTTGTGCGCTTCAAGTTTCAATGGATCGATAAATACCTGAATCTGCCGATACGTGCCGCCGAACGGCTGCGGAACCGACGCTCCTTGTACATTGGCAATCTGATCGCGAACCGTGAATTGCGCCAAGTCCTTTAGCTGCGTCTCGTTCAGCCCCTTGCCTTCGAGGGTTACCAGGCAGATCGGCTGGCTGGAGGCCGTCATACCGAGAACGACCGGCGGAAGCGTCCCCGGAGGGAGGCGTCGCAGATCTGCGAGCGCTAGTGTTGCAATGTTGCTCAACGCAGAATTGCCATCGGTTCCCGGGCGAAAATAGACTTTGATCAAGCTGACGCCCGTGAGCGAGCGCGATTCAATGTGATCGATGTTAGCGCCGAGCGTAAAGAATCGCTCGAAGGTGTCGGTGATATCGGCTTCGATTTGCTGCGGCGGCATGCCAGAATAGAAAGTGGCAACTACGACGACAGGCATATCGATGTCTGGGAATAAGTCCACAGGCATCGTGGTCATATTAGCTATTCCTACTACAAGGATCGTGAGGCATACCATGAGAACGGTGTAGGGATAGCGCAGAGCAAAGTTAGGCATTATTCGCTGTCTCCCGTATTCTCCTGGGGATCTGTCACACCACCCTCTTCATGCATGATGTCATTGGCCGGTTCCTGCTGGATCCTCGGATTCAGTTGCTCTCCGTTGTGGTAGTTGCTTGCATCCCCGAGGACTACATGATCGCCAGCCTGGAGGCCGTTCGTCACTTCCACGAGAGTAGAGCCCCGAAGTCCTAGCTGCACCGAACGCTGCTCCACTTGATTATTCGCGTTCAATATCAGAACGGTGCCAGTATTGCCTGTTCTTTGCACCGCGACAATCGGGATCGTCAACACGTTTTCCCGGTGCGCCAATTGCATATAAGCATTTGCGTACATGCCTGGAGTGATGGCCAGAGTCGGGTTTGGCACATCCACTTCCGTTTCCATCGTCCGCGTGTTTAGATCCAAGTTTCGAGTAAATCGCACGATCTTTCCGCTAAAATTCTGGTCGAGCGCGTCGACACGGATCTGCATTGGGTCGCCTTTGTGCACGTATCGCACCGCGTTCTCCGGCACAGGCACTCGCAAGCGCAATAGATCACTCTGCGCGAGCTTGATCAGCGGCATGGCTTGACTTTGGGAGTTCGTCCCCTGCTGCAGGAGGACTCCCGTATCGGCATAACGCCAGGCCACCACACCATCCAGGGGCGCTATCACTTTGGTGTACGATTGGAGCGCTCCGACGCGTTGCTGGTCCGCGGTGGCTGCGTTTGCGCCCTCCTCCACAGCCGATAGCTGCGCTATTGCGGCATCCAATTGCTCTTGTGTGGCCTCGGCCTGGGAACGTGCATTATCGAGTTCCTGTGCGGCGACAAGACCTGGGCGCTTGGCCGAGACCGTGGCCAGACGGTCGTAATTGGCCTGCACCGCCACGTGCAGCGCCTTCGCCCGGCTTACGTCGTGTCGCGCAGCCGCAATGGCATCCTGGGACCGCAGCGCCTCGGATTGGGTGCTGCGATATTGCGCGTTCAACTCTGGCACTTCCAGCGTGGCCAGTGTCTCCCCCGCATGGACGCGGTCGCCAATATCGACATAAATGTGCCGCACATAGCCCGCCACTTTTGCATGGACGTCCACCACCTGATAGGCCTGGAACTGCCCTGCGACACTCAGCAGACGCGAAATGTTTCCACGCTGCACGACGGCAACTGCTACTGCCGGCGGCGCTGGTGGCCTCTTTTTAATTCCACTGCATCCGTCGAGAACGAGGAGGACACCGCACAAGGGTGCCAGGTGCCGGAAAACAAATCGTGTTTGCATTTAGAAATTCTCCACAAGCAGGGCCGACATGTGGCTGCGTCGGCTCCTTCTTCTTCGCAAGCATGACGGAATTAGGTGACGAGCGTAGGCTCTGCTGGGCCCGTAACATGAAAGACTACAGGACGTGAGCCCAGCGTGTAGTTGGCGATGCCCCCACCCGGCGCCGGCGCTGCCCATCAACTATCGTTAGGCCCGGCTCTGATAGACAAGACCGGGGAGGCTGCTCTAGTAAGCAGTTGATAGGCAAAGCTGGTGTGTAAATGCCGGCCAAGCTGTGATTCCGCGCGGACACCAAGAACAATGAGCCCCGCAGTTTCTGCTTCCGCTCGCTCTAGTATCTGATTCAGTTCGAGGCCATGTCCAAGATGAAAGGCGGGCGTACACCAGGGGTCCGCAGTCTCCGGCATCATGCGGCAAAGGGCCTCGCAGTAATCTTCAGCTAACTTCTGAGCCAACTTTGGGTCTTGCTTGAAAGATGTTGATGTCAAGTGGCAGACCTCAACCGGAACCTCAAACTGTTTTCCCAGCAGCATAGCGTAGCGTCCTGCGGCTGCAGCTGCAGGTGTGAAGTCGGAACAGTAGAGTATTTCCTTCAACTTGAGACTTAGATCAACCCCTCCACGAACATGCGCACCAACGGAGAGTGTTGGGCAATGCACTGTCAACAGAATCTTTTCTGTATTCGATCCGATCAGAAGATGATCCGCACCAAGATGAATACCATGGACACCGAGGACTAGGAGATCTGGCGCATAAGCTTTTACTTCACTGAGTATCACCTGGCACGGAGTGCCATCTTCAATGAGCGTTTTGACCTCAAGTCCGGTGCGTCGAAGCCCGGCTGCGAAGGCTTCTAGTCGCTCCTCCGCTTCTATTCGCGAAAGACTTGGCTGAGCCGTCACCGCCTCTGCTCCTTCTGCTGCGGGGGACAATTCCACCGCATTCAGCAATACCACTGTGGATTTGAAGTGGTGCGCAAATGCCACCGCATAGTCCAGAGCAAGCCGGGAACTCTCTAGGAAGTCCGTTGCAAAGAGAATCCGCTTTATCCTCAGTTCATCCATAGTGTTAATACCATAAACTCGACGCCCATCGGTGTTCTCCGTTGTATCGTCCTTGCGCTAGATCGAAATCACGTTTTGTGCAAACGTAATTCGTCGCCATTTAATCCGTGCGCGGGAGATCAGCTTTGTTCGGTCATACGTCTCCAGGAATGCGGTGTCGAATCGAAACCACAGGACAAGTTGCCTTCGCAAGCAGTTGATAAGCAAAACTGGTGTGCAGGTGACGTCCCAGCTGAGATTCGGTATGGATTCCGAGAACGATCAATCCCGCGCTCTGACTTTGAGCACGCTTAATGATTTCGTCCAACTCCATGCCTCGATCCAAGTGAAACGATGGTATAGCCCAATTTGTGTCGGACTCGGGAAACTCGTGCCGAATCGTCTCGCAGTACTCCTCCGCTAAATCTTGACGAAGTCTTGGATTGTCCTCGGCTAGCGTGGGCAATAGTTGGCATACATCAACGGGAGCGCGAAATTCCTTACCGAGGAAGACGGCATACGGAGCAGCCGCGGTGGCTTCTAGGCTGAAATCAGAGAAGTAAAGAATCTCTTTAAAGTGCAGCTTAGGATCAACCCCTGATAAGACATGGGCGCCGACGGTCATCGTTGGGCAGTTTGTAGAAAGAAGAATTCGTTCTGTATTGGAGCCAATCAGCAGATGCTTTACTCCACGATGGATCCCATGAACGCCTAGAACGAGGAGATTGGCCGAATCATGGTCGACGGCTCGAAGAATCACTTCATGGGGAATCCCGTCCTCGACAAATGTCTCCACTTCAAGTCCAGTGCGTCGAACGCCGTGCGCGATGGCTTCCATTCGTTCCAGAGCATGCTTTCGTGTCAGGCTCGGTCTGGATGTCTCAAGCTCAACTTCTGTCGCCGGATACAGGAGCTCCAAGGCATGCACCATGATGATGGTGGCCTTGAAGTGCTGTGCGAATGCCACCGCATAGTCGAGCGCGAGGTGTGAACCTCCCAGGAAATCAGTTGCGAATAAAATTCGTTTCACTTCCGGTTTTGCGAACTTCATGCGCTGCCTTCCTTTACAAACTATGGCTGCGATCCACTTTGGAACCGCAACGCCGCGAGGTCGGCTTCATAGTCAAATCGGGCATTAGCTTCGGCGATCTGCGCCTGGGTCTGCTGTAACTGGGCCTGACTCAACTCAACGATTGAACTGAGACCTGCGCGATACCTCGTATCAGCCAGATCGAGCGCGGTGTTGGCCTCTTTCAAGAGCTCCGCGGTCACGGTCATTTTCTTCTGTGCGGTGTTCGCTCTTAGCCACGCCGTACGCACGTCCCGTACGATGCGATTAATAAGTACGCGGCTCTGCTCGTCTGATGCCTTGGCACGAAGGTCGGCTTCGGTGGCTTGCGCATGGAATTTGAAGCCATTGAAGATCGGTACGCCCACGTTGACGCCTGCCGCTCCATACCAGTTAGTGGTGAAATAGGTGGTCGATCCGACCGGAGTAATTCCCACAATGCCTAACCCGGAGACCGTAGGGAGCAACTGCTCGTGTTCTGCTCGGCTGAAGCGCACATCCGCCTCATGAGTCAGTCTGAGAGCGAGAAGATCGGGACGCTGTAGCAAGGCAAGAGCAATCACTGCCTCCGCTGAAGTCGCGACCGGCTGAGGGGGCGACGGGTCGTCGACCAGAGTGTACTGTTGGTCGTTCGTGGTTCCGAGCACCTCGTTGAGATCCGCCGTTGCCGCATCGAACTGATTTTGCGAATCGAGATCGAGCAATTTGGCTTGCGACAAATCGACTTGCGCAAAACTCTGATCGAGCGTGGACTTGAGGTTGTTGGCAGTGAGAGCATCGATCTGATCGCTAACCGTCTGTCTGGCGTTGACCGTGCTTTCCGCGACCTGCAGAGTGGCCTGCGCCTCCAGAGCATTGTAAAAAGCAATGTCCGCCGCCAGAACGATGTCCTCCCGCGTCGCCTCCGATCGCTGCTCGGAAGCTTTTGCTTGAAAAGAGGAGGAAGCCACCAAATTGCTTGTGTGGCCGAAATCAGTAATCAGCTGATTGAGGTCAACCCCTGCTCCCACGTGATAGAGGAGCCGGGATGCCGCTAGCGAACCCGAAGATATGCGGCTTGCTTCTTCCGCGTCGACCCCAGTCACATTGCCATCCAAGGTCGGGAGTAACGCCGAGCGAGTCTCGCGGACGACTTGCTTCTGTGCGAGAGCGAGCAGTGCCGCGACGGTGATCCGTGGATTGTTCTTGAGGGCCAACTGCTCCGCCTGTTGCCGCGTAAGGGGCTTGCCCGTCGGAGGTGGCGACGGAACAGCGTCCGCAGGATTGGTTGCCGGAGAGTATAGCGCGGGAGCAGTCTGTTGCGCTTGAGCCTGGAGTTGCGGCGCGTCTGGAAGCTTCACGACGCTCACTTGTGCTCCCATGGAAAGGGAGCACAGAAGAAGCCACAGCAGCAAAACTAGACTTCGGTTACGCATGGATCACCTCACCCGATCGGAGTTCGAATTCGTCATCATGAACGTCTTTGCGATGAATGTGACGGTGCGCGGTCGGCACCAGAAATACGGTAACCATGCAGGAAGCGGTCTACGTGCCGAGAATTACGCATGCAAGCAGGGTACACTGCTCGCTGCCCGGTTCTAGAACCAGCGCCATTGGAATGAGGCCAAGGATAGTGCTAGCATGGATTTGGGCGTCGATATACCCGACCGTAGCACCGATCCATTCTGAATAGACAGGACCATCTCTGCGCACGGGCTTCCCAATTTCCACGACGGTTAGCGGAGTTTTCGATCTAGGTGCGCACCCCACCGAACTCAGAACCATCGCGCTGGCGGCGATCCAAAGGGTTACTCGGCGTTGGCAACTGCCCAATGCCAGATGCGGATTCTGAAGAGGCATATTTTGCGGTGTGCGAAGCGGGCATGAATCCGCCGAAGCGAGTTCAGCGGCAGAATGCCTCTTACTTGGAGTGCTGGTCGCTGGCGGTCTCCTCCTGCTGTTCTTCAGCCTTTTGCCAACTGGAATTGGGGTTGTATTCCTTCATGTTCTTGGCGACAACACCGGTCTTCTTGCCGAGATCCTTCTCGAAAACCACTCCGTCCTCGTTAACGATGAACGTCATCACGCCGGACGATCTGTATTCCGCCGAATAGGCCACGAAAGCGAATCCCCCGGTCATTTTGCCGTTTATTACGTAACTCTTCGCGCCACTTGGACCGTTTTTCCCCTGACGAGTCAGGATGTGAAAATAGTATCCCTGATAGCGAGTCGGAGCGTCCCCCTGGCTCTTGGAGTAGTCCTCTGCAACTGCTGCCGCCACCAACGGTCCGATGGGGCTCTCTGGTGCCCCGTCCACGGCTTTCCAATAGAGACCGTTGTGCTGCCCTTCATCACTGAAGATTTTCTCGGCGTACTCGTTGTGCTGTGCGAGTAGTATTCCTTTTGCGACGCGACGAGTTCCTGGCAAACGCGAATGGACGATATTTCGTTCTGGCCAATTCGCCTGTACAAAATCTCTTTCTTGCCCGCCTCGGTGTCGAAATACCACGAATCTCCGTGGTTCACGAGCGGTATCGGCGTGGGCCAGTTCTCCGCTCCGATGTATAAGGTGGTGTTCCATCCGGTTCTTTCACCAAACGGTGCATTTCCTGATATTTCTCTAGCGCGGTTCGTGGCATCCTCGGTTTCGTCTCCCGACGAGACGATGTGCTTCCCGTCCGGTCCACGGGGCGCGCATACCGTAGATTTTCTCCTGCCCATCAAGAGATTTCCACAGAAAAATTTGGGCGGGGCGCAAGAATCAGCCCAGTTCAATCGCAATGAGTACAAAGGAAGTCACGATGAGCCTTCGCCAGAACGAACGATGTCCATCCATAACTCATTTTTCTGCTGCCGCTGGGAGCAGCTTTGGGGCAGCGTGAATTCGCCCCGCCGGTGCCGCGGATTGAAGATCCGAGTCACGCTCGTGGGTACCCAGAGATACGCTCGCCGGCAGCGATGCGGATTCTCCTCAAGCAGAAAGTTCAGGAGCAAAACGCTTGCTGCGCGATTTGTGCCCGGCAGAATGGAGCAAGGCAATAAACAGACACTTCACGAAATCCGCATCGAGCTTATCCACGGTGCCGATCCCAAGAAACACTTTCGAACCTTTCGTTTCCGCCGATGCAGTGGCCTGTCACGTGGGCATTGAGCGCCGACAAGTGATGCAATTAACCCGCGCTGGAACTCTGCCCGCGTACCCTCTAGATCCGGAGGCCAAGCGCAAAGCCTGGCGGTACAAGCTCAGCGAAGTTGACGCAATGATCTCCGGGAAGTCGTAAGCAACTCGGCGAGCTGGCCGCTGCTTTGGAGGAGCGTCTCGGCATCCCACTCCGGTAAGGCACAGCCAAGCAATGAAGTCGCAGGGGAGGAGAGACGTGCGGACGAGCATCGGCTAGAGGCAGCACATGGCTTCTGCTAGGCTAGGGCTGCTAAGAAGCGCCCGTCGCATCCGTTTGCGAATTTAGCGCGGGAGGTGGTACGAGATGCCGTGCCAACGCCTCCTGAGCCTGCGGCGGAGTGATCAGTAGAAGCCGGTCCCCTGGTTGCAAGATGGTTTCGGGCCGCGCCAGCAGGACTGACTTGCCCCGCAATACGGCCACAATCTTCGCATCGATGATTGGCCCACTGAGAGTGCGGGATTGAATCGCCTTTCCCACCCAAGGACTTTCCGGCCGAAGCGCGCCAACCGTTAACTGCGAGCCATCCGGAAGATCCAATGCGAGCCCCGACTGCAAAAGAGCTGCAAGATGAAGATGGGTAACTTGCGGGGGTAACAAGATCTTGCCCTGGTCCAACAGTCGTAGTGCAAGCCGGACGTTTTCAGCACGATGCGCCGGTGAATCTGCCCGCGCGGCCACCTGGGCTTCGTACAGGCTGCCGTACTTGAAAAACGACGAGAGTTCGATTTGAATCAAGAAACTCAGCATCACAGCGAGTCCAGCGGGAATGAGAAGCTGGTAGCCGCCCGTCATCTCGGCAACCATCAGCAACGTTGCAATCGGGACGCGTGCAGCACCAGCGAAAACCGCTGCCATCCCAACAATTACCAAGTCCGCTGGAGGATGGTGGAAGATGCCTGCAAAGACTCCGCCCAGCATCGAACCGACGAACAGGCTTGGGGCAAACACACCGCCGGAACCACCGGAGGAGACGGTAAGGGACAATGCCAGCATCTTGGCGACAAGAAGAACGAGAAGTAAACGCAAGGCCAAGCGACCGTCGATCGCTTCCTGAATCCAGCCGTAGCCGCCACCCAGCACCTGAGGCAATCGCAAAGCCAGCAAGCCGACTCCCAGCCCACCAATAGCAGGCTTGATCCATGGGGGAACGCGTAAGGCGGCAAACGCGTCTCTTAGACGATAAAATATCTCAGGCAGAATTGCGGCGACAATGCCGCTTGCCACCCCTAACGCAACGCACCAACCATAATCTGCAACTCCCGTGGCATACGGGTGGGATGGAACCCGGAACAATGACTGCCAACCGACGAACCACCCGTTCACGGCATATGCCACAATAGCGGCAAGCATGCAGTAAATGAGAGCCTCGGACTCGAAGTCCATGCCGCCATAGAGCACTTCGACGGCGAATATGGCCGTCCCAATCGGTGAACGGAAGATAGCGGAAAGCCCAGCCGCCATCCCCATTAAGACCAGCAAGCGTCTCTCTCGCTCGGGCCGATGGAGCAGCTTCGCGTATACCGAACCGAAAGCCGCCGCGATCAGAGCTGTGGGACCCTCGCGGCCAGCGGATCCTCCCGAGCCAATGGTAATCGCCGAGGCGAGCATCTTCACTGGCGCGACTCGCGCCCGAATGATCCCACCGGTCCAGTGAAGCGCTTTTACGACGGTATCCGTGCCATGGCCCTCTGTTTCGGGTGCCAGACCATAAACGAGGGCGCCGGATATCAGTCCCCCTAAGGTTGTGGCGACCGGCACGAGCCATAATCCATGGGGGCCGATGACTTCTCGAAGGACTCCGCCCTCTTCCGGGAGTCCTGGGGGGCTGTAACCGGCGAGCCAAACCAAGAAAATCCTTTGAGACAGCCGCAACATCCAAATGAATAGTTGCGCGCTCAGGCCGCCGATCACACCAAGGACAACCGAATCTAGAAGGAGTCGCGGCTTGTCTCCGTTCTGCATGATACGTTTGTACCATCATTCTGACGGATTGACCGACCGACACCGCTGACGACCATATTGCTCAGAAAGCTGCCGCAGTCCGAGATTTTCGCCAGTTACTGTGTCGAGTAAGGGTCGCCCGCATCGCGAGTCGCTATCGGCGAATTTGCCCTCCTCAGCTGTTCAAGCTCGACCTGAACTTTCGCCCACTCTTTAGGCTTGCGCTTGGTCGCGTAAGGGGCATCCGGATGTCCGAGGAATTCCAGGAGTTCGGCCCGAAGCTCCGGCGAAGCACCATTAAAGTTCTGCTTTGCGAGCGCGTCGAGCAGTTCTGCTTGCGTCT
>Ga0302325_10013950_pt1 | contig 17120 bp, 16 predicted proteins | sample Palsa_T0_2_FD_201948 | JGI IMG/M metagenome (GOLD analysis project Ga0302325, IMG submission 201948) | Peat permafrost microbial communities from Stordalen Mire near Abisko, Sweden - Palsa_T0_2 | ecosystem: Environmental > Terrestrial > Soil > Palsa > Peat permafrost | place: Sweden: Abisko... | reverse complement strand
GCATCCTCTTCTTCATCTCATTTGCTCCACACCGGAGATTCATTATTACCTGAGTTGGTCAACCGGTTCAGTTGATTTCCATTCGCCAGCATCGTCCAGATCTGCCACTTGCCTGTTCGATTCGACTTGAACGCCAGATGCCGCCCATCCGGAGCCCAATTTGGATTCTCGTTGCGACCCGCGCTCGATGTCAACTGATCGTACTCCCGCGTCGTCACATCCATGAGGAACACGTTCCAGTTGCCGGTCGCGTAACCGCGCGTCCAGGCGAACAGCATATGCTGCCCGTCCGAATGCCACGACGGACTCGCTGCTTCACCCTCTCCGTTCGTCAGCCGCTCGACATTCGCGCCTTCGGTATTCATCAGGAAGAGTTGCTCGTTCTTGGGGCCCTGCGCAAAAGCGATTTGGGAGCCGTTCTTCGGATTCACTTTCGGCTCTACCTGGATCGCCTTCGCGACACCGATCCGGCGGAAGTTCGTGCCGTTCAGGTTTGAGGCGTATATCTGCGCTTCCTTGCCGGCCGCCGTTGAAGCATAATACAACTCCTTGCCGTCTGGTGAGAAGCTTGGAGTCTCGTTCACCGAAGCCTGTTGATTATAGAATTGCAACGGCCTGCCGGTTACCGTATCGAGCATGACGATCCTCGGCGTGCCTTTGTCGTAAGAGACGAACGCCAGCTTCGTTCCATCCGGCGAAACCGAAGGCTGAATCGCGATCGACTTATAGAACGTCAACTGCCGCTGATTCGAGCCGTCGTAATCCATCACCCAGATCTCTTTTGCGCCCGTTCTGTCGGAGACGAAGTAGATCTTGCTGCCGGCCAAAGTGCCGCCGCCAAATTTGGCGATGATGTCGTTGGCAAACTCATGCGCCACTTTTCGCGCGCCCGCGTCGTCCGGGGTGCCGAAATAGCGGCTGCCAATTACCTGCGCGGCCTGCGCGTTCTGCTGCGCCGCATCGTAAAGCCATCCATACAGAACCAGCTGTCCGTTCTGCACTGCCGTATACCCGTACGCCAGATAGTTCGCGTTCACTGGCGATCCCGCCCAATCGGCCATCGCCAAACCCTGTCCACTCGCCGGCTTGAAATCCTCCGGCCGCTGCGGAACCTGCAACGGATAGAAACTCTTCGGCACCATCTTGAACAGTCCGGAATCCTGCAGGTCGGCGAACAGTGTCGAGTTGAACGTCGACATGTAGCCGCCGCCCGACGAACTGCGGAAGTCGATGACGGCCATGTTCGGCGTGTTGCCGCCCTTGAAGATGTCGGCTGTGATGGCCTGACCGGATGCCGTGCCTGAGAGAACGAGCAGTAATAGTGCGATTCGTTTGATCATTGCTTCACCTGGAACCACAACTCAACCGGCGCCGAGTCCTTGTCATAACCGGGCGGCAACGCAGGCAACGGACTCGAATCCAGCACAGCGCGCAACGCCGCCGTATCGAGAGTGTAATTGCCGCTGGCCGTTCCGATCTTCGCGTCCTTAACGGTGCCGTCCTTCAAAATCGTGAAACTGATCATGGCCCGGCGAGAATCGTTTGCCAGGCCCGCCGTGCTCCAGTGCTGCGCGATTCGTGAGCGCATCAGGTCCACGTAATAGCCAAATCGCTGCCCCATCACGGAATTCGGCCCGACTCCGATTCCCTCATTCCCCTGCATCCCGATCTGTGGAGATTTCAACGCTTCGGGCGTAGCTGAGTAGAGTTGATTCTGTTTGATGGTCTCCTTTTTATAGACTGGTTGGGCCATCTTCTCCGGTTTCGGTTTGTCGAGTTTCCGCGGAATCGGAACTGCCTTCGGATCCTCTGCCACCACCTTCTTCACCACTTTCTTTTCGGGCGGAGCTTGCGGCACGACGGAATCCGTATTGTTCGCCAGCCGATTCACTCGGCCTTCCTTGGATGGAATCGGTATCGTATGCGTCACGTTCACACCGACAGTCCCGTGAGAGATCTGGTTATCGCCAAACTCCGGCAGTGACTTTCTAACTGTCCACACAAATAGCAAGGAGGCAACAACAGCCGAATGAGCAACTAAGGAACCAAAAAGCGGCCTGCCGAGTGACTGCATCGCAATCTATCTCGACTTACGAGACCTTTCGACCGGTTGAGTAACTGCATTTACGCCGATGTTCGCGTCGCCGAGTACCGACATCACCTGCGCCACTTGATCCCAAGGAGTCTCTTTGTCAGCCATCAGATACACTCCTTTTTTAGTGTCGTACTTCTTTTGAAGCTCGGCGAGAAGGTTATTAATGTTTAATGGTTCTTTCCCGAGTTGCATCTCGCCCGTCTTCGTAATCGTGATGATCGGCAATTCCTTGTTGCTGCTCTTCACCGATTTGGTCTTCGGCACGTCGACTTGAACGCCGGACTCCATCACATGCGCGGTGATCATGAAGATGATCAGCAGCACCAGAAGGACGTCGACAAACGGAGTCACATTGATTTCCGAAAGACTTGATCCGCCTCTCGACCGGCGTCCGCCGCGCGAATAACCGCCGCCAACTGATAGAGCCATCGCGATTAATCCCCGAAACTGCGTTCCGCCAGGTTCATGAACTCCAGCGCAAAGTCATCCAGATCTCCGCCGATCTCGCGAATGGCTGCGCTAAATTGGTTGTAGAAGATGTACGCGGGGATGGCGGCAGCCAAACCCACCGCGGTTGCAATCAAAGCTTCGGAGATGCCCGGCCCAACGGCGCGCAGACTCACCGAATTTGCTTCGCCTAATTTTTCGAACGATCGGATGATGCCGACCACCGTTCCGAACAAACCAATAAAAGGAGAAACAGACGCCGTGGTCGCAAGCCAGCTCATACTTTGTTCCAGCTTCGCGACTTCTTCATTCGCACCCAGTTGCAAGGTCCGCTCCAGAGCCAGCTTGTTGCGGATAGTGCCCTTTCCTTTCACTTGGCGATTGAGTTCCTCGAAGGCGAACTCGAACATAGCCACCATCGGAGCGGGACGAAACTGTTCGCTTGCCACCATTACGGCCTCAAGCCCGGTAGCTTTGCGAAACGCGCGCAAAAAACGCCGGTCCGCCTTGCGTGCCGAACTCAACGTGCTCCACTTTGAAAAAATGATGGTCCAGGAAAAAATGGAGAAGATAAGGAGAAGACCGATAACCCCGATGGTGAGGGGTGACATGCTGCTAAGCATTTCCGGGAGTGTTACTTGTATGAGCGCAAAGACTTCGAGGTTAACCGTCAATGTTACTCCTAGTCCCGACTCTAACATAGACTCGGTTTTGCCCGGAAAAGTTGAACTGCGGCCGTTTGCAAGAACAAAATCAATCGGAAATGATTTTTTCATCCAGTTGAAACGTGTTACGGCACACCCTTGATAATGGCCCCGCCACGCGTCGCGTTCCTGACCGATTGCTTTCATGAAGTGAACGGCGTCGCGCTGACGAGCCGCCACCTGGATGCATTTGCGCGCCGCCGCGAGCTGCCCTTTCTTAGCGTGCACGTAGGCCCGCAAACGAAGACGTGGGTGGATGGTTCCGTCACCACGATCGAGTTGAAGCGCAGTCCTGCGAGTATTCCACTCGACGCCGGCATGTACTTCGATACGCTTTGTCTGCGTCACCTTCCGAGAGTGAAGAAGGCAATGCAGGCGTTCGAGCCGGATGTCATCCACATCACCGGTCCAGGCGACGGCGGATTGCTCGGCTTCATCCTCGCCTTGCAGCTGAACATTCCGTTGGTGGCATCCTGGCACACGAATCTACACGAGTTCGGCGCGCGTCGTCTGGAACGGATCGTCGGCGGCGTTCTGCCCAAGAGTCCGACTCGCGCGATTGGCGCTGCCTCCGAGCGCGGCATGTTGCGGTTGCTTTCTTTGTTTTATGGATTTGCGCGTGTTCAGCTCGCTCCCAATCCCGAACTCATTCAGATGCTGGAGCAGCGCACGCGAAAACCGGCCTTCCTGATGCAGCGCGGTATCGACACAATCCTTTACTCGCCGGCTAAGAGGGATCGCACGGATAGCGTCTTCACCATCGGCTACACAGGCCGCTTGAGCACAGAGAAGAACGTTCGCTTCCTTGCCGAGATCGAACGCGCGCTCATCGCCGCGGGCCACACAAACTATCGTTTCCTGATCGTCGGCCAAGGCTCGGAGCGCGCATGGCTGGAGGCCCATCTCAAACAGGTTGAATTCACCGGCGTCCTGAGCGGCGAGCCTCTCGCACGCGCTTACGCGAATATGGATGTCTTTGCGTTTCCCTCCGAAACCGACACCTTCGGCAATGTGGTGATGGAAGCGCTCGCTTCCGGTGTGCCGACGATCGTATCCGGCGGAGGAGGTCCAAAGTTCCTCATCAAGGAAGGTCTTACCGGCCATGTCGGTTACGATTCCAAGGTTTTCATCCAGCGAATCGCCGAACTGTTGCAAAATCCCGAACGGCAATCGGCCATGTCAAGAGCGGCTCGCGAGTATGCGCTCGGCATTTCATGGGATAGCGTGTTTGAAAAGGTATATCTCGCCTACGGGCAGGCGCTGCGTGCCGGTGTGCGCCGGGCTTCTATAATCACAACGGATGCTTCAAGAACTCGCCGTTGAGAACTACGCGGTAGTCGATCAATTACGGGTACGCTTTCACCCAGGCCTCAATCTGCTGACCGGCGAAACCGGCAGCGGTAAATCGATCATAGTGGACGCGTTGAGTCTGCTGTTAGGCGGCCGGTCATCAATCGACATGATTCGCACAGGCGAGGCGCGGGCGCGCATATCGGGAATCTTCGAGGCGACGGATCCCGCGATCGCCGCGGTGCTTCAGCCGGCTGGGTTTGAGCTGGAAGATGGGGAACTGCTTATCGAGCGCGAGATCCTTTCGAGCGGCAAATCGCGCGTTTATATCGGGAATCGCCCTGCGACGGTCGCGCTCTTGCGGGACCTCGCGCCTTATCTCGGGGATATCCACGGCCAGCACGATCAGCAGTTGCTCTTTTCGCCGGAATCGCAACTGGACATGCTCGATGCCTTCGCCGGTTCCCGCGATTCGCGCGCGGCGGTGCGTGACGCGTTTCGCAAGTGGCGCGCTGCTGAAGCGGAACTCGCGGATTTGGAAAGCTCCGAACAGGAAAAGCTGCGGCTGCTCGACCTATGGCAGTTCCAGCGAAATGAGATCGAGAATGAATCGCCGGTTGCGGGTGAGGATGTAGCGCTCGAAGAAGAACGCCGGGTACAACAGAACGTAGGCAAACTCCTCGAGAACGCCAACGCCGCTCTGGATGCGCTCTATGAATCGGAGGGCTCCGCGTTCGAAACGCTTCGTGCGGCGATGCGGCGTCTCGACGACCCGAGCTTGCATGAGATTCGAGAGACGCTGGAACCGGCGCGAGTGGCCGTTCAGGAAGCATCGCACGCGCTGCGCAGCTATCTCGCAAAGCTGGAAGCGGATCCGCAGCGTTTGGAAGAGATGGAGACTCGCCTGGCCGCGCTCGGCAAGCTAAAGCGCAAGTACGGCGGCACGATCCATGAGATCCTCGCGTTTCAGGAAGAGGTTTGCGCGCAGATTGCGGCCGTAGAAGGGGCAGGGACACGCATGGAGGAACTACGCAAAGCGCGCCTCACGCTGGCCGCCGAGTACGAAGCCATTGCGGCGAAGCTGACCAAGTGCCGAGCCGGCGCCGCGAAGGAACTCAGCCAGCGCGTCGAAAAGGAACTGGCTTCACTCGCGATGGAACGCACGGTCTTTCAGATCGACCTGCAAACGGCGCAGTGGTCCGAGACGGGCGCGGATAAGATCCTGTTCCTGGTTTCTCCCAACCGAGGAGAAGAGCCGAGGCCGCTAGAGAAGATTGCGTCGGGTGGTGAGATCTCCCGGATTGCCTTGGCGCTCAAGACATGCCTGGTGACCAAGTCGAAAGGGCCGATGCGCACGTTGGTCTTCGATGAAGTGGACACAGGCATCGGAGGCAGTGCGGCTGAAGGAGTGGCGCGCCGCTTGAAACAGATTTCGGTCGGCAACCAGGTCCTCTGTGTCACGCACCTGGCGCAGATCGCTTCCTTCGCGGATCACCACTATCGTGTGGAGAAGCTGGATGAAAAAGGACGGACGGTCGCCCGCATCGAAGAGCTAACGCCAGAGGCGCGGACGCGCGAAGTGGGCCGTATGCTCTCCGGTCACAAGCTTACTCCGGAAGCGCTAAAGAACGCTGAACAGATGATTAAGACGTCGCAGTCGGGTTAGCCCTACCAATCGATCTCTTCGGGGAAGTACTCGCTGATCAGTCCTTCGTAGTAAGGCCGCAGCTTGGCAATATCGGGCTTCGTGTGGCCCTTCGAGTAGAGGTCGTACGGATTGAACTTGCGCACCCAATCGAACATTTCGCGGTCGTGATCGGTGAAGAGCTCCTGATAGGCGCCTTCGCGATGTCCGGGATAGAACGAGTGATAGCGGATCATGTACTGCGCGGGTTCCGGCAGGTATTTCTTCGTCACGTGATACAGGTACTCGTCGTGGCCCCAGGAAAGATGTACATTGTCGAGTCCGCAACCCTGTTTGTAGATGCCCAGCTTCGTTTGTAGCTCGGGTTTGGCGTGGTCCGGATTCGCGTCGAAGAATTCCGGATAAACCACTTTGTCGGAATAAGCGCAGCCAACGGGGAACGTATCGCCGACGACGGCCCATTGCGGTTCGCCGTACAGGCACAGCACCTTGCCCAGGTCATGCATCAATCCGGTCAGGATGAACCAGCGCGGCTGTCCATCGGCGCGCATCGCTTCGGAGGTCTGCATCAGATGCTCGATCTGCGAGAGGTCGGTATCGGGATCGCTATCGTCGACTAGCGTGTTCAGGTATTCCATTGCCGCCCAAACGCTCATGCGCTTTTTCTTGAGCGGCGTGTACTCGGCTTTCTTCGCGAGCACGAAACCCAGGGTCTGGTGGGTATGGTTCTCGCGGTAGAAGTTCTCGACCGTCGGATTGGCATCCGCGCGGTAATTCCGGAACTCTTCCTGGCTCTTGTTTTCTTGGTAGCGAGTCTTGACGAAGTCGTCCCACTCTTCGAGGTATTCCAACGGACCGATGCTTTTCATGCCACTTTTATAATAATCCGTATCCTTCGGCGGCGATTCCTGCCCTTAGGATTTCGGTCTTCTGGCCGTGTGCGGCGAAGGTTTCCGCCACGCGTTTGCAGCAGTCATGGGCTCCGTCTTCGAAGAACACTAAAACCGACGGACCGGCGCCGCTCAACACGCAGCCTAATAGGCCGGGTTCGCGCAGCGCGAGAATCTCCGTGAGGCCGGGAACCAGACTGGATCGATACGGTTGATGCAGCCGATCGCCTAGAGAAGCGGCGAAATCGGCGACCGAACCTGTCGCCAGAGCCGCCACCATGAGCGCCGTCCGCTGCAGGTTAAAGATCACGTCGGCGCGCGGGTAGCATTCGGGGAGAGCGGCCCGCGCCATCTTCGTGGGCAATACGAAATCCGGCGTTACTACGGCAAGACCGATTCCCGCGGGTAGGTCGAGACGCAGGGCATGGGCTCTGCCGTCTGCGTCGTACGCGCTCGCGATGACTCCGCCTAGAGTGCAGGCGGCTACGTTGTCTGGGTGGCCTTCGAGACGCGCCGTCTCGTCGAGTACTTGCGCGCGGGTCCACTTCCAATCGAGGAGTTCGCTCGCCATGACGACTCCCGCTGTGATGGCCGCGGCGCTCGATCCCAGGCCTTTGCCTAGCGGAATCTCATTGTGGATTTTCAGATGAACGGGTGGCGCGCCATACGCCGCCATGGTTTGCCAGATCAGGTTGGTCGAGTCCGCCGCGATGTACGCCGCGTCGCGTCCGGATACTTCGATCTGTAGCGCATCGCTCAGCGCGAACCGGCATTCGAGGTAGATGTCTAACGCCAGACCCAGCGTGTCGAATCCCGGTCCGAGGTTTGCGCTCGAAGCGGGAACGCGCAGGGTTTTCATGAATGAACGCCCGCGCCTTCCACAGTCAGGGTCTGCTTATCGGCGTCGAGCGAGGCCATCACGCCGAGAGGCAAAGTGACCTGGTCGATGGTATGGCCGAAGCTGAGTCCGTAAAGAACGGGAATCCCGAGATCGCCAAGCAGGTAATCGACCACTTCGCCCAGCGAGTATGCCGAGTCATGGCCGGGCGGCGGACAATCCTTGCACTCGCCTACAACGATTCCCGCGGCGGCCTTCAACTTCCCAGCCAGCTTCATCTGCGTGAACATGCGATCGATGCGATAGATGTCTTCGCCAATATCCTCCATCAGCAGGATCTTGCCCGCCGTATCGACCTCATACGGGGTTCCCATCGTGGTCGTGAGCAGCGTTAGGTTGCCCCCGGTCAACACGCCACGGGCGGTGCCGCTACGAACCGTTCGCATGGTGTGTCCGGGGCGCAGAGGGTTCGGCTCTGGCGGATTCTTCACTATGCCGAGGGGCTTGGTCTCGAAGATCGCGCTACGCAAATGCTGTTGCGACCACTCTGTCAGGTGGCTGAGCGATACCGGGCCGTGAAATGTCACGAGACCTGTTTTGTTGCCGATCGCCGTATGGAGCGCTGTGATGTCGCTGTAACCCAGAAAGACTTTCGGGTTCCTTCGGATGAGGTCGTAATCCAGACCCTCCAGCATTTGCGCGGAGCCGTACCCGCCGCGAATGCAGAAGATGCCTGCAATGGCCGGGTCGCCGAACATCGCGTTCAGGTCCTCGACGCGCTGATGTGCCGTGCCCGCGAGGTAGCCATAGCGCTGGCCGACGTTCTTACCCATCTTCCACTTCAAGCCGAAGAATTCGCAGAACTGTTTCGCGAAGGCGAGCTCATCGGGATCGGAAACGTAGCTGGACGGCGTGATCAATCCAACAGTGTCGCCGGGCTTCAGGGCTTTGGGCAGCAGCGGACGTGCCGAGCCCGACTGCGCGGCTAACAGCGCACCCACCGAATGTAAGAATCCCCGCCGAGCGATTTGAGCCATACTCCACTTTACACAGCGCAAAGGCCGGGTCCACCGAGGGTGCTGGTATCCATGTAACCATCCTTCACGTTGAAGATGCCTGGAAACTTGGCCTTCCATTTCTCATTGGCTGCCGGTACATACTCGCGCGCATTTGCCTCAATGGCCGCAACGCCCGGGATATGGCACGCGAGCCCTGCGGAGTGAATCAGAGCTGCGCCAGGACAGGTGAGATCCTGCACGCAACGGAACATGTTGTACTTCTGAACTGCTGCTGAAATCAGCAGCGATTGCGACTGACCTTTACAGGCTTTCAGCGCCGCGCCCGAATAACCCATCTCGCGTGAAAGCAGCAAAGCGTCCAGGCCGGTGAGCGATTCGTCGATCACTACAGGCTTCAACTTCGCGGCTTCGAACATGACGTTCTGCCGGTCTCTATCCAAATCGCGCTTGGTGGGCTGTTCAATGTATTGAATCTTCTCGAAGGCAGAGGGCGACCGCTCTTTCAGCTTCCGGATGAACTCGAGCAGGAACGCCACATTCGGGCAGTTCTCATTGAAATCCAGAGAATACATCCAATCCTTCAATCCGCGCGCTTTCTGCGTCTCCGCCGTCACGCGGTCGATCTTCACCACGCGTTCCACATCGGCGGCGAGATTGTTTCCGGCGAGTTTGATCTTCAAAGCGCGCACGCCGTTATAGCGAATCCACTCCGGCAAAGTCTCGGGCAAGCCGTCGCCGATCTTGTGCTGAATGTCCGACTCGATCAACGGGTCAGAAGCGCCAACCGAGTGGTACATCGTGATGCGGGGTGTGGGCTTCGGCAGCACGTAGCGGTCGAGGTATTCGCCCGTAAAATCCTTTCCGAGATAGCGGGAGAGATCCTGCTTCATGAACTCTTTTCCCGATGCGTTGAACGCGTTGCGGCCATGTAGTTTGCCATACGCGTCGTGGATCGCGGCATCGAAAGGGCTCGCCGTGACGAGCGTGCAGAGCTTCGGAATGTTGGGAGTAATCGCGACTTCCGATGCCGCTTTGAGATACGCGGGCTCAAGTTCGAAGTTGATCTCCACGGGATGCGCGTACTCGCGATACCCGCGGTTGATCTCGGCGATACGGCCTGCGAGCGTCTTCATCGCGTTGAGCGTGGCGTCGTAGGAGAGGCCTGGGGCAGGGAACGCCCACATGTTGCCCATCGGCATGGAACCGAAGCCCTTAGCCGATTTGCCCGCTTTGTTCAATACGCGGCAATTTACGTTCAGGAGTGTCACCCGATCCACCATCACACCGCCGAACTTGTAGGGCGCGCGATAGAGATAGTCTTCGTAGCTGAAGCGTAGTTCGTCGATTCGTATATCGGTCGAAAGCGGACCTGCAATGAGTGCGGCCGCGGGCGCCATCAACAAGGTTCGACGTGAGAAAGACATCTGCCGCGATTCTATCAACTCGCTTTTCGACGGTATTCCAGAATGCGCTGTGTCAAAGAACGCCGGCGGGGGGAAAACTGATCCGCGGCCGCGCGTAAGTAAGGTTTGAATTCCCGCACCCACCAGGCCGCGAGACCCTCGGACCGCATATCCCGCAACGTTTGCGCGTAATGGTCGAGCAAGGTTTGCGCGAAGACTTCGCCGGTGCGCTGCACGCCGATCCGCGATGCGTTTCCAAGCCAGAGCAAGTTTTCCGGTACACGCGCGATCGCCGCGATCGACATCATCGACGCCAACTCGAACACGGGCCGCTTTTGCGCCGCCGCTTCCTGGCGAAGCTGATCCCATGAGTGTTGCAGCGTTGAAGCAGAAGGCAGGCCGGGCAGCTTACCGACGTTCTTGCGAAGGAGTTCCCATTCGGACCGGAGTTCGGCCACGCGCAACGGGGGCGTATTGAGGGCAGTTGTAATTTGATCGGCGCTGCTTTCCAGGCCATCGAGCAACTGATCCACGGTTTCAAAGTGGGCATCGCCGGTTAGCAGACCTTCCTTCTTCAGGGTCTTCGAGATCTCGCGAATCAAGTGGCGGCCAGCGCCGGAGAGATCCGCCAGGGCGGCCATCACCCACACAGGCGACGCGCGAAACGCCAGAATGCCGACCCAATCGATGCCGTGCCCGACGGCTTTGCGGTAGAGGAAGTCGCGTGCCAGCGCAGTGGCGGGGGGATAGACGCCTTCCACCTGGCCGACCTCTTCGATCAAGAACCGTAGAGTAGCTTCCACCATGGTGCGATAGAGGCTGGTGCGGCGAACTGCTGCCGGGAGCGTCACGTTGCCCAATTCGCGTGCTAATCCCGCCGCAAGCGCCGATGCCGACCGCACCACACGCTCCGGCAGAGACAACAGATACCGCGCCAGGCTCGCCCGATCCATGACCTTCAGGATAGCCACAGCTTAAACTGAAAGAGTAATGTCTCCTCTCACAATTGCTGGCCGAACCTTTTCGTCGCGGCTGCTCGTCGGCACGGGAAAGTACCGTAGCTTCCACGAAATGGCTCGTTGCCATGCGGCTTCCGGCGCGGAAGTCGTCACGGTCGCCGTTCGCCGCGTAAACCTTTCGGACCGTTCCTCCGAATCGCTGCTCGATTTTATTGACCGCTCGAAGCTGTTCATTCTTCCGAATACGGCGGGTTGCTACACCGCAGAAGATGCGGTGCGGGTCTCGCGACTCGGCCGGGAAGCGGGTCTATCCAACTGGGTGAAGCTGGAAGTGATCGGCGATCAGAAAACGCTTTTCCCGGATAACGCCGGGCTGCTCGAAGCTACGCGCGAACTGGTCAAAGATGGCTTCGTGGTGCTGCCTTATACGACTGACGATCTGGTCAACGCTCGCCGCCTCATCGACGCCGGGGCTGCCGCCGTGATGCCGCTTGCCGCGCCGATCGGTTCCGGCCTTGGCATACAGAACATCACGAATCTACGCATCCTGCGGGAGATGATCACGGAAGTGCCATTGATCGTCGATGCGGGGGTCGGGACCGCTTCCGATGCCGCCATCGCCATGGAGCTTGGCTTCGATGGAGTCCTCATGAATACCGCGATTGCGGCGGCGGATGATTCAGAGCGCATGGCCGTTGCGATGAAACTGGCGGTCGAAGCCGGACGGTACGCTTTCGAGGCGGGGCGCATGGATAAGAGGCTTTACGCCAGCGCCAGCAGTCCGCTTTCGGGCGTGATCGCGCGCTGACTAGACGCCGCGCTTGTTGCCGTAAAGTTCAATGTGCAGCCGCGGAGTGAACCGGAAGCCCTCTGTCTTGCAGATATCCGCGATCCAAGCGGTACGCTGGCGTAGGAGTTCGACGTCTACGCCTTCCGGCATCAGGATTACGTTCTTCCGCGGTGCTCCGAGCGTCTTGACCAGAGCGCGTATCTCGTCGAGATCGCTTTTCTCGGCTACCACAAACTTCAATTGATACTCATGCGCGCCGATTAAACGCGACAGCACGCTGGGTTGAATCCGCAGCCGTTCATGCTGCGCGGCGAACTGACCTTCCGGCGTTGAATTGCTCAGCTTCGGGCTGACGCTCAGCAGGTCGCACTGAACGTTGGCCCAAACGGTTCCCGCCGTCTCGATGGTCACGTGCATTCCAGCCTTCTTCAGGCGCGTTGTGAGTTCGCCGATTCCAGGAGCAATCATCGGCTCGCCGCCTGTCACTACGGCGTAGGTGGCGGGGTAAGTGCGCACCTTCGCCAAAATTGCGTCGATGGTCATCTCCTCGCCTTCGGGATTCCACGACGTGTACGGCGTATCGCACCAGCGGCAGCGCAGGTTGCAGCCGCTCGTGCGGACGAAGATCGAGGGCATTCCGACCAGCCCGCCCTCGCCCTGAAGTGAGTAAAAGATTTCGGAAATTTTCACGCGACCGTGGGATCCACAAGTCCGGCCTCGGCGAAACCTTTACGCCGAAGCAGGCACGAATCGCACAGTCCGCACGGCCTGCCGTGCACATCCGGATCGTAACAGCTATGCGTTAATGAAAAGTTCAATCCCATCTCTCTCCCTAGCTTTACGATGCCTGCCTTGGTGAGAGAAATCAAGGGTGTGTGGATCTTGATTCTTGTGCGTCCTTCGACTCCGGTCTTGGTCGCCAGATTCGCCATGCTCTCAAAAGCGGCTATAAACTCGGGGCGGCAATCGGGATAGCCGGAGTAATCCAGAGCGTTTACGCCGATGAAGATGTCCTGCGCGTCGAGTACTTCCGCCCAGGCGAGGGCGAGGGAGAGAAAGATGGTGTTACGGGCGGGGACATAGGTGACGGGGATTTCCGAGCCCATGGTTTCCTCAGAGCGGCCTTTGGGCACGTCGATGTCCGCCGTAAGGGCCGAATTTCCGAACACGCGCAGATCCAGTTCCATCACCCGATGGGCCGCCACGCCTATGCTTTCGGCCACACGCGCCGCCGCCAAAAGCTCTACGCGATGCCGCTGTCCGTAGTCGAAAGACAGGGCATATGTTTCATATCCATCACGCCGCGCCAGCGCCAGACAGGTTGCGGAGTCAAGCCCTCCGCTGAGCAAACAGACAGCCCTCATGATCCAAGTTATAGTGTATCCACGTGCCTATAAGCGTGCCCGAGATTGAAGTCCGAAATCCTGCTACCGGTGAACTCCTGGCGACCGTTCCCGATGCCACTTCCACGGATGTCGACCGCGCCGTTGCCGCCGCTCGCGAGAGCTTTGAAAAGAAGACCTGGCGCGGTATGGATCCATCGCGCAAGGAGAAGATTCTGTGGGATCTCTCGGAGCTTCTCGTGAAGCACAAGGATGAGCTCGCGCGGCTGGAATCGAATGAAAACGGCAAGACGCTGCGCGAGGCGATCGGCGCGGATGTTGAGCCTGCGATCGACGCCTTCCGCTACTACGCGGGCTGGGTGCGGAAGATTTATGGCGAGACGATCCCGGTGGATGGCGCGTTTCTGAACTACACGATGCGCGAGCCGGTTGGCGTGGTTGCCGCGATTGTGCCGTGGAACTATCCGTTGCAAATTGCGGTATGGAAGGTAGCGCCTGCGCTGGCGGCCGGATGCTCGGTGGTGCTGAAGCCTTCGGAGTTGACTCCGCTGACTGCCTTGCGGCTCGCGGAACTTGCCCTTGAGGCGGGGATTCCCGAGGGAGTTCTGAACGTGGTCACAGGTTATGGCCACACTACCGGCGAAGCGCTTGCGCGCCATATGGACGTCGATAAGCTGAGCTTTACAGGCAGCGTTCGGACGGCTCGCGCGCTGCTTAAGGCTTCGGCTGAATCGAATCTCAAGCGGGTCAGCCTTGAGCTCGGCGGCAAGAATCCCAATATCATCTTTCCCGATTGCGATATGGACGCCGCTCTGCGGTCGGCGCTCTGGGGTATTTTCGCGAACAAGGGAGAAGTGTGCAGCGCAGGCTCGCGTTTGCTGCTTCACAAGGACATCCACGACAAGTTTCTCGACGCGCTGGTGGAGAAGGCGAACGCTTTTAAGTTGGGCGATCCGCTCGATCGGTCCACGCAAATGGGTTCGCAGATTTCACAGTCGCAGATGGACCGAATCCTCGGCTATATCCAATCCGGGAAGCAAGAAGGGGCGAAACTTCTGTGCGGCGGCGAACGTGATGTTTCGGGCGCCAAGGAGAAAGGCTTTTATATCAAGCCTACGATCTTCTCCGAGGTGCAGCCGGGCATGAAGATCGCGCAGGAAGAGATCTTCGGGCCCGTGCTGGCCGCGATCAAGTTCAGTACGGCGGAAGAGGCTATTGAAATCGCCAACGGCACGATCTATGGCTTGGTATCAGCGGTCTGGACGCGCGATATTCAACTTGCACACCGCATGGCCGCGGCCATCAAAGCGGGCTCGGTCTGGATCAATACCTATAACGGTTTTGATACTGCGTCGCCCTTTGGCGGCTATAAGCAAAGCGGCTTCGGACGCGACCTTGGCCAGTACGCCCTGGATCAATACACCAACGTAAAATCGGTTTGGGTGGCTCTTTGACCGACCAGTTCGAGAAGCACGAGATTAAGCGCGTCAAGCTGGGTGCGGTCGATCTCGATTGCACTTTGCGCGGTAAGTACGTCAGCCTCGAAAAGTTTACGAACTCCGCGTCAATCGGTTTTTGCGATGTGCTGTACGGCTGGGATATCGCGGATGCGCTCTACGATAACGCTAAGTACACTGGATGGCACACGGGGTTTCCCGACGGCAAGTGTACCGTGGACCGGGATACGTTCCGCGTGATTCCGTGGGAACCCGGGACGGCGTTTTTCCTGCTCGATTACGAGGCTGAAGTCTCGCCGCGCGCCGTGCTCAAACGAGTTCTGGAGCGATGTCCGTTCACGCCTTACATGGCGGCAGAGTTCGAGTTCTTCCTGTTCAAGGAAACGCCCGAATCCTTGCGAGCGAAGAGCTATCGTAATCTCACTCCGCTCACGCCGGGCATGTTTGGTTATAGTGTTTTGCGGGCGTCGCAGAACTCGGCCGTCATGATCGATCTGCTGGATCAACTGGCAGGGTTCAACATCCCTCTCGAGGGACTTCACACCGAGACCGGTCCGGGTGTTTACGAGGCGGCCATCACGGTTGAGAAAGCTTTGGAAGCAGCCGACCGGGCAGCGCTTTTCAAGACGGCCGTGAAAGAGATCCTCGCGAAGCACGGCATCGTTCCTACGTTCATGGCGAAGGTCAGCCCGGACCTTCCCGGCTCCAGCGGCCATTTGCATCAAAGTCTCTGGCGCGATGGAGTGAATCTGTTCAGCGCGGGTATCGAGGGAGAGATGGGCAGTTACATCGCGGGCCTCGTGGAGTTTCTGCCAGAGCTCATGGCTCTATTTTGTCCCACGGTTAATTCTTACAAGCGCACGGTCCCGGGAGCCTGGGCTCCGATCAACGCGACTTGGGGAATCGACAATCGCACCACTGCCGTTCGCGCGCTGCCGAGTACAGGGAAGAGCTCGCGCGTTGAGCTTCGACTTACGGGAGCGGATATCAATCCTTATCTCGCCATGGCTGCGGCGCTTGCGGCGGGGGTGGAGGGAATTCAGCGGGGTCTCAAGCCATGGCCGCCGGTGGTCGATGGGTACAACAGCGGGGCAAAGCCTCTTCCGCGCTCGCTTGCCGAAGCGACCCGTGCGCTGAATGCGAGCGAACTGGCGCGCGATTGGTTGGGAGATGCGTTCATCGATCACTACGTTGCGACGCGTGAATGGGAAGTGCGGCAGTTTGAGAAGGCCGTCACCGATTGGGAACTTGCCCGCTATCTGGAATCGATTTAAATGCTCAGCACTTTTTCATTTCCCACCAAGATCCGCTTCGGCCCTGGCGCTGTCAATGAACTTCCTCAGTACGCGACCTCCCGGCCGTTGGTGGTGACCGACGCGGGGCTCGCGGGCAGTCCAATGCTCAAACAGATCCTCGCCCTCGTCCCGAATGCAGTCGTTTATTCCGGCGTCTTACCGAATCCCACGGAACAGAATGTGTTTGACGGCGTGGCCGCATATCAATCGAACCAGTGCGATGGGATTATCGGGCTGGGCGGCGGATCGCCTCTCGATGCCGCTAAGGCGATCCGGCTGAAGATTACGCATCCGCTCTCTCTGGCCGAGTATGACGACTTAATTGGCGGGGATGCGCATATCACGAGCAATCTTCCGCCTTACGTTGCGATCCCAACAACGTCCGGTACCGGCAGTGAGGTCTCCAGATCGACAGTTATTACTCTGGCCGCTACCAATCGCAAGACCGTGATTTTCAGTCCTTATTTGATTCCCACTGTCGCTATTGCGGACCCTGAGTTGACGCTCGGCTTGCCTCCGCGTCTCACCGCGGGGACTGGTATGGACGCGCTGACCCACAATGTTGAAGCGTATCTGGCAAAAGGCTTTCACCCAATGTGCGACGCCATCGCGCTAGCTGGCACGAAGCTGGCTTGGGATAACTTGCCTAGGGTGATGGATAATCCGGCGGATCTGGAAGCTCGTTCGAATATGACGATGGCTTCGATCATGGGGGCCGTGGCATTCCAAAAAGGCTTGGGGGCGGTGCATTCGCTCGCGCATCCACTCTCGTCGGATTGCGGCATGCACCACGGGACTTCGAATGCGATTCTTCTCCCCGTGGTGCTCGAATACAACGAGCCCGTCGTCTCTCTACGCATTAAAGACCTCTTCGGTGAACAGAACGCAGCGAATCAAGTCCGAGCACTGAACAAACGTCTGAACATGGCTCCGCGCCTACGAGAT
>Ga0302325_10013947_pt1 | contig 17120 bp, 17 predicted proteins | sample Palsa_T0_2_FD_201948 | JGI IMG/M metagenome (GOLD analysis project Ga0302325, IMG submission 201948) | Peat permafrost microbial communities from Stordalen Mire near Abisko, Sweden - Palsa_T0_2 | ecosystem: Environmental > Terrestrial > Soil > Palsa > Peat permafrost | place: Sweden: Abisko... | reverse complement strand
TCGCTCTCCATCGCCACTTGGCTGATCGTGTTGCGAGATAATTTGGCTGGCGGTTTTTCAGACTCAGGGAACGACTGAAGACAAACTGGAGGGGCCGCGTAGGTTCTGGAAGACCCACGCCGCTACGCGGCGTTCCCAGTTGCGCAAAACGGAACTACTTATTTCGGCGCGGCAGTGTCTGTGGTCTTCTTCGGAGCTTTCTTCTTCTTCGCCTTCTTGGTCATCTTGGTATCCGTCTTGGTATCGTCCGCGAACGAAATCGCGACGGAACCCAGAACGAAGGACAAGCCCAACATCAGGGTCATTAGCTTCTTCATTATCGTTATCTCCTTTACGCGACGTTCCTAGTTGCGCCAAATAGGACTAGCTCTTCGGCGCCGCAGTGTCCGTGGTCTTCTTCGGAGCCTTCTTCTTCTTCGCCTTCTTGGTCATCTTGGTATCGTCCGTCTTGGTATCGTCCGCGAACGAAATCGCGACGGAACCCAGAGCGAAGGACAAGCCCAACATCAGGGTCATTAGCTTCTTCATTGTCGTTATCTCCTTATGAGGCGACGATATCGTCGCGTTTGACTATCATACTGAAACGCAGATGAACCGGCTCTTAAGGCGTAATTAAAATCGCTTCATTTCGTCGGCTAGATCCGGTCACACGCCGGCTCTTGTCATATAAGCCTTTTATTCGTAATAGATTAAGTTGTTTGGCGGAGCCCTTCATGCGGCCCGGCGGGCGCCGCGCTGGTACCCTGATACCGGAATGAAGAAACCGGAAGTGGCGAAGTGGCTGGCGCGTCAGGTGGGCGTCTCGAATGCCGAGGCAGCCGATCAGTTGGATCACGTGGTCAACCAGATCCTCAAAAAGCTGCGCAAAGGCCAGCCGGCTCCGTTCCCGGGGCTTGGCCGGTTCACGCTCGGCCCAAAGGGGGTCCAGTTTGAAAAGGAGAAGCGACGGCGCGGCCGCGCAAAATAAGCTGCAATCGAGTGCTCAGTTGGGCCGCCTGATCCGGCAATGCCTGTCCGAAGGCGCTAGTGTGCAAATCGACGGCCTGGGTACGTTCATGCCCGACGCACATCGGGGCTTCCGGTTCTTACCACGCAACCGGCCCCAGGTTTTCGTGGCTTATGTGAAGGAGGACTCCGCGGCGGCCGAGAGGCTTTTCGAGATGTTAGAAGCCAACGGATTCGAGCCCTGGCTGGATCGCCGCAGACTGCTGCCCGGTCAGAACTGGCCCCGATCGATCGAAGAGGCCATCGAAACCTCGGATTTTTTTGTGGCCTGCTTTTCGCGGCATTCGGTGAACAAGAAGGGCGGATTCCAGGCGGAGATCCGCTACGCGCTGGATTGTACGCAGCGCTTTCCGCTCGACGAAATCTTCCTCATGCCGGTTCGCCTGGACGGCTGCGTGGTACCCGCGCGTATCCAGCACGAGATCCATTACATCGACCTTTTTCCCGATTGGGAGCGCGGCTTCCGTCGTCTGATAGCGGCTATGCGCCGACAGTTGAATCGGCGGGTAGAGCCCGAGCCGAGTGATCTAGCCGAGCGTCACCGCCTGGTAAGGTTCTCGAACAAGAACAAGCCGCTCTTGCCCGCCACTACGAAATCCGGATCGCCGTCGCCATCCAAGTCGGCCACGGGGATCTGCATGCCGCCGCCAGTGCGCGTGCTGTAGTCCACCACGTGCTTCACCCATTCGATCTTCTGGCCGCCATCCAACCTCATAAATTCGTACCAATAGATGCCCAGCGGCTCACGCCCGCCGGGGTCGTGCCCGTTGTGGGCCATGTAGCGCTTGCCGGTCAGGAGGTCCTTTTGGCCGTCGCCGTTCAGGTCCACCAGGGTCATGGCATGCGCCTGCGACCAGCTTTCATCGATGATGTGTTTGGTCCACTTGCCATCGGCGCCCTGCTCCAGCCAGAAGATCCCGTAGTTGTGCGCCATGGAAGTCACGATGTCGTTACGCCCGTCGCCGTTGACGTCGTACACGTAGATGAAGCCGGTATCGCCGAGGTCGAAATCCGGGTGCCACTTCCAGTCGCCTGCGCGCGGGTCGGGTGGCGCTTCGAACCAGCCCTTAGGGGTGATGATGTCGTTGCGGCCATCGCCGTTCACATCGCCCGCCCCGATGCCGTGGCCCCAACTCTTGGAGCTCACCACGTGCTTGGCGAACTGCCCGTTGCGCACCTCATACCAGGCCAGGGGCGTGTTCGTGTCGCCGAATTCCGGCAGCACTTCACGGGCCTTGCCGTCATTATCCAGATCCACCAGGAAGGCGAATTCCACCGGCGACGAAGTCTCGATCATGTGCTCCTTCCATAGTTCCTGCCCTGAGCCGGCACCCCGGCCCGGGTTCTCGCTCCAGAACAGCCGGTGGGCAAACCAGGAGCAGCTCACGATATCGATATGGCCGTCACCGTTCACGTCCAGCGGAAGATCGCTGAAGTTATCGATGTAGTTGTTGGTATAGGGCAGCGAGCGGAATTTGTGTTTGATCCAGCGGGGACCTTCGTACCAATTCTCGCCGGAAACGATATCCGGTTTGCCGTCTCCGTTGATATCGGCGATCGCGCAGCTTTCGTTGGCTCCCAGGTCGAGCGTGTGTTTCTCGAAGGGAATGTCGTTGGGACGGCTGGCCGTCCACGCCAGGGCGCCGGCCAGGCAGAGGCATACACAGAGTGCGAAAACAATCCTGCTCATGCGCACGATTGTACCGCTTGATTGCCTTATGTAGTGTCGCTGTCGGGAGTCCGCAACAAAAAGATGCAGGACGGGTTCAAACCAAGGAGTCCGATTGCGCCAGCGCCAAAGGACTCCCGTATCGGAGGCGTATCCCGGGCGATGGAGCGGCCGCGGCAGAATATCGCGGCGGGGCGCTCTCCCCGGGGCGTTGCGGTTTACTTCGCGGCTCCCAACAGCTCGCGCTCGATCTGCTCGATCCAGTCGACCGGCATCGGGTCTTCTCCGCGCGCGGCGCGAGCTTCGCGGATCAGGCGCAGATTGCGTGCGGTCGTCTCCGCCTCCCACTTCTCGCGAATGGCCCCCAGCGCCTTCGGCAAAGCAGCTTCCACGCGGCTCCGGTCCTTTGCGAGCACCGCCAACTCCAGGCGCGTGGCGTAGTCCCAGTAGTCCGGCTTGCCGGACGCGATCTTACGCTCCACGGCGTACCGCACTACGGGGAGCACCTCTTCGCGGCGCGGGTCGGGCGGCTGGCCCAGTTCCATCAGCGTGACTGCATTCACTCCTGGATATGCATCTCGCCAGTCGGTTTCGAAGCCCCGCAGATACATGCCGACAGCCTTCTCCAACAGGGCCGCCGCCAGCGCCGGTGGGCCATCGTGGAGCGCGGCTTCCCAGCGGTCTTTGTAGACGCGACCCAGCAGACTATAGGTCTCGCTGCTGGCGCCATGTTTATCGAGAACCTGCAGCAGCACCCGCTCCGCCTCTTGTCCCCGGCCGGCGCGATTCAGCGCGAACCCCAGCTGCTCCTGTACCATGACCGTGTTCCGCAGTGGCAGCGGCATCTTTTCGCTGAGCGCGATCATGCGCTCCCATGCCTTCACCGACCGGTAGGACAGCAGCAGATCGACAAGCACTCCCGCTTCCCAATCGGCTATCGCGCCAAGATCTTTTTCGACCGCCGCCACCGCATCCGCTCCTTGTCCACGCGCAACCTCCAACCGTTGCTTGATGCTTTCGGAGTAGTGCACCCCTTCGCGGAAGATATCCGTTTTGGCGTGGGCGACGTCCGGAGACACGCTACCGTCGATCAGTTGAAAGAGCGGGATATCGGCTTCGCGGGCCGCCTCGATTCTGGCCACAAGCTTTCGCTCGACCTCGGACTCGGCAAGCTTGCCTCCCGCGTCGAGGCGGTAGCAAAGCGCATGCAAGGGCGCCACATCGAAAGGAAGCCGGCCCTCTGCACAAAGCACCACGGTAGTGTGCGGTCGCGTGGCGTGGCGTACGCCAAGCACGTAGAAAACGCTGGCGTTGGCGGTAGTGACGTCGGCGACGGCAAAGTCGCACAGCAGCAGGCGTTCGAACAGGGGTTTATCGATAACGTCGCCGCTCGACCCTTGCTCCGCGCGGAGCGGCTCCAGGCCTGCGGTGCGGATGGCAGGGGCGATCAAGTCGCGATAGAGGCCATCGAAGTCTATGATCAGGCCCGTCGCATCGGCCCTGGAGCCGAAGGGCATAAGAACGAAGCACAACGGCCGAGGCTGATCGGCGGGCATCGGCGGGATTTCCGCTTTAAGCGGCTTTTTGCCCGGCCAGAATCTCGATAGCCTTCTTCAGCAAAGGGTCGTCCTGCTTGTGCTCGGCCGGCTCGGCAGCATCAGGCAAAGGCTCCAGGTTCTCGTCCACATCCACTTGTGTCTCCGGCTCGGCCATCACCGTGTCGGGAGTTACGCCAACATCCTGGATAGCTTTGCCGCTGGGCGAATAATACTTGGCCACCGAAAGAATGATGGCGCCGCCATCGTCCATGGTGATGGCTTTGCGCAGAGAGGCGTCGCCGTAGGTCCGTTCGCCCACCAGTTCCGCGCGCTTATCGTCCAAAAGAGCGCCCGCCGCGATTTCCGCGCCATCCGCCGTGCCCCGGTTAGTAATGACCACCAGCGGCAGTTTGGTGATACCCTTGGCGGCTTCCGCCTCGAAGTCCTGTCGAGGTACTTTCTGCCCTTGCAGATAGGTGATCTCGCCTTTGGAGAGGAACAGATTGGCCAGCGCAATTCCATCCTGCGGCGAGCCCACTGCGCAGTTCCGCAAATCCAGGATCAGCTTCCGCGCGCCCTGCTTTTCGAGCGACTCCACGGCAGCGGCCACTTCTTTCACTTTGCCCGCAGCCAGAGTTTCCGGCTGGATGTAGCCCACCGCGTCCGCCATGAGCTTCTGGGTCACCGCGGGATAGGCTTCATTGGCGCGGGTGAGTTTGATTTTCTGGGGCTCCGGCCGCCGCACGCGCACAACGGTCAGCTCGACATTTGAGCCAGGCTCGCCTTCGAGCAGCAGGGTCGCGTAGGCCAACGGCATGTCTCGAGTGGCTACGCCGTTAATGGTCTCCAGCATGTCGTTGGTAACCAGGCCCGCCTTGGCCGCCGGGGATCCGGGTACCACTCCCACCACTCCCACGTAGCCGAACTTTTTCGAGAGCACCATGCCCACACCGGCCTTGGTCGTATCTTTATTCTTCAGATAGTCTTTGTACTGGTCGGCGTTGAGATAGCTGGCGAACGGATCGATGGATTCGAGCAGACCGTTCAGCGCGCCCAGCGTGACGCTCTTCATGTCCGGCTCTTCCACGTATTCGCTCTTGATGCGATGCAGCACTTCCGTGTACACGCCGAGCTGTGGGTACGGCCGGTCGGTTGAAGCGCTTCTACCCAGGACACCGCCGAAAACCAGCAGCACCATGACACATGCAGAGGTGGTAACCACCAGGTACTTAATACGGCTGTTCATATGTTTCCAAATCCGCAGGGGACCCCAAGCCATTATAGCAGCCGGGCAACCTAACCATTGGACGATCATCGGGATCTTTTGGTTGCCCGATTCGGTTGCGCCACCCCGTGCCTACTGTTGCAACGTGAAATCCACAACGATCTCCGTAGCAACCTCGACTGGGTTGCCGTTCAGATACGTCGGCGCAAACACCCACCGTTTCACCGCCGCGAGCGCCGCGGGAATCAGAAGAGGGTGCCCGCTGAGCACCCGCAGGTCCATAATCGTACCGTCGCGCGCGATGACTGCCTTCAGGCGCACCTCGCCGGACACACGCACGGTCTTGGCCAGCGCCGGATAGACCGGCCGTGGACCGGAGATCAGCTTGGCGGTCTGCAGACGGCTCACCACCGTGATGCGCCGGGGCGCGGACGGCGGGGGGTCCCTCGCCACCGGAGGCGCGGGCGGTTCCGGGCGTGGCGTGGCGCGCGCCATACCGTCGATCACGCCGTTGCCCGATCCGGCGGCCGGCCCCATACCGAACGGTACTCCGGTGAGTTCGCCGCCGGCCGGCGACACGAAGTCCGGATCGTCAATCAGGACCACTTGCCGTGGGATCTGCCGGGGTTCCTGCAGGCCGCGCGGGTTCACCTGAAAGGGGATCGGCTTAACGCGCGAAGGAAGAGCCTGCGCCCGGCGCACCGGGGATGGTGCCGGCGGTTCCGGCAAGAGAAAACCGGCGAGGCGTCCGTGCGGGAGCGCCTGATTAGTCACCAGTGGGATCAGTACAAGTAAACCAATCATGGCGCACTGCCCGGCACACGACACCGCCACCGTCCACGGTTTGCGGGTCCGCTCAGACACACTAATCGACTCGAACATATAAGCCTCTTCAACCTGTTTGGATTGTGTCTATCTAACCTGACTTATTCGACACCTGGAGAGATCAGTAAGTTCCGAGTCAGAATTCAGGCCCGGACTCGGACGTAGCTCTTGTTAATCTGCTTGAGGTTTGCAACGCCAGCCATACCCATGTCGGTCGCCAGTTCGGCCCGAAGCAATTCCACAACTCGCGCCACTCCACGGCTTCCGAACGTGCCTAGTCCATAGAGATAAGGGCGTCCGATGCCTATAGCCGAGGCTCCCATGGCGAGCGCCTTAAAAATGTCCGTACCTCTGCGGATCCCTCCATCGAGCAGAACAGGTATTTTACCGTTGGCAGCCTCAACGCACTCCGGAAGCGCTTCAATAGTGCCGCCTACCTGGTCCAGTTGTCTCGCACCGTGATTTGAAACGATAACTCCCGAGAGACCGTTCTGGACCGCGAGTGCTGTATCTTCCGCGGTTAGAACTCCCTTTACGATCACAGGCAGATCGCTGCTGTCCCGAAGCTGCTTCAGGGCGTCCCAGGTTGGTGTAGGGAAGGGCCGGGAGTCGGGATAATCACCAGACGTCCAGAGGATGTCATCGGGCTTGTAGGCAACCTTCCCATCCGGGCCGCGCGGAATGCCGTTGGCTTGGCACCAACCCCGGACGAGACCATTGTGAATGCTTCTTTCGCGATGAGATACCAGATAGATATCGACAGTCACTGAGATTCCCGAGCAACCCGAGTCCTTGAGCTTCCCGGCGAAGGCGACCATCTGGCTCTTTGTTCTGAGGTTCGCGGCGGTTGTAAACTGCCACCACACCTTGGGACCCTTACCGGAGGCGAGGACATCGTCAATCCCACCGCTGGTGATCATCATGGTGTCGGCTGCTCCGGCACCGATAGCGGTCTCCTGCTCTCCGTTCGGGAAAACACAATTCTTTCCGCCGGTCGGGCATAAGAAGATCGGGTGAGCCAAAGGTTTACCGAAAAGAATCGTGGAAAGATCGATTTTGCCGACGTCGTATCGCAGAAAGTGGGGGCGAATGATCAGTTTGTTGAAGCCGCTGCGATTGTCCCGAAGCGCCTGCTCATCTTCCGAACCCTCATCGAGGTAGTCCCAGGCGAGCGGATCGAGTTTTTCTTTCGCCAATTTGGCGAAGTCAAAAACATTGACGGGCGCGTCGAGCGGATCGCCCATCTGGCCATACTTCCGGTCCGCCCGAAGGAGCGGCGAAGCCGCGAGAAACTGAAGCAGGCCGGTTAGCGCGCGGCGCCGATTCATCAAATCCGCATTCATGCTTGGTTTGCTCTACCAGTCGATCCTGTATATGTATCCTGCTCCAGGACTATTGCTGAAAACACCGGGCGGAGCAATTCCGGCATCACAGTAATACATCTTTCCCTCATACATATCCATGCCGTGGGGGTCGGGATCCTTCCCTTTTTCGAGCGTCACGACTTCGAGGACATGCCCGTCTCTTATGTCCTGTTTGAGAAACACGTAATCGTTGGAGTAGCCCACCCATATTCCGGGTGGATCCCAGGCAAGACCGTGCGGCCGGCTCAGGTGCAATGGAAATCGATCGCCCGGTTTATCGCCAGCAACCTTAAAAGTGAGCGGATCGACGCGAACCACGGCGTTCCACTTGAAGCAGGTGATCCAAAGAGAATCGTCTGCGTAAAGGACGCCATGCACTCCGCCACCATCGGGAATCGGGAACACCCCTATGGTGCGCCCCGTATCGGGATCAACCTGCACCACTCTTCCGGTCTTTGGTTCATCCGGCCGCGGCAAACGGCCCAACGCACCGCCATTCGCGCCCATCCAGAGGTAACCACCTCCGAAGCCTATGCCGCTGGTATTGGAAGATTCGGTGTCGACCTTCTTCAACACGGCGCCAGTTTTCCAGTCCAGGAGATAGGCTCGATCGCTCATCTGTTCTCCCACCCACAGGCCTTCAGACGTCGCGGCAAGAGCGTTCGGATTTCCCTCTGGCGAGCGGAAAAGCAGAGTAACTTTCCCGCGATGAGTCGGCGGTTTCGCCGCTGCCAGCAAGGGCGCGGCCAATAAAGAACAGAGGAGCGAACGGCGATTTAGATTTGTCGTCAAGTGCAGTTCCTCGGCCCGGTAACACAATCATAATCCAAGGCCACCCCTTCGGCGACATAAAAGAGGCCATCGTAAAGGCTTGCAGCCACCAGAATTTTTCAAAGCCTTATCCAACTCTTGGAACCGGCGATAAAGCCCTCAGGACCTTTCAGCGGCGGTTGAGGACATGCGGACTCCGGTGCAGTCGCCACCCCGGCGGCGCAGAACGTTGGAATATACGAGCCGGTGGGAAGGTGGATGCCGATCTGGTCTTTGGTCTCTTCGCTGACGTAATAATGCTCGAGCCGCTTGCGGACCTCGTGCTCCGGATCGTGACGGGCAGTGCCAAATATCCCCCCAACCAGCTAACCAAAACCAATCTCGCTGTATCGCTTCTCGTTCGATTGGCAAGGGCTGTCGGGGCCGCTATTTGTGCGCCGCCGCACTGTCAAAATCGCTTTTCCTTCACGTTATTGCAGGCGAAAGAAGGACGATTTTGTCCTCAATACTGAGTTTCTTCATCTTATAAAGTAGCGCTTTGTAGTCGATTTTCAGGATACTCGCAGCGCGCTTGCGGTTCCACAGAGTCGCGTTGAGTGCGGCCAGAATAGCGTCGGTTTCGGCCTGGTCTTTGGCTCTGTTGACCTGCTCGAGAATCGGTGTTCGAACGTTGAGGGGTTCGGACTGGGGGCGGTCCTCCACCGCAGCCGTCGCCCGCGCCCGTCGGCAAGCTTTGGCACGCAACTCGTCGGTCAGTTTCTCGGGATCCTTCAATACCAACAGCTTACGGGCAAAGTTTTCGAGCTCGCGGATATTCCCGGGCCAGTCGTAAAGGGTTAACTCCTGCCGGACCTGCGGAGTGAGAGGGGGAACACCCGATCCCTGAGCATTGTGCTTTCTTAGCAGAAACTCCAGCAGGGGTACGATATCCTCCCGGCACTCGCGTAGCGGGGGCAGCCGCAAATTGATCACATTGAGCCGATAATAAAGATCCTCGCGGAAAGTGCGGTTCACCATGGCGCTTTCCAGATCGCAGTGGGTGGCGGCCATTATCCGCACATCCACGTGAATCGTGTCCTTCCCACCCAACCGTTGAAATTCACGGTCTTGCAGGACGTGCAGAAGCTTGGCCTGAAGCTTAAAGTCCATATCGCCGATTTCATCGAGCAACATGGTTCCCCCGTCGGCCAGTTCGAAGAAACCGGGCTTCCTTTGAAAGGCGCCGGTGAAGGCCCCACGTTCATAACCGAAGAGCTCGCTTTCCACTAATTCGGAGGGCAATGCGGCACAATTCATCTTCAGGAAGGGCTTACTGGCGCGAGGCGAGCCCGCATGCAACTGTCGTGCAAACACCTCCTTACCTACTCCAGTCTCACCTTGAATCAAGACCGGAGCTTCGGACCAGCCGATCTGGTCCACCACGCTCTGAATGTCGCGCATGATTGGGTTGACACTGACGTAAACAGTCTTGGAAGATTGCGCAGGCGCTTTCTCCGGGGCGTTGGGAAGATTTCCCGCCTGGGTCTCAAACACCAGCTTAACGACCTTCCGCAATTCTTCATAGTCGACCGGCTTTCCCAGGAAGTCCGTCGCCCCGCGGCGCATGGCTTCCACAACATTTACCGTGGAAGAGCCTCCGGATACCATGATCACGGGCAAAACAGGATTGATACTCCGTATCTGGCGCAAGGTTTCCATCCCGTCTTGTCGCGGCATGGCGATATCCAGAAGCACCAGCGAGATCGGCGGCGAGGCGTTTCGAAGGCAGGTGATGGCATCTACTCCATCTCCCGCCGATTCAACAGAATAACCTTCGCAACGAAGCGACATTTCAAGATAGCTACGGACTTCTGCTTCATCCTCCACCAGCAGGACCGACTTGCCGTTCCTTTCAGATTTCACGCCATTGCCTCCAGAACGATTTCAGGCCGCCACATACTTCACTGCCCGGACGTCATTTTTGACTTCCGCCGAGAATGGAATCACCAAGGAGAAAGTTGCGCCGGACGCACTGGTCTCAGCCCAGACTCGCCCCTGATGGCGGTTCATCAACATCTTGCAGATCGCTAACCCAAGGCCTCCCCCAGTTCGATCCTGAGTACTTAAATATTGCGTGTACTGTTCGAAAATCGAGTCCAGCTGGTCAACTGGAATGCCCGGCCCGGAATCATGAATGTCTATGCGAAAAGAGTTCGGCTTCCCGTAGTCCTGGACCCGCTGTTCCGTCGCACTGGCCCGGGTGCGATGGCCGCGGCGCTCCCAGAAAAAGCAATAACCATTAACCTCAATGGAGCCGGTCTTCGGCGTGAATTTGCAAGCGTTCTCCAGCAGATTAAGCAGTATCTGCTCCATCTGGCCCTGATCGAAGAATAACGGGTCAATCGAGGTCCTTAAATCGACAGAGAGATCGATATGCTTTTCCTCGATGAGGGGCCCAATTTCGTGTATGACCTGATCCATGCACTCCTGCAGGTCACCTCGCTCCAGATAGGGGTGGGCCTTCTTCTGATCGCCGACAGTAAGCTGAAACATGGCGGACGCCATGCGGGACAGGCGTTTGGCGCTGTGCTGCATACGCCGCAGTACCTCTTTCTGGTCTTCATTGAGAGGGCCGAGCGGTTCAGCTATAAGCAGCCCGGCATAGCCGTTAATAGCGGTCAAGGGCGATCGAAAATCATGAACGGCCCGCGCTAGGAAATTGGCCCGTTCCTGGTCGTACTCCTGCAGCTTCAGATTTGTCTGGATCAGACATTGCAGCAATTCATCGGAGTTTTCGCTCATTATGGCGGCGGGCGGCGCGGGTGTGCTGACAAAAACCGTGCGCGCCTGATCGAGAAAGGCCGACAAAGTTACACGCGTCACTGGCTTTAAGAGGAACACAGGACCCGCTGAGGCCTTGTGCGGGTGGAGGTGGCCGATATCATTGCGGTGCACCAGGACCAAATGCTTCCAGGTCGGCTGACCGGCAATACGGTTCGGGATTGAAAACCCGGGTTGGAAATCCCAAATAAAGAAGTCTCCCGCGGTGGGTACGCTATCCGGATCCGCGATGACCAGCTTACAGTCACCAGGTAATTCGCCAATAACCTCCTGGCACATCTGACGAAGCTCCGGGTCTGCCGACACTAATATTAGTTCCATAATTACCGGCCGGTCGATTTACTGCCCTCGGAAGGCTCGGTAAGTGTTGCGCTATGTTGCGCCTCACCCCTTCCAGGGAGGACATATGGCAGGGCTACCGCAGCGCCGATCAGGTCACCACGCGCCGACGTTATTTACATTTACTTTCTCTAACTATAATACGAGTTTACTCTAAGAAGTGTCAAGAAATGCAAAAAACTATAACATATTCCCAAGGGCATATAATATTGAGTTAGACTTTTTGGCGCCAAAGATAGGACTCTATAGTGCATATTAGATTCGAGAGTAATCATTCGGATAAAGTGGTCTCTGCTTGCAAGAGAAGATTCCTGCTCGGGTATAGCCCGGGTATACTGCGCATTTCTTCCGCGATGACACGGCGCTCACCTGATTGACGGGGACGAGGTATCAATCGGCGCGAGAGTATTGAGGCTCGGCTTGACGCGCCAGCGGGGCCAACCGCTGCCGACGGTAGCAATACGCCGCGCCCACGAAGGCTTTGAATAGCGGATGCGGCTCCAGCGGTTTGGACTTGAACTCCGGGTGAAACTGGCACCCCAGAAACCAGGGGTGCTCCGGAACCTCGCAGATTTCCACATAGGTCTGGTCCGGTGTCTGTCCCGTGATGCGCAGGCCGCCATCGGTCAGCCGCTCCTCGTATTCGCGGTTGAATTCGTAGCGATGGCGGTGGCGTTCGCTGATATCGAGTGAGCCATAGGCCTTCTGCGCCTGGCTGCCTTCGACCAGGTGGCAGGGCCAGGCGCCCAGACGCATGGTGCCGCCCAGTTCGTCGATGCCTTTCAACTCGCGCAGCTTGAAGATCACACGGTGCGGCGTGCCCGGATTGAATTCGGTGGAGTCCGCCTGCTCCAGGCCGCAGACGTTGCGCGCAAACTCGATCACCATGGTCTGCATGCCCAGGCAGATGCCAAAATAGGGCACCTGGTTCTCGCGGGCATAGCGGATTGCATTCAACATACCGTCGATGCCGCGCTTGCCGAAGCCGCCCGGCACCAGAATACCGTCGTAGCCTTCCAACTGTCTCTCCCAATCAGCGCCGTTGACGCCCTCAGCCTCGATCCAGTTGATGTCCACCTTGAGCTGGTGCGCGAGGCCCCCGTGCAGCAGGGCCTCCTTCAGGCTCTTGTAAGAATCCTCGTACTCGACGTATTTGCCGACGAGGCCGATGGAGACGCGATCCACGGGGTTCTGCATGCGATCGAGCATCCCGGTCCAGCGGCTCAGGTCGCGTGGACCGGCTTCGAGCTTCAGCAGGCGCATCACGATCTCGTCCACGCCTTCACCGGCGAATACGATAGGGACTTCGTAGACCGAGGCCACATCGCGCGCCGTCACCACCGCGCTCGCGTCCACGTCGCAGAACAGTGCGATCTTGTCCTTCATGTCCGGCCCGATAGATCGTTCGCAGCGGCACAGCAGGACATCCGGCTGGATACCGATGGCGCGCAGCTCCTTGACGCTGTGCTGGGTAGGCTTGGTCTTGAGTTCCTGCGCCGCGGCGATCCAGGGCACCAAGGTCACGTGTACGAAGACGCAGTTGTCCCTGCCCTGCTCGTGGCGCATCTGGCGGATGGCCTCCAGGAACGGCAGGGATTCGATATCGCCGACCGTGCCGCCGATTTCGACGATGACCACATCGACGTCCGAGGACACCTTGCGCATGGCGGCCTTGATCTCGTTGGTCACGTGGGGGATGACCTGCACGGTCTTGCCGAGATAATCGCCGCGGCGCTCGCGGGTGATGATCTGCTCGTAGATGCGGCCGGAGGTCAGATTATTCGCCTGGGTGAGCTTGGCGTGGGTGAAGCGCTCGTAGTGCCCGAGATCCAGATCGGTCTCCGCGCCGTCGTCGGTGACGAAGACCTCGCCGTGCTGGAAAGGGCTCATGGTGCCGGGGTCGACGTTGAGGTACGGATCGAATTTCTGCAGGGTCACTCGTAATCCGCGACTTTCGAGGAGGCAGCCGATCGAGGCGGCCGCAATGCCCTTACCCAGCGACGAGACCACGCCGCCGGTCACAAATACGTACTTAGCCATACGGTTTTGAAAGTTCGAGCGAGGCCTCGAACAGCCTCGATACACGTTCCAGATCCTCGGGCGTGTCCACGCCGAGGGATTCGTAGTCGGTCTCGACCACCCGAATAGGGTAGCCATTCTCCAGCGCGCGCAACTGCTCCAGCCGCTCGGCGCGCTCGAGCGGCCCGACAGGCAGATCGGAGTAGCGCAGCAGAAAGTCCCGGCGGTAGACGTACAGGCCGATATGTTTGTAGTGCGCGCCATGGTGCACATCGCGCACATCGCGCACATAAGGAATAGTAGAGCGCGAGAAGTAGATGGCGTTGCCGGACTGGTCCGTCACAACCTTCACTACGTTGGGATCGCCGATTTCGCGGGGATCCTCGATGCGTTTGCTGAGGGTGCCCATGGGGATGGAAGGATCGTCCGTCAGCGGCAGGATGGCGGCGTCGATCGCGTACGGATCGATGAGCGGCTCGTCGCCCTGTATATTTACGATCAGTTCCGCGCTCTCCGCGGACGCCACTTCGGCGACGCGATCGGTGCCCGACGCATGGTCCGCGCGAGTCATGCGCACCGGGGCTCCAAAGGCGCGCGCGGCGTCCTCTATGCGTTTATCGTCAGTGGCAATAATAATGCTGGTGAGGTAACGAGCTTGGGAGGCCCGCTCGAATACATGTTGCAGCATCGATTTGGGGCCGATGGGGGCGAGAGCTTTGCCTGGAAAACGGGAGGAATCGTAACGGGCCGGAATTACGCCCAAGATTTTACCGGGCACATGAGATTCTACCATAAAACCGCTGTGATACACTTGAGCAAGAAGAAAGGCTAGGAAGCTGTGACAAGCCTGCGATTGGACCGCATGCTCGTGCTCGCAAGCGGTATCTCTCTTCTCTTGGTTTGCCTCGCCTGGGCCGGGGAAAAAACCTCTAACGACGCTGACAACCCCCAGGTCTCGATTGTTCCGCGTCCCAAGCCCGCGGCGCCGGCCGAGGAAACGCCGCACGGCAATATTCGCGTGGATACCACGCTGGTGCTGATTCCAGTGACGGTCACCGACCCGCTTAACCGCTTCGTCACGGGACTCGAGAAGGAGAACTTCCGGGTGTTCGAGGACAAGTCCGAGCAACAAGTGTTGCAGTTTTCGAGCGAGGACGCTCCGCTGTCGGTGGGCGTAGTTTTCGATTGCAGCGGCAGCATGGGCAGCAAGCTGGAAAAATCGCGCCAGGCGGTGGCGCAATTCTTCAAGACAGCCAACCCGGAAGACGAGTTCTTTCTGGTGGAGTTCAACGACCGCGCCGAGCTTGCAGTGAAGTTCACCACCAACCTCGAGGAGATTCAGAACAGGCTGACGTTCACTCAATCCAAGGGCAAGACGGCGCTACTGGATGGCGTGTACCTGGCTTTGCATCATATGAAGAAGGCCAAGAATGCCCGCATGGCGCTGCTGATCATTTCAGACGGCGGCGACAACAACAGCCGCTACACGGAAAGCGAAATCAAGAAGCTGGTTCAAGAAGCGGACGTCCAAATCTATGCAATCGGAATTTTCGAGGGTGCCTCTACGCGCGGCCGGACCGCGGAAGAGCTGGCTGGTCCGAGCCTGTTGACCGAGATCGCCGAACAGACCGGAGGGCGGCACTTCCCGGTGGAGAACGTGAACGAACTGCCGGATATTGCGGCGAAGATCGGCATCGAGTTGCGCAATCAGTATGTTATCGGCTACTCTCCGAAGAACCGGGAACGTAATGGCAAGTACCGGCGGGTCCAGGTGAAGCTGGTGCAACCGCGCGGACTGCCTCCTCTTCGGGCTTTCTGGAGAATGGGCTACTATGCGCCTACCCAATAAAAGAATCTTAATTCCCGCGGTTTGCGGATTGGCAGCTCTCGGGCTGTGGGCGGCCGACAAGCCGGCGTCCGATCAACCGGCCGTCATTCGCATCGATACGCGGCTGGTCGTTTTGCCCGTCACCGTGATGGACAAAACCGGCCACTTGGTGACCAACCTGCCCGAGTCCGCCTTCCAGATCTTTGAAAACGGCGTCCAGCAGCACATCAAGGTCTTCAAGCGGGAGGACGTGCCGGTGTCCATGGGGCTGGTCGTCGACAATAGCGGCAGCATGCGGGACAAACGGGCCAAAGTCGAAGCGGCGGCGATTACGCTGGTGAAGGATTCCAACCCGCAGGACGAGGTCTTCATTGTCAACTTCAACGACGAGGCCTTTCTGGATAAGGATTTCACCAACAACGTGAAGGATCTGCAGGAGGGCTTGGCGCGCATCGATTCGCGCGGCGGCACGGCCATGCGCGACGCCATCCGTATGTCCATCGATCACCTTAAGGAGAAGGCCAAGAAAGATAAAAAGGTGCTGGTGGTGGTGACGGACGGCAACGATAACAGCAGCCTGATCAGCTTGGAGAACCTGGTGAAGACTTCGCAGGACACCGGTGTGCTGATCTATACGGTGGGTCTGTTGAGCGAGGAAGAGCGCCGCGAGGCTAAGCGCGCCAAACGGGCGCTCGAAGCGCTGGCGGAGGCCACCGGCGGCGAAGTATATTTTCCCAAAGACCTAAGCGATGTGGGCCGTGTCGCGAACCAGGTGGCGCACGATATACGAAACCAGTACACGCTGGGGTATTCGCCTACGGACGTGGCGCTCGACGGGTCCTACCGCCAGATCAAGGTGACGGCGAGCGCGCCGAACCGGCCGGTGGTGCGGACCCGCAGTGGTTATTACGCCACACCCGATAGCGCGAAATCCGCAACCTCGGCGCGCAACGGCGCCGGCAATTGATGGCGCGGGTTCTGTGGCGTCTCACGCGCGGCTACCGGCTGTCGCCTTGGCGCAGCCCGTATCTGCGATGGCGCATGGAGACCTACTGGGGACTGCACGCGGACCAAATCGGCTTTGCGGATTTCTGGCGATTCGCGTGGCAGCGGCGCGGGGACCTGCGGCGGTATTTGCGCTGGGCAGGGACGATGGAGTGAAGACGGCCGACCGTGGTTGTAGCGCGCGCTTTAGCGTGCTGCCGTGGGCTTCAGCCTACGGCCAGACGGCGAACTGAAGTTCGCTGCAGCACGCTGAAGCGTCGCGGAAGCGTGCGCCACGCGATTCCCCCATCCTGTAAGATAATGGAATGCAATTCACCAGGCGCGACGCGCTGGTAACCATCGCAGCATTAGCTGTCGGATCCACAGCGGAAGCCCAGACTAGCTTTCTCACCCAACCAGAACTCGACTGGCTCAAGGCTCTCGTGGACATTATTATTCCTCGTACCGACACTCCCGGTGCTTCGGATGCAGGCGTACCGCTATTTATCGACCGCCGATTCGCCTCAGACCCGCAGCTCGCCGAAAGTTTCCGCAGCGGTATGAAGGCCCTCGACGCCGACGCGCAAGCCCGCTTCGGCGCGGCGTTTCCCGCGCTCGCCCCGCAGCAGCAGATCATGCTGCTTACCCCGCGCCAGCAGGATTCCTTCTTCCGCATCATCAAAGGCCTTACGGTGGACGGCTACTACACTTCGGAAGCCGGCCTCACGCAGGA
>Ga0302325_10013946_pt1 | contig 17121 bp, 19 predicted proteins | sample Palsa_T0_2_FD_201948 | JGI IMG/M metagenome (GOLD analysis project Ga0302325, IMG submission 201948) | Peat permafrost microbial communities from Stordalen Mire near Abisko, Sweden - Palsa_T0_2 | ecosystem: Environmental > Terrestrial > Soil > Palsa > Peat permafrost | place: Sweden: Abisko... | reverse complement strand
GCTCGCAGCAGCGGTCGAGGCGGGTTTCGCCGCAGTCCACCCCTTCGTGGCGACGGCGAACCAGGGACTTGTCGAGCGGGCGCATGCAATGGGACTTGCGGTCAACGTCTGGACGGTCAACGCCCCGGACGACCTGCGCGCCATGGTGGCCACCGGCGTGGACGCCGTGATCACCGACCGGCTCGCCGAGGCGTTGGCCGCCGCGGGCAGCGGGCCCGCCTGAGCGACCCGTGGCCACACCCCCGGAGAGGAGCCGCCCGGAAAAGAGGCTTGTCACCGGGCCGAATGGCGGGGAACGGCCCGGTTCCACAAAGATGGTCGGCCATGAACGTCGTCGTATGCGTCAAACAGATACCTGATCCGGCAGCCCCCCAGTCGCTGAATCCGGGCACCAACACCCTCGACCGGTCCGGGAAGCTGATCATGGACGATTCGGACAACTACGGGGTCGAGATGGCCCTCCAACTGGCGTCGGGCGAGGGCGACGAGGTCACCCTCGTTTCCATGGCACCGGGCGGCGAAACCTCGGGCCTGCGCACCGGGCTGGCCATGGGTGCGGCCAAGGCCATCCTGATCAGCGACGACGCGCTGGCCGGCAGCGACGCTCTGGGCACGGCTCGGGTGTTGGCGGCAGCCATCGCGCGAGCCAACCCCGACCTGGTCGTGATGGCCACGGAGTCGAGCGACGGCTACACGGGCACGCTGCCCGTGCAGGTGGCCCAGCTCATGGGGCTGCCGTCCGTCACCTTCGCCAAGGCGATCGCCGTCGACGGCGACTCGGTCAAGGTGGAGCGACAGACCGAAGCGGGCTACGACGAGGTCGTGTGCTCCCTGCCGGCCCTGGTCACGGTGACCGCCGGCGTGGTCGAGCCGCGCTACCCCTCCTTCAAGGGGATCATGGCCGCGAAGTCCAAGCCGGTGGACAACCTGACAGTGGCCGACCTCGGGATCGACGCCTCGCTGGTCGGCGCCGCCGGCGCCGGGCAGGAGATCACCGACGTCTCCGATGCCGAAGCGCGTGGAGCCGGAGAGATCGTGGTGGACGAGGGCGACGGCGCCGAGCGCGTCGTGGCCTTCCTCGAGAAGCTGAAGGTGGTCTGAGATGCCGATCGACAAGGTGTGGGTGCTGGCCGAAGTGGGTGACAGTGGGCCGACGCCGGTCACGCTCGAACTGCTGACCGAGGCCCGTGCGGTCGCCTCGACCGTCGAAGCCGTGGCCTGGGGCGCCGACGGGGCGTCGCTGGCCGGTCCCCTCGGGGAATTCGGTGCGACCACGCTCTACGACGTGGGCGACCTGGGAGGCACGCTGCCCGGCGTGCCCGTCGCGGCTGCGCTGGCCGCGCTCATCGAAGGCGGCAACGCGCCCGACGCCCTCCTCATTCCCGCCACCTACGACGGGCGTGACGTGGCGGGCCGGCTGTCGGCCAAACTCGGGCGCCCGGTTCTGACCAATGTGACCGGACTGGTCGAGTCCGATGGTGGGCTCTCCAGCCAGCACCCCGTCTTCGGTGGCACGCAGATCGTCACGGCGCACTTCACCGGCGCCGGTCCGGCCATCTTCGTGGTCCGGGCCAAGTCGTTCGCGGCCGAGCCGTCCGGCGGTGCCGCCGCGGCCGTCGTGACGGCTCCGGTCCCCGACGTGGCCGCCACCAACACGGCCAAGGTCGTGGAGCGCCACGTCGAAGAGCGCAGTGGCCCCAAGCTCGATGAGGCGGCGGTCGTCGTCTCGGGCGGCCGCGGCCTCGGCGACGCGGCCAACTACGCCCTGATTGAGGAGCTGGCCAAGCTCCTCCACGGCGCTGCCGGCGCCAGCCGCGCCATCGTCGACGCCGGCTGGGTCCCCTATTCGCACCAGGTCGGGCAGACGGGCAAGACCGTGAAGCCGACCGTCTACATCGCGTGCGGGATCTCGGGCGCCACCCAGCACCTGGTCGGGATGAAGGGCTCCAAGAACATCGTCGCCATCAACAAGGACCGGGAGGCGCCGATCTTCTCGGTGGCCGACCTCGGGATCGTGGGCGACGTGCACAAGGTGCTGCCGGCGCTCATCGAGGCCCTCAAGGCCAAGGGCTGAGCCCGCCGCACCTGGGGTCTCGTATCCCGGGTTGCCATCCGGGACGCGTGTGAGGCACAGCGGTCCCGGCGACCTGGACAACGGCTGAACCGGCTGTGCCGGGGCGCAAGGGGTCCTCGCGTCTTCGCGCCCTTTATGTGCACGTTCGGCGCCGGCGACCGGCAGTACATTCGGCGCCAAACGCTGATCGCACCTGATGCTCTTTCCCACCACCGACTTCGCCATCTTCTTCGCCATCGCCTTCACGGTGAATTGGCTGCTCAACCCCTACGCGGGCTGGTGGAAGCTGTCCATGCTCGGCCTCAGTTACGTGTTCTACGGCTGGGTGGGCTGGAGCTACTGCCTCCTCCTCCTGCTCACGACATCGGTGACCTACGTGGGGGGCGCCTGGGTCAACGCATCGAGCACCGAGCGGGGGCGACGCATCGCCATGGGGGTCTCGGTCGGGGCGCTGCTGGCGATCCTCGGCTGGTTCAAGTACTACGGCTTCGTCTCGGTGAACCTCGACAACCTGACCCACGCCCTCGACCTGGGCCGGGCTGTCCCTCTGCTGCAGGTTGGGCTGCCGATCGCCATCTCGTTCTTCACCTTCATGGCGATCAGCTACGTGGTCGACATCTACCGGCGCGAGCTCCAGCCGGCAAGGCCGCTCGACCTCGCGGTGTACATCTCCTTCTTTCCCCACCTGCTGGCCGGGCCGATCGTGCGGGGTGGCGAACTCCTGCCCCAGATCCGCCGGCGCCGCGACCCCAACTCGATCGACTACTCGCGCGCCTTCTGGCTCATTCTCGCCGGGCTGTTCAAGAAGGTGGTGATCTCCTCTTACGTCGCGAGCGCCATCGTGACGCCCGTCTTCACGTCACCCACGCAGCACTCGGCACCGGAGGCAATCTTTGCCGCCTGGGGGTATGCGGTGCAGATCTACTGCGACTTCAGTGGCTACACCGACATCGCCATCGGCCTCGCCATGTTGCTCGGCTTCCGGTTCCCGCAGAACTTCGATGCGCCCTACACGGCACGCAACCTGCAGGACTTCTGGCGGCGCTGGCACATGACGCTGTCGCGCTGGCTGCGTGACTACCTCTACATACCCCTGGGCGGGAGCGCCAACGGTCAGGCCCAGACCGTCCGCAACATCATGATCACCATGGTGCTGGGCGGTCTCTGGCACGGGGCGGCGTGGACGTTCGTGGTCTGGGGGGCCCTGCAGGGCGTGGGGCAGAGCTTCGGGCACGTGCGCCGCAAGAGTCGGGAGCGGCGCGGGCTCCCGGGCGTGGCCGAGGGGCCGGTACGGGACTGGGTCCAGCGTTTCCTCACCTTCCAATACGTGTGCCTCGGCTGGGTCTTCTTCAATGCCACCGGCATGTCGCAGGCCTTCGCCGTCATCGGCCGACTCTTCAGCGGCTGGGGCGAGGCCTCCCCTCTGATCACGCCGCTCCTCATCGTGACCATCGTGGGCACCCTCGCCTCCCAGTTCGTGCCGCCGTTGCGTATCGACCGCCTGCAGGCGGCATTCTCCCGCCAGAAGGTCGCCGTGCAGGTCGGCCTGCTCGGCTTCGCCCTGCTCGGGATCACCACGTTCGGCCCCGTCGGCGTCGCGCCCTTCATCTACTACCGCTTCTGATGAGCGACGCCCCCACACCCCCGCACCACGTCGACTGGGAGCCCCAGTCGGAGTTCGCGTCGCGTGCTCCCGCCGAGCTGCCTCCAGCCGGCGACGACCGGGAGCGGGCGCCCTGGCGACACGTCCTGAAGCTCGGCGCCGCCGCCTTCGCCGTCTGGTTCCTGCTCTACGCGCCCACCCTGCAGCACAACGCCCAGGTGTCTCCGGTCGGGACACGGCGCACGGTGAGCCTCGACGTGACCGGCCCGGTCGCAGCCGTCAGCCGCGCGCTGCAGCTCTCGCACATCGTCTCCATCACGGGCCGCGGCAGCGGACTGGGCGGGCCGAGCGGCGGCCTCACGGTGTCCGGACCGCGCCCGGGCGGCCAGCCGGTGGGAGGGTCGCTGCCGAAGTCCGGATCGAACCCCAAGCAGGGGGGCACCAAGCCCACGACGCCGACGACGGTCCCGCCAGACCCGAAGGAACCCACTGCGGCCAACCCGTTGCGCGTCCTGATCGTGGGCGACTCCATCGGCATCGACCTGGGTGACGCGCTGCAGCCCGACCTGGCCCAAACCGGCGTCGTCACTGCTGCGCTCGACGGCCGGGTGAGCACCGGGCTGACACGGCCCGACTACTTCAACTGGCCCGCCCAGTTGGCGGCCGACCTCAAGTCACAGAATCCACAGGTGGTGGTGATCATGATCGGTGCGAACGACGCCCAGGACTTCCTCGGGCCCCCCGACACGCCCTACACCTCGCCGCAGTGGAACACCCTCTACGCACAGCGGGTGGCGCAGTTCATGCAGATCGCTCAGAGCGGCGGCGCCACCGTCGTGTGGGTCGGCATGCCGCCGATGCAGAATCCCGGCCTGAACGCACAGATGTCCGACGTGGACGCCGTGGTCCAACAGCAGGCGGTGAAGACACATCCACCCGTGACGTATCTGAGCACCGCCCGGTCGCTGGGGACGGCGCAGGGGGGGTACACGGCGTTCGTCACCAACGGAGCCGGCCAGGTGGTCAACGTGCGCACGCCCGACGGGACGCACCTGACCCCGGGCGGGGGCCAGGTGGCGGCCCAGCAGGTGATCGCCGAGCTGCAGACGCTCGGATACAAAATCCCCTAGAACTGGGCGCGGTCGCGGAACGGACTCAGACCAGCGGCCAGGGATACGGGGGCCATCCCCCGTCGTCGACGAGTTCGGGTAAGGCGCGCAGGCTGAGCAACCAGGCCACCCTGTCCATGGTGGCAGCCAGCTCGGACGGCTCCATGAGCTCGGCGAGCCCTGCCGGCGGCCCCTCGCGGGCCAAGCGGGCCAGGTCCTCCTCCACGCCGGCTTCGAGCGGTTCTCCGCCGAAGTCCCAGATCACCGTGCGCAACTTGTCGTCGCGGTTGAAGCAGAGGCCGTTGTCGATGGCCCACAGGCGGTCCTCGGCCAGGAGAACGTGGCCGCTCTTGCGGTCGGCGTTGTTGGCCACGACGTCGAACGCGGCCAGCCGCATGAGCACGGGGTGCCACCTGGGCTCGTCGCGCAATGTGAAGTAGTGCGACGTGCCGTCTTCGTGGACGAAGCGCTGCACGGAGCCCTGACCGAAGGGGCCCTCGGGCCGCTCGACGGTCTCGGGCACCAGCCCCCAGCCCAGGGTCTCGGAGAGCACGTAGGCCGCCACCTCACGCCGGAAGAGCCCGCCGGGGAAATCCCACAGCGGCCGCTCGCCCTTGAACGGCTTGTAGACGGCGAGCAGCTCCTCTCCTTGCAGGCGGCAGGTGACGAGCAGCGTCGCGTTCGAACTTCCGGCGATGCGCCCGTGGACCTCCATGTCACCCTCGACGAGGACCCGCTCGACCTCGGGGTCGGGCACCGCCGCTAGGTCACCGGCGGCCGGTGCCCGTTGGTGCGCGGGCAGTCGTGTCCGGCCGGGTCCAGCGGGAGCGAGCACAGGGGGCAGGGCGGGCGGCCCGCCTCCGCCAGGCGGGTGGCGTGAATGGCGAAGGCCGCTGCCTGCTCGCGGGTGAGGGCGACGCGCAGCACGTGTCCGCTGTCCATGTCGTCCTCGTCTTCGTCCTCGTCCTCGACGCCCACCTCCTCGAGGACCACGATGATGCGGTCGAGCTCTTCGTCGTAGGAGACGCCGATGGTCCCCACGACCCATTCGAATTCCTCCGTGCCGTAGAACGCCAGATCGTCCGGCAGGTGGCCGGGCCGTCCCAGCTCCTTCACAATGCGCCCGAGGTAGCCGGCGAGGACCGCAACCTGCTGCTTCTCCACCTTGACTGTCGTCTCGGACAGGCCCTGGCGGCAATAGAAGAGGAAGAGCCGCTGGCCCACCTCGCCGACGACGCCGACCGTGCAGTGGTCCGGCGCGTCGAAGTCGTTCTCGTCACTCATCGCGGTCGCTCCGTCACGACAGCGCCAACTCGTTCAGCGAGCCCGTGGAGTTCGTGCACAGGACCACGGGGCCACCGGCGGTGAAGAGGAGGGCCGAGATCGAACAGGGCGAAATGACCAGACGCTGCAACAGGTCGAGCGGCATGCCTGCCGCGGCCGCCACGATCGCCTTGATCGGGTCCGCATGGGAGACGGCGACGATCGTCTCGCCGGGATGCTCGGCCACAAGGTCGAGGACGGTGTCCAGGGAGCGCACCGACATTTCGGCAAAGGACTCCCCGCCCGGGAACCTGAAGCCGCTGGGCCAGCGCTGTACCGTCGGCCACTCCGGTCTGCGGTACAGCCGGGCCAGGGGCTTCTCGGTCCAGTCACCGACGTCGACCTCGACGAGGCCGGGCGCGGTCCGCACCCGCAGGCCGAGCGCCCGGGCGATGGGGGCCGCGGTCTCGCGCGTGCGCTCCAGTGGCGACGCGTAGACGGCGGTGGGAGGTTTGGTGAGGGCGGCGATGCGCCCGGCCGCCGCACCGGCCTGCTCATGTCCCTTGTCGGCGAGATGCAGACCCGCGGCCTGGCCGGGGAGCATCTTGCCGGTGGTGGGGGTGACGCCGTGGCGGACCAGCAGGACGACGGTGGCGGGAGGAGCCTTGCGGCCGCGCCTCGTCGGCGGGCGTGCGGCGGCGGAACGGGCGGTTGGGGGCACGAGCGCCCATCGTAGGCTCTGCGCCGTGACGTCCAACCGGGGCCAGGGGGACTCGGTGGCGGCGGTGCAACAGGAGGTGGCGGACTGCCGTCGCTGCCCGAGGCTGGTGCAATGGCGCGAGGAGGTGGCCCGCGCGGGACGGGCCTCCTATGCGGGCCAGGTGTACTGGGGCCGCGGCGTCCCGGCCTTCGGCGACCCGCACGCATCGCTCCTACTGGTCGGCCTCGCCCCGGCCGCGCACGGTGCCAACCGCACCGGCCGGATGTTCACGGGGGACCGCTCCGGCGACTGGCTCTTCGCCGCCCTCTTCCGGGCGGGTTTCGCCTCGCAACCCACCAGCACGGCGCGCAACGACGGCCTCGAGCTCACCGGCGCCTACATCACCGCGACGGTGCACTGCGCGCCACCGGCCAACAAGCCAACCCCGGCCGAGCGCGACGCATGCGCGCCGTACCTGACCCGCGAGCTCGCACTCCTGCGCGAGGCGACGGTGGTGCTCGCCCTGGGGCAGTTCGCCTGGCAGGCGGTCAGCGCCCACTACGGGATCCGGCCGCGCCCGGCCTTCGGCCACTTGGCCGAGAGCCCGCTCCCCGACGGGCGGACGTTGCTCGGCTCCTACCACCCGAGCCAACAGAACACGTTCACCGGCAAGCTGACCGTGCCGATGTTCGACGCCGTGTTCACCCGGGCTCGCCTGCTCATCGACGGCGCGGGTCAGGACACCAGGTCGTAGAGCAGACGAAAGAAGCGGATGCGTTCCGGGTCCGGGGTCACTCCGTAGCTCTCGCAGAAGAGGGGCTCGAGCTCCTTGCCGAAATTCCAGCCGATGCTCCATGCGCCGACCGCCACGTCCCACCAGCGATCGGCGGCGCCCAGCTCGCCGAGGTCGACGTAGCCGGTCACCCGGCCCCCCTGGAGGAGCACGTTGGGCGGGCAGAAGTCGCCATGGCAGACGACCAGGTCCTCGTCGTCGGGGGCGGTGGCCTCCAGTTCCGCCAGTGCGGCCGCCGGGGTCAGGTGGGCATGCTCCTCGTGGAAGCCGCTGTCGCGGATGTCGCCGGTGCGAACCCGTTCCTCGACGTGCGCCAAGGCGCGGGGCAGGTCGAAGCGGAAGGGGCACCACTCCTCGCCGACGGCCTCGTGGAACCGCCGCAGCCCACGGCCGAGGGCTCGCACGAGCCCGGGGAGGTCGTTCCGCCAGACCGCGCTCGTCGCGTCGTGCCCCGGGAGCGCCTCCGTGAGCAGGACGGTGGCATCACCAACCTCGGCCAACGCGACGACGACCGGAACCGGCAGATAGGGAGCCGCCCAGATCATCCGCTCCGACTCCCCGCGCAAGGTCGGGTAGCGGTCCCCGCCGCGGGCGACCTTGGCGAAGCGGACAGCGCCGTCGGGCCCGGTGAGGCGCCAGGTCGTCAGGTGGGGGACGAGGCGGTAGGCAAGCGTCGCCGTCCAACCGGGTGCGACCTGGTCGAGCTCTGGTGGTGGCGCCGGCGAATCGGGCGGGGACGGCACTGACGCGAGGGTAGGGGCTGCGGCCCGGTCGGTCGCAACGGCTACCGTCTCGGCGACACCGCAGGGAGGATGGAGTGCGCGAGCCGAACGACGTGACACCGTGCGAGGCCGGGGAGGTCACGCGCTGGGACGACACGGCGGACGTGATCGTGGTCGGATTCGGCGCGGCCGGGTCGGCGGCGGCGTTCAGCGCGGCGGCCGCAGGCGCCCAGGTCCTGGTGACCGAAAGGACGGGCGGCCCCGGGGGCGCCGCGGCGTTGGCCGAGGGCATCGTCTACCTCGGCGGGGGGACGCCGATCCAGACAGCCTGTGGCTTCGAGGACTCCCTCGACGACATGTACCGCTACATGATGGCGGCCTGCGGCCCCGACCCCAACGAGACCAAGATCGCCCGGTACTGCGAGGAGAGCCTGGGCCACTTCGACTGGTTGGTGGACCGGGGCGTCCCCTTCGACCCGAGGTTCTGCGCCGACACCTCCATGGCGCCGGACGGCACCGAGGGTCTCGTCTACTCGGGTGGCGAGGACGCCTATCCGTTCAACGAGATCGCCCGGCCAGCCCCACGCGGGCACCTGGCCAAGACGAAACGCTCGACGGGCTGGCTCCTCATGGAGCACCTGGCGGCGGCCGCCGTCGGGGCCGGCGCGGTGGTCTCGACCGACACCCGGGTCGACCGCCTGGCCTGCGAAGACGGCCGAGTGGTCGGCGTCCAGGCGCACCGTTTCGGCGAGACCGTGACGTTCCGGGCCCGGCGCGGCGTCGTGCTCACCGCGGGTGGGTTCATCTTCAACGACGACATGCTGCGCCAGCACTGCCCGCCGCTGGCGCGGGGCACCTTCAAGGTCGGCACCGAGGGCGACGACGGCCGTGGCATCCGCATGGCGCAGGCCCTCGGCGCTTCCGTCCGCAACATGTACGCCGGCGAGGTGTCACTGCCCATCACGCCGCCGCGGACCCTGATCCACGGCATCCTCGTCAACGGCCAGGGGCAGCGCTTCATCAACGAGGACACCTACATGGGACGGGTGGGCCAATCCGCCCTCTACGAGCAGGACGGGGAGGTCTACCTGATCGTCGACGAGGCCTCCTACGAGGTGAACTGGATGGGACTCGCCGCCACCTGGGTCTGCGAGACGTCAGCGCAACTCGAATCCGAGATCGGCCTGCCGGCCGGATCGCTCCAGAGCACGGTCGACCTGTACAACCGTCACGCGGCGACGGGGGAGGACCCCCTCTTCCACAAGGACCGCTCCTGGGTGCGCCCGCTGGTGCCGCCCATCGGGGCGGTGGACCTGCGCATCGGCCCGGCGCCGTACGCGCCCTTTACCTTGGGTGGGTTGGAAACGACGGTCGCCGGTGAGGTGTGCGACCTCACCGCTGCACCCATCGGGGGGCTGTTCGCCGCCGGCCGCACCACGTCCGGGGTTTGCTCGTTCGGCTACGCCAGCGGTCTGTCCATCGGGGACAGCACCTTGTTCGGCCGCTTCGCCGGCGCGAGCGCCGCGGCGGCCCCGCCCTCGGCCTGAACGCGTGTGCGCGCCCGGGGGCACGATCGGAGTCAGCCGTTGACAACTGAGTGCCCGAGCACCTTCTCCAACTCCGCCAGCGCCTCGTCGGGATCGCTCACCTTGATGGTGTGCATACCGAGGAGACGAGCGGGCTTGAGGTTGACGCCGAGGTCGTCGAGAAACACCGACTCGGTCGGGTCCACGCCGAGTGTCGCGCAGGCCAGCTCGTAGAACCGCGGATCAGGCTTGCGCACACCCAGCACGCGGGATTCCAGCACCGCGTCGAAGAGCGCGTACACCTCGGCGACCTCTTCGGAGACGACGCGGTCGGGCGATGCGAAATTGTTGGTGAGGCAGGCGGTCTTGTAGCTCTTCCGACACGAGTCGATGGCGGCGACCATCTTTGGGCGGATATCGCCCGAGAGCTTTTCGAGTACGAGCCGACCGTCGAGCTCATGTCCGAGCGCGCGGGCCTCTGACGCCCACGCCGCCGCGAAGGCGTCAAGGCCGATCTCGTTCCGCTCTAAGCGCGCCCACGCGTTCTCGTCGGGATTGGTGGCATTGACGGTGCGTATGAATCCCTGAGGAAGCCCGCGCTCGACCTCCAGACGGGCGAACGCCTCGAAGGGGCTCGTCGTGACGACGCCACCGAAGTCGAACATCACCGCTCGTATTGCCACACGCTCCCCTGAGATCGGACCCATTATGGGGCCGCGCCACGACATGAACTGTCCACATTTGGGTACGGCAGCATAAGAGGGAGAGGAGGGATCATGGATCTCGACCTGCTTGACCTGTATGGGCGGGCCAGCGACTGGACGTCGACCGAGGTGGTGGGGGCCACATCGCAGCTGGACGAGCCGACGACCTGCGATGGGTGGGACGTCCGTGCGCTGCTGAACCACATGCTCCAGACCCAGCGGTACTTCGTGGGGACGGCGCGCGGCGAGGACGTGGCGCCACCCGGCGGCACGTCCTCCCGGATGTCTTGAGCGACGAGCCCCCAGCCGATTTTGCCCGCGCTCGTGCGGAGACGCTCGAGACGTTCGGAGAGCCCGGCGTCATCGACAAGACGGGTCCCGCCATCGCCATCGCCATCGCCTTCAGCGATCAGCTCCTGCACGGGTGGGATCTCGCCCGATCCACCGGTCAGGAGGCGACCGTGCCCGAGCGACTGCCGGATGCGGCCTACTCCCTCATTCATGGTCGCTTCACCGACGAGCAACGGCAGGGCATCTTCAAGCCCGAAGTCCCGGTGGGGCCCGACGCGTCCGCCCAGGACAGGCTGCTCGCCTACACCGGGCGCGATCCATTGCTGTCGGAGTAAGCCAGGGCCCCGCGGCTCACTGCCGCAACGCGGCGTATTCCACAACGCGGGTCATGACGGCATCGTCTGCCTTGTCCACCGAGCCGCAGTCGAACGGAGGCTGCGGGTCGTACTCAATCATGAGCTGCGCCGCTTGCGCCGCCGTGCGGTCGGCCAGGAGCTCGACGAGCCGGAGCGCCATGTCGATGCCGCTCGAGACGCCGGCCGACGTGATGATCCTCTCGTCCAGATGCTCGACCACCCGCACCGGTGTGGGCTCGGCGCCGTGGGCTGCCAGCTCCTGGTAGCAGGACCAGTGCGTGGTGGCCGTCAGCCCCTGAAGAAGCCCGGCCGCGCCGAGCACGACCGAACCGGTGCAGACCGAGGTGGTGAAGCGACTACCGGCGTGGGCCTGGCGCACCCAGTCGAGCACCCTTGCATCGTGTTCCAACCGCCGCGTCCCGACGCCACCGGGGAAGACGACCACGTCGGGTTCAGCAATGTCCTCGAACGTGGCGTCGACGGAGAGACCGATCATGCCGTTCTCGCTGCGTACCTCGCCGCGGTCGTGGCCGACGAAGACGACTTCGAAGTCGGGGATCCGTTGCAGCACCTCGTAGGGTCCGACAGCGTCGAGCGCGGTGAACTTCGGGAAGAGGGGGATGGCGATCTGCAGGTGGTCGGTCACGCGGACGTCCTTTCTCGGGGTGCGGCACGAAAGCGCCGCCGGTAGGCATCGGGTGGTACGCCGAGGTGCTTCTGGAACACACGGCGCAAGGACTCAGCGCTGCCAAGCCCACAGCGAGAAGCGACCAGATCGAGCGTGTCGGTCGTCTCCTCGAGCTCGCGGCGGGCGGCTTCCAGCCGGGTGCGTTCGACGAAGCGGCTCGGCGTCTCGCCCACCTCCGCCGTGAAGACCCGTGTGAAATGCCGAACGCTCATGGCGGCCGCCGCCGCGAGCGCGGGGAGACGATGGTCGCCACCCGGGGCAGCCTCGACGAGGGACTGCACGGCCCGGATGGTCGAGCGCTCAGCTCGCGGAACCCACACCGGGGAAGCGAACTGGGTTTGCCCCCCGGGCCGGTGGAGGAACATCACCAGCCAGCGGGCGACGGTCTGCGCGACGTCAACACCGAGGTCCTCCTGGACCAGGGCCAGCGAGAGATCGATGCCGGCGGTGACTCCGGCACTCGACCAGTACTTGCCGTCGCGGATGTAGATCGGATCGGCATCGACGATGACCCCGGGGTAGTCCTCGGCGAGCTGGCGGGAACGGGCCCAGTGGGTGGTGACGCGCCGGCCGTCGAAGAGCCCGGCGGCCGCCCCGAGGAAGGCGCCCGAACAGACGGTGGCGACGCGCCGGCAGCGTGGCGCCGTCCGCCGGATGAAGTCGAGCACCGCCTCGTCGCGCGCGGCCGCCTCCGCTCCGGGACCACCCGAAAGTACGAGGGTGTCGATGCGCTCAGATGCTGCGGGCAGCGGTGCCGCGCCCAGTATGAGCCCGCTCTCGGCCCGGACGGCGGCGCCATCGGGCGAGGCCAAGGTCACCCGGTAGGAGCCGGCCCGCCCGAGCGCGGCAGCCGCCCGGCCGGCTCCGGCGAAGACCTCGTGCGGCCCCACGGCGTCGAGCGGCTGGAGGCCCTCGAAGGCCACGATCACGATGTGACGTTCCCGCACGGTCCCACTCTGGGGGCCGGCGGGGTTGGCGTCAATGACCCGATTCCCACATATTCGGCCATCGGCCGCCTCACGACGCTATCTCTGTGGCACCTTCCAGCCTCCCGTCCAGCCTGACCTCGGTCCGGCACGCCACGGCTTCTTTTGGGAGGGACTGCCCGAGCTTCAACCAGGTTTCTCGGGTGCATATACCCACTAGGCAGCCTAGTGGGTATATGCATTTGGAATACCCACCCAACCTGGGTATCTGCGGCGGGGGGTTCCTGACTCAGGCCGGGCGGGCCCGGCGCGTCCCACGCGCCCGCACCCATGCCAGCAGGTCGCCACCGTCGCCCCGTCGCACCGAGCCGGTGAAGATGTCCTCCCGGCCGGTCGAGACCTCTCGCGCCACCTCGGCGTAGAGCTCGTCGCCGAGCGCGGCCGGTTGGAGGTACTCGACCAGCACCGACGAGATGATCCCTGAGTTCTCGGCGTCGTTCGCCGCCGCGGCGACCGCGGCGCCGGCCACCGCGTAGAAGACGGCGCCGTGAACGGTGCCGTGCGGGTTGGCGTGCCGCTCGTCGGTGGTGAGAATGGCCACCGTGTGGCCGCCGTCGCGGCGCTCCACGTCGATGCCGAGTAGGGCGGCGAATGCGTCCTCTCGAAGGCTGTTCATCGCGGCATCTCAGGCGGTGGACGCGGGCGCCGGCAGGCGGCCCGGCATGGGCACGGCCGTCGCCGGCCAGCGCTTCCGGCTGACCCGGCTCAATTTGTTGAGGAGGGTGACCGCTCCGGGGTCGTCCTCAATGGGACGGGTCTCGATCACGCCGGCCGCCTCCATGTCGTTGAAGAGCTCCTCACCCTTCTCTGTCCGCAAGAGCGTGAGGGTCCAGTCGCCGAAGGCCCCGATGCCCCCGGTGGAGATGTCGGCGTGCTCCGCCGCGAAGTCGGGACAGCTGGTGCAGCCCTCCCTGGTCCAGGCGTGCGCCTCCTTCAGCGGGACCTCGTGGTAGCTGCCATCCTTCATCCAGACCTGGAAGACGCCCTTGATGTTCATCTTCGCGATGTCGGCCCGGGCCAGCCCGTACTTCGCCTCGAAGAGCTCGCTGAAGATGGCGTCGTCGAAGGTCTTGGAGCACAGCAGCCCAATCGAGAGGACGAAGCGCCGGGCCACCTTCCCGGCCTTGCGGGCCTGCATGACGGGAGGGGCGGAGGCCTGGCAGCCCATGCCCACCAGTGCGATGCGCTCGGCGCCGCCGGCGATCGCCTCGGCATAGGCCAGCGGATTGGCCGAGTAGGTGTAGCGCGAGCCGGCCGTGGCCAGCACGTCCTCCTTGGAGCGAGCGACCGTGGGGACCGCCTTCCAGGTCGAGCCGTCGCCTTCCAGACCCGAGACCAGCGCGGCGTCGATGACCTCGTGCTCGAAGGCCCAGATGAGGAGCGCGGAAACCAGGCCGCCGTCCTGCCCCGTACCCTGCACCGTCGGATCGGTGGCCCGGGCCAGGACCGTGCGCCGGGAGATGCCGGCCACCTCGTCGTCGGTGCGGGGCCGGCCGAACAGATGGGTCTCGATGTCGGGCTCCCAGGTGCGAAAGCGCGGGCAGGCCCGTGTGCACAGGGTGCAGCCCTTCAGGCCGTGGGTGCAATTGTCGGGGCCGCCGTCGGCAGCGACGTGGAAGGGCCTGTAGACCCCGTCCTGGTCGTTGTAGCCGAGGACGTCGTAGGGGCAGACGACGACACAGGCGGAGCACCCGGTGCACAGCCCGGACGTCACGACCTCGGTGAACAGCTCGGCCCATTGCGGCTTCTCGGGAGGCATTGGCCCACCATATTCGGCTGGGCGGCAGCGGTCAGATACCGTGCGCCGGTGCCCGAGATCCTCGAAGTCGAGCTGTACCGGGTGAGTGCCGAAGCAGCGCTGGACCGGCCGATCACCCGGGCGTGGATGGTCGACTCCCGCTATGGCCGCGGCGGGACGACGCCGGCGCGGCTCCGGTCGGCGCTCGTCGGCCGTTCATTCAGTGCGGCCCGGCGCGTCGGCAAGCTGCTGCTCCTCGACACCGACGGGGGGCCGACCCTGGGTCTCCGCTTCGGCATGACGGGTGGCCTGGTGGTCGACGGCAACGAGGCGCTCGACCGGCTGCGCTACGGACCAGGAGTGTTCAACGAGAAGTGGGTGCGGTCCCGCTTCACCTTCGACGACGGGGGCGAGCTCCTGGTGCACGACCCGCGCCGATTCGGCTCGCTCGAGCTGGCCCCCGACGAGGGCCGGCTGGGCCCCGACGCGCTCACGGTGTCGTTGGCTGACCTGCGGGCCGCCTTGACCATCGCGCCGGGGCGGTCAGGAGTGGCGGCGCCCCTCAAGGCTCGCTTCATGGACCAGGAACGGCTCGCCGGGGTGGGCAACCTGCTCGCCGACGAGATCCTCTACCGGGCCGGGCTGGCACCGGACCGGCGGACGCCGCTCAGCGATGCCGAGCTCCGCGAGCTGCACAAGCAGCTCCGCTCGACATTGCGCCAGCTGGGGCGGCGAGGTGGCTCGCACATGGGCGACCTGATGGAGGAGCGCGTCGAGGGGGCACGCTGCCCGCGTGACGGGACCGAGCTGCGCCGCGAGACCGTGGGTGGCCGGACGACCTACTGGTGCCCTCTGCACCAGCATTGATCTCACAAGCACTGATCAGCACGAGCACTGATCAGCACGAGCACTGATCAGCACGAGCACTGATCAGCACGAGCACCGACCCTCTGTCCGTCGGGTTCAGTGTGTCCGGTTCAGCTGAGCCGGTGGCGTACCCACCACACGCAAAGGCCGGCGAGCGCAGCAGACGCGACAACAAACAGCAGGGTCTCATAGGTCTGAAAGGCCCAGAACCGGTTGGCCGGCTGGTACGTGACCACCTGGTGGTACTTGGTCGAAATGGTGGTGACGCACTGCTGGAACGCCTGCTGCCCGCGGGCGGACACTGCGGCGTGCGCCTGGCCTCCCTGGACGGCGGGAGGCGGCCCGTTGGGCCCCGGCAGGTTGGGGCACGCCTTCTGCAGGAAGGCGGTTGACGGTGACTGCCCGGCGTTGTCGACCACATCGTTCGAGACGATGAGCGCGTTGGGGATGTCCGGCGGATTGGTCGTGAACTGGAGCGCGCCGCCAGGGGTCTCGATGAAACCGAACCCCCCGTTCGGGCCGATACCGAACGCCTTCGTGACCGGAGTCATGAAATGCGGCCTGATCCAGTAGGCGACGGCAAACCGCGCTACGACGAAGCCGACGAGCGTGACCGCCATGGCGGGGAGCGTGCGGCGGAAGAGCAGCCCGGTAGTGGCACCGAGCGCGAAGGCGAACAATGCGTACCCCGCCGGGACGAATCCGTGTGTGCCGAAGGCGGCAGCACCAAAGCGGTCCTGGTTCACCTTGTCGATGGGGCTGAACCACCACGTCACCATCAGGCTCAGGAGCCCACCGACGGCGGCGCTGGCCAGGCCGACGAGCCCGAGCTTGACCAGTAACCAGCGCATCCGGCTCACGCTCTGCGTCCAGGCGAGGCGGAAGGTCCCCGTCTCGAGCTCGCGGGCGACGAGGGGTGCTCCCCAGAACATGCCAATGAGGACGGGCACGATGAGCACCAGAGCAGTCGCAAGGACCTGCAACTTCGAGTAGGTGCTGATGACCGGGTTGTTGCAGTCGCTGCTGGCGCCACCGCTCGCCCGGCACTGCGCCACGGCAGTGTCGTAGATCGACACCAGGTGGGGACCGGTGACGAGCAGGATGATGCCGAGTACGACCAGCCCGGCTCCGCCGATGATCGCCTGCGTGCGGAACTGGCGCAGGGAGAAGGCGATCACGAGAGGACCTCAAGACCCTGGCGTCCACCGGCCCGGCGTGTGGTGCGGGCATGGCCCATGTAGGCCAGCACGATGTCCTCGAGACTGAGTTCCTCGACGGCCCAAGCCGGGTCGAGCACCGGACCGTCGCAGCGCACCAGGAGGGTGCTCTGGCGATCGGTGTGGCTTTCGTCAATGATCGCCTGCCCCGACGGGAGTGACGCGGGGTCGCGGCGCGGCCCTACCAGCCGTCGGTGCGATGCCAACAGGTCGTCGACCTCACCGGCCAGCTGGAGCCGGGAATCGACGAGCACGATCAGGTAGTCGCACACGCGCTCCAGGTCCGCGACGAGATGAGAAGAGAGCACCACGCTCACTTCCCCCTCGGCCACGAATTCCATGAGGCTCTGGAGGAACTCCCGGCGGGCCAGCGGGTCGAGGCTGGCCACCGGCTCGTCGAGGATGAGCAGTTGGGGCCGCTTGGCCACCGCGAGGGTCAGGGCGAGCTGCGCCCGCTGGCCCCCCGACAGCGAGCCCGCCGACT
>Ga0302325_10013945_pt1 | contig 17122 bp, 17 predicted proteins | sample Palsa_T0_2_FD_201948 | JGI IMG/M metagenome (GOLD analysis project Ga0302325, IMG submission 201948) | Peat permafrost microbial communities from Stordalen Mire near Abisko, Sweden - Palsa_T0_2 | ecosystem: Environmental > Terrestrial > Soil > Palsa > Peat permafrost | place: Sweden: Abisko... | reverse complement strand
CGTCCGGAGACGGACCTCGGCGAAGAGACGCACGTCGGCAATTTCGTCGAAACGAAGAAGACGACGATGGGTCGCGGGGCCAAGGCCAACCATCTCTCGTACCTGGGCGACGGAGTGATCGGAGACGGAGCAAACATCGGAGCAGGCACGATTTTTTGCAACTACGACGGCGTGCAAAAGCACACGACGACGATTGAGCCGGGGGCGTTCATCGGGAGCGACTCGCAAATCGTCGCGCCGGTGAGAGTCGGCCGAGACGCCTACGTTGCGACCGGCACGACCGTGACGCGCGACGTGCCGCCGGAGGCCCTCGCAATCGGTCGGACGCGACAGGAGAACAAGGAGGGCTACGCCTCGAAGCTTCGAGCGCGCCTCCGGGCATTGAAAGAAGCGAAGGCCAAGTAGGGAAGGATACCGTGGACGCCATACGCATACGCGCCGGAGGACCGCTCCGGGGCTCGGTTCGAATCAGCGGGGCAAAAAACGCGGCGCTCCCGATCCTTTGCGCCACCCTTTTATCGGACGGAGCGAGCCGCCTTCGCAACGTTCCGGCGCTCCGCGATATCGAGACGACTGCGGCGCTCCTTCGCTTTCTAGGGCGGCAGGTCGACGTCAAGGCTCCGGAGGTCGAAGTGGCGGCCGGGACCAGTGTGCGCCCGGAAGCGCCCTACGAGCTCGTCAAACAAATGCGCGCGAGCGTTCTCGTCCTCGGCCCCCTCGTGGCTCGGTTCGGTCACGCCAAAGTCTCGCTGCCAGGGGGCTGCCAAATCGGGGCGCGCCCGATCGATCAACACTTGAAGGGGCTCGAAGCGATGGGGTGCACCATCCGGCTCGAGCGCGGTTACGTCATCGCCACGGGGCCGGACGGGGGGGGCCGGCTGAGGGCAGGCGAGGTCTATTTCGATCTCCCGACCGTGACCGGAACCGAGAACTTGATGATGGCCGCGGCGCTCGCGAAGGGGCGGACGACCCTCGTGAACTGCGCTCGCGAGCCCGAGGTCGAAGAGCTGGCGCGGGTGCTCAACAAGATGGGGGCCGAGGTCGACGGTGCAGGTACCGACGTCGTTCACGTTCGGGGATCCGATCGAGGCGAGCTCGCCCCGTTCGACCACGCCATCATCCCGGATCGCATCGAGGCCGGAACCTATATGGTCGCCGCCGCGATAGGCGAGGGCAGCGACGTGCTCATCGAAGGAGCCGAGCTGAGCGACCTCGAGGCCTTGGTCATCAAGATGCGCGCGGCGGGGGTCCATGTTTCGACCGAGGGCCAGAACATACGAGTTCGAAGAACCGGCCCGCTTCGCGCCGTCAACGTGACGACCGCGCCCCATCCGGGCTTTCCCACCGACATGCAAGCGCAGTTCTTGGCGCTGATGTGCCTCGCGCGGGGTGAGAGCGTCATCACCGAGACGATCTTCGAAAACCGCTTCATGCACATCCCCGAGCTTCAACGCATGGGAGCGAGCGTTGCGCTTCGCGGCAACACAGCCGTCGTCCAGGGCGTCGATCGTCTTTACGGCGCGAGCGTGATGGCCACCGACCTGCGGGCGAGCGCCTCCCTCGTCATCGCGGGCTTGGTGGCCGAGGACGAAACCGAGGTGCGACGCGTGTATCACATCGACCGCGGCTACGAACGCATCGAAGAGAAGCTCGGCCGGCTCGGCGCGAAAATCGAGCGCGTCAAAGGGGCCGAAGCGTGAAAAGCTCGCTGACCATCGCGCTGCCGAAGGGCCGCGTCCTTCGTGCAGTCGCGCCTCTGCTCGCTCAGGCCGGCGTCGACGCCAGCGTGCTCCTGGCCGACGATCGCACCCTCGTGCGCGAGTCGGTCGCCGCGGGGCTGCGTTTTCTCTTGCTCAAGCCCGACGACGTGCCGACGTACGTCGAATACGGTGCCGCCGACTTGGGCGTATGCGGCCGCGACGTCTTGCTCGAGCGTTTGAGCGACGTCTATCAGCCGCTCGACCTCGAAATAGGGAAATGCCGGATGGTGGTAGCCGGTGTCGCAAATCGCCCGGAGCCGCCCGGCGTGCCGCGCGTTGCCACGAAGTATCCGCGAATCGCAGCGGAGCACTTCACACGCCGCGGAGTTCAAGCCGACATCATCCACGTGCAGGGGTCCGTCGAGCTGGCTCCATTGACGGGCTTGTCCGACCTCATCGTCGATCTCGTCGAGACCGGCGCGACATTGACTCAGAACGGGCTCGAAGAGCGCGAGCAGATCGCGCGCGTGTCGAGCATGCTGATCGCCAATCGCTCGGCCTACAAGCTCCGCCAAGATCGCGTGCGAGAGCTGGTCGACCTTCTGCGCAAGGCGGTTGGGAGCATGGCGGTTGGGAGCAAGGCGCCCTAGCGCCTCTGCAAGCCGAAGCGGCAGCAGCGACGCCACTCGCCCGGGAGGCGGCCGAGTGAGAGTGAGAGCCGCCAAGCCAGCCAAGCCGCCAACGGAGGGACTGTTGTGCAGGAACCCGACGAGGCCTCAAGGCTAGATCTTCATCTCCCTTGGCGGCTTGGCTGGCTTGGCGGCTCCTCCTCCTAAGCTTCAGCGGAGCGTCTCTTGGGTTGGAGAGATGCGTCTCTGAGCTCGAGCGGAGCGTCTCTTGGGCCAGAGAGATGCATCTCTCACCCCACAACGGAGCGTCTCTTTGGTTGGAGAGATGCGTCTCTCACCCCGCAGCCGAGCATCTCTTGGGTCGGAGAGATGCGCCGCTTGGCTTACCGAGATGCGTCTCTTGGGTTAGAGAGATGCATCTTTCAGCTCACGGAGATACGCGTCATAAGGTGCAGAGACACGTCCTTCGGCCCGAAGGCATTGGGCTTCTAATGCGGAGAGATTGGCGCCTTGGTCTCGGAGACGCGTCTCAAGCACCCAAGGCGCTAGCTCCTCAATATGGAGAGACGCTCGCCTTCGTCGGAGAGATGCGCCCATCGGTCGAAGGCGCTTGCGGCTCAACGCCTCGCAAATCATCGGCAGCCCGCAGAGAGCGAAAGAAATACCCATCATTTTCGCCTGGCGCTTTGGCAGCTTTGGCGCCTTGGCGGCTCTCCCCCTCACGCGGAAAGCGGCGCTGCCGGCTCGGGACCGGCAGGAGCCTACTTCCCTGCGTCGCTAAGCCCATCGAGCCGAACCAGCGGTCGCAGACGCTTGAGCGTTGCCCGCCCTATGCCCTTGACCTTCATCAGATCTTCGATGGCCCGCAGCCGCCCTAGGCGGGATCGCAGCGCAAGGATCGCCGTCGCTCGTTTTTCGCCTATGCCGGGTAGGCGCCGCAAGTCGTCCAACCCGGCCGAGTTGAGGACGACAGGGTCGTCGGGCGACGCGGGCCCCCGTGAGGTCGCAGGAGCGGTCGTGGGGGATGGAGAATCTTCGACCCGCAAGGCTGGCGGCGACGGTGCCATCGGACTCGCAGCGACCGGCGGAGCGGGCGGACCGCCGGACGCCGAGGGCGCGGCCGCGAGGGCAGCGACGGGTGTGGTGACCGACCCGGCAACCGCGGCGCGGCCAATCGCCGCAAGGCAAGCCAGGCCCATCGCGACGAGAGCCACGCGCGCGGCGGGCTTCGCAAAGCGAGAGGCCGACACGCGGGCAGCGATGCGAGACAAGACCCCGAGAAGCGGGCGAGTCATGGCGCGCCTCAGACCCGCGAATCGTGGGGAGAGGGCTCGGATTCTCTCGAAGTGTCACGCGGCTTCGGACCTCGGTCGCGCGCATGCACGTCGGTGACTTCAGCGCGCCTATCCGAAGGCTCCCAATCGCGGACGTGAAGCGTCGCGTTCACGGGAATGGCGTCGAGCTTCAGGTTCAGCGAGCCATCGCGATTCGTATAACCCACCCCGATGCGCACCCAGTATGTTTTCCCGCCGCGATCCACGATTGTGTAGACCGACTTCATGGTCTTCGTTTGCTCTTCCATGGTCAGAACTCCATCCTCGACGCGACTGCCGCGTCGTCCAGAGCATGACTGCGAGCTTTGTGCCCGCGCCTCGTCGGGGCAACGCGCCCGAGAAGCGACTTGTCCGCCCGTCCTCGACGTTTGCCGGGGCGGCCGGGACAGAGATCAGCCGACCACTCGATTGCGCCCCGCCTGCTTCGCTTGATACATCAGCGCATCGGCGGCTTTGTAGAAGTCATCGGGCGTGATCAGGTCCTTTCGGAGGCCCACCACGCCGAGGCTGATCGTGCATTGCATGACCTGCCGCTCGTGAATCAGCTGCGAGGTTTCGACGATACGGCGGATCTTCTCTGCGGTGGCTCGGGCACCTTCAATCGGGATCTCCGGGAGGATCACCGAGAATTCTTCGCCTCCGGTGCGAGCAAAGATGTCGTCACGCCGCAGCCGCGCCTTTACGATCGACGCGATGTGCCGGAGTAGGTGATCTCCGGCCAGATGCCCAAACGTGTCGTTTACACGTTTGAAGAAGTCGAGATCGAACATGATGAGCGAGAGGTTTCGCCCGTAGCGCTGCGAGCGATTCATCTCGCGCTCGAGCGCCTCGTTGAAATAGCGGCGGTTGTAGATCTCCGTGAGGCCGTCGACCGTCATCAGACGGTAAATCTCTTCGTGGTACTGAACCTCGACGTTCTCGCCCGTCATAAACTTGAGGATCGAGCGACCGATTCGCACTTGTTCGCCGTCGGCGAGTCGCTGCTGCTGGACGGCGGTCTCACCGACGAAGGTTCCGTTGGTCGAGCCCAAGTCCTGGATCCAATAGTCTTTGCCGTCGAACGAAATGCGGGCGTGGTGGCGGCTGACGCTCTCCTGGTCGATCGGCAAGTCGCATCGAGCCGAGCGGCCGATTTCGAAGGGCGCCGTGCCGAGCTGTAGGCGCTTGCCGAGCTCGGGGCCGTAGATGACGATGATGCTCGCGCCGCCCGAGGGGGCGGGCAGCATGCCCGCGACCTCTGTCACACGGGTGACTTGAGTTCGCTCGGAGTCCCGAGGGGCCACTATGCCCTGGATTTCACAGCGAACGGGCTCGCCGGACAGGACAAACGGCAGTGCTCGGCCGCAAGAGCGGCCCCGGCGGCGACCACCACCTCAGATCGTGATGTCCCGAAGGGTGATTTTGGCTCGATCGGCGATTCCGACGCCCAGATCAGCGGCCGCCTGGATGTAGGCGGGGGGCCGGCCTTCGTCGGCCAGCGACTTCAAACCGAAGCCCAATCGCGCCTTTTCTACAAGATCCGCGCCGATTGCATCGAGCGCCACGGGATCGGTGGAGACGTAAACGGCTTCGTGAGGCGTCACATATTCGGGATGCTTATAGAGCGGGCCCCCGTGCGCCATCAGCTTGAAACCATCGATGATGCACAGTCGCAGGCGGGATGTCAGCACATCTTGCGCGGAGAGAATCGCGATCTGAGGGCTCGCGTGATGGTCATGGAAGTCTTGTGGGTTGACGCTGCATCCGTGCGTCATGTTCTTGAGCGCGCCCGTGTACCCGCAGATCGCGTGATCTTTGATGAGCGCAAAGTTGATTAGAGCGGTCGCCTCGGTGAGCGGGCGCACGAACTTCGTGTGCCGCGCGGTGCCCGCGATGTCGCGCCAATCCATCGTGGCATCGCTGTTCGTGTGCCAGACCACGCTCACCCCCGCGGGCACGTTGCGCGCGTTGATGCGCGTGCCCTGCATGAAGCCCGGATATTGCTCGAGAATGGTGATGTTGGTCGGCGCGACGCCTGCGGCGATCATCGCGTCGATGAACGGGAGAACCAGCTCCTTGTTGGTCGCCATGTTCTGGAGCGCGATTCCGTTGACCTTGACGCACACCTTGTCTTCCGGGTGCACGAACGACTTGACCGCTTCAGCCAGCTCCGCCTTGCCGGTGAGCTCGGCGAGGGCGCGACGAAGCATCTCTCGCGCGTCATCGGCCTTCGGAAATAGGCGGTTGGCTTCCAAACACCCCGCCTTGCTGACCTTTACGACTCGCCCGGGGGCGCTCAGCGGCGTAAACCCAGCTGGAGGCTGGGCCGGTAGGCCTGCTACGGGCGAGTGGGCAAAAGCCGACCCCGAAGAAGCCATAACGCCGGTGGCGCCGAGGACCGCCGCGCCGCTGAGAAAGGCGCGACGAGACGTCGCTGCGTCTCGCTCGATGCGAGCGTGTGTCTCGAGCTCGATTTTGCGTTCGTGCGCGACCATGGGACAACCTCCGCGCTTGGGCTAGCTAGTGAAAGGGCTTACCACGTTCACCCGCGACCGGCCAAGCGAGGGCCAACCCTAGAAATGCATTCTTACGGCGGACCGAGTATTTACGGAGGTCTATGCCTAACCTGCTCGCGATGAGCTTCGAAGGAGAGCTCGCTCCTTCGTTCGATTTGCGGTGTCTGCAGGCGGGCCAGTCACTGCCTGACGGCTGGGGCCTCGGGTACTACCCCGCCGGCGAGCCTTCGGCGTCGGTGCTCAAAGAGCCCGCCCCGCCTCACGGCAGCATTCGCGGCGAGCTCGTCAAAGCCTGGGAGCATCTCGCGTCTTCCCTTTTCGTCCTTCACGTCCGTACGGCGACTTGGGGCTCGAACACAGACGCCAACACGCAGCCGTTCGTCCGGGCGTGGGGGGGGCGTGAATGGATGATCGGCCACGCGGGCAGCTTGACCGCGCGCCTCGACGAGGAGTTCGAGCCGCCTTTCGAGCCTGTTGGAGCGACCGACACGGAGCTCATCTTTTGCGCGCTCCTCCGGCGCATCGCAGCCCGGGGCTGGCGGTCGCTGGCAGAGACCGACCTCGGTGTTCTGCAGGGATGGCTTCTCGAGCTCAATTCGCGCGGGTCGCTCGACATGGTGCTCTGCGACGGACGAGACCTCCTGGCGTACGGTGATCGCTTCGCCTCGCAACGTTTGCACATCGCGCAGCTTCTGCCGCCGTACCGCGGCATCGCTTTTGGAGACGCTGACGTGCAGATCGACCTCACGCGGCGCGGCAGCAAGTCTCGAAAGGGTTGGGTCGTTTCGTCGTCGCCCCTCCAGAGCGAAGGGCCCGGGCAGCTCCCGCTTTCGCACATCTCGGCCGCATCGCCCATAAATTGGAGACAGCTCGGCCCCGGTGAGCTCGTGCTGATGCGTCAGGGAGCCGTCGTCGGCGAGCGCACCGTCGAGGGTGAGCCTGGCGCGGGGGCCAAACGTCCTTCGATGTTGCCGCTGCCTCGTTCGGAGCGTCGCGAGGCCGCACGACGACCTGCAGCTGTCCTTTCGATCCAGCACCGGACTTCTTACCGGTACACGAGCCCGGTCGAACGGAGCACGCACCTGCTGCGGCTCTTTCCTGTCCACGATCGCCTTCAGCGCGTGCTCGAATGCGAGGTCACGGTCTCAGTCGACGGGCGGGGTCACGAGTTCGACGATGTCTTCGGAAACCGGGCGCGCCGGGTTCTCATCGAAACGCCCTATAGCGAGCTGACGATCATGGCGCGCTCGCGCGTCGAGACATTGGAGACCGATCCCGTGGGCTTTGCCTCGCGGCACATCCGCTCGGGAATCCCGCTCGTGTGGATGCCGTGGCAGAGAAATATGCTCGAGCCCTTTCTCCACCCGCCCGAGCTGCCGGAGAGCGAGCTCCTCGATCTTCTCGATTACGCGATGCGTTTCGTCGAGCGAAACGACGGCGACGTCATGGATACCCTCTTCGATCTGAACGAAGCGATCCACCGCGAATACACGTATGTGCCCGGCGAGACGACTTTGGGAACGACGGCGTTCGACGTGTATGCGCAGCGAAGGGGCGTTTGCCAAGACTTCACCAACCTCTTTATCTGCCTCGCTCGCCTTATGGGGATCCCCGCTCGGTACGTATGCGGCTATCTGCTTACGACGGCGAGCGATACGAACCGAAGGCAAGCCCAGGCCTCTCACGCTTGGGTGCAGGTCTATCTGCCCGACGTGGGCTGGCGCGGGTTCGACCCGACCAATGGCGTCGTCACGAGCACGCAGCACGTGCGTCTGGCGGTCGGCCGGAACTACCTCGACGCGACCCCCACCTCAGGCACGCTTTTCGTCGGCGGAGGTGGCGAGACTCTCGAAGTCGACGTGCAGGTTCTGCAAGAGCGCTGAACGGCAGAGAGGCCGGCATACGCCCTGGGGCGTATTGCCAAGCCGTCGCAGAGCCTGGAACCTGGCTTGTCGTGGCAGCCGGGCAAGAAGGGTTCTGTACGTGGTGAGCAAGGACGAGCCAAGCGAGCGATTTTACCTAGTGGTGGAGGACAACCCGGCGTACGGCCGGAGTCTGAGGCAGCTGCTGCGCAAGTGGGGAACCGTCACGGTCGTCACCAGCGTCCGCGGGGCCAAGGCCATCATCGCCAGTCATCGCTGGACGGCTCTAGTGGTCGACTTGGGGCTGCCCGATGGCTCGGGATTCGAGGTGTTGGAAGCGTTTCGAGCCGTTCACCCGGCGACTCCTGCGTTGGTCTTCTCCGGCCAGCACGAAGCCGACGACATCAACTGCGCGCATGCGCTTGGCGCCAAGTACCTCGTCAAGGGCGCTTCCCGGGCGCTCATCGAACAGTTCATCCTTTCGGCGCCGTCGTCTGCGCGGCTCGAGGCGAGCGTCGACGTCTGGCAAGAGCGCTACGGGCTCTCGGACGCCGAACGCGACGTGCTCCTTCGGTTTGCGCTCGGCGAGAGCCGCGACCTCATCGCGGAGCTTCGCAACTGCTCGCCGTTGACGGTGAAAAAGCAGTGCGAGTTCATCTTGCTCAAGACGCACGCCGCGTCGATGCAAGACGCCGTCTCACGCCTCCTACGCGAAGTCGTGGGGCGATGAGAGGAGAGTGGAACAGGAAGCCAGGCAGATGGGAAGGACTTGGGGGTGGCTCGGACGTTGTCGTCGGCGCGTGCAATCTCGGGCTGTCGGATAACTTCCCGGCTTCCCGGCTTCCCGACTTCCTGTGAATTCTCAATCTTAGAGAGCCTTTTCGGCGCTCCTCTTACTGCGGGCCGTCTTCTTGGCGCTGCTCTTGCTCTTGCGAGAGTGGCTCTTGCCGCGCGGCGAAGAAGGTCTCGTAGATGGCGCCTCCCACGTCGTTGAGCTTGGACTGAAGCTCATCGAGGTGCTCGTGAAGGCCATGCTCCACGATCTCGTCTACGATCGCGTACTCGTATTCTGCGGCGAGGCGCCCGAGAAGGCGCTCGGGGCGGGTGCCCGAGTCGTGCGAAGGGGTCGCCGTGATCGCAAGAAGCGACGCCTGCGCCGTGTCGAGGCAGTGACGAATCGAACGCGGAAACTGCTTGTCGAGCATGAGAAACTCGAGAACCGCGGTGTGGTCGAGGCGACCGTAGCGCTTTCGGTACATCTCGAGGGCGCTGACCGAGCGCAGAAGCGAAGCCAGAAGTATCTCGTCGAGGCTCGCGCCCACGTCTGGGAGGCGTGCCATCAGAAGCGCCTGCTTGGTGTCCACCATCCGGCTCGTCTGATCCGCTCGCTCGAGAAGCCGCCCCAGACGCCCGAAGTGCCACCCCTCCCCGTGGGTCATCGTCAAATAGGTCACGCCCACGAAGAGGTGCGACGCTTCTTTGACCGCGTCGAGAAAGTCATGGGGATCTTCGACCACCGCGTCGCTTCCGGCGGCGTCGCGCACGAGGAGATACCACTTGTTGACCTGCTCCCAGGTCTCGGACGAAATCGACTCTCGAATCGAGCGCGCGTTGTCGCGGGCGAGCCGCGCGCAGGTGATAATCGAGTTTTCGGACTCCTCGTCGACGGTCAAGAAGCGAACGATGGTGTCGCGAGTCGGCGTACCGTAGCGAGCCTCGAAGCTCTCCTCTTCGCCCGTAACCGCCATGACGCCTGCCCAGGGGTCACCGTGCGAATCGGGCAGATCGAGCGTGACCTGCAGGCTGACGTCCAAGAATCGCGCCACGTTTTCCGCGCGCTCGGCGTAACGGCACATCCAATACATGGCGTCGGCCACCCGGCTCAGCATGCGGCGGCGTCTCGGCCTGCGATGTCGTCGGCCAAGACCCAGGTGTCTTTGCTTCCACCGCCTTGCGACGAATTGACGACGAATGAGCCCTTGGTGAGGGCGACGCGGGTGAGACCGCCCGGGAGCACGAAGATGTCGTCGCCCCCGTGCAGCACGTAAGGGCGCAAATCGACGTGGCGCCCTTCGAGCTGCTCGTCGACGAGCGTCGGCACGCGAGAGAGAGCGAGGAGCGGTTGCGCAATGTAGTTTCGCGGGTTCGCTCTGATTCGATCGGCAAACACGGCGCGCTCGGCCGCCGACGCTTGAGGACCCATCAACATGCCGTACCCCCCTGATTCATTGGCCGCTTTGACCACGAGCTTGTCGAGATTCGCCAGCACATGGTTGCGCTGTTTGTCGTCGAAGCACAGGAAGGTCGGGACGTTCGGCAGAATCTGATCTTCGCCCAGGTAATAGCGGATGATCTGGGGCACGTAGGCGTAGACGACCTTGTCGTCGGCGACCCCCGTGCCAGGGGCATTGGCGAGGGCGACGCGCCCCGCACGCACGACGCTCATGATGCCGGGGATGCCGAGCATCGAGTCGGGGCGAAACACGAGCGGATCGATGAAGGTGTCGTCGATGCGGCGATAGATGACGTCGACCCGGGAAAGCCCCCGCGTCGTCCGCATCCAAACGAAGCCGTCGCGCACGGTCAGATCACGCGGCTCGACGAGCTCGACCCCCATTTGCTGAGCCAAAAACGAGTGCTCGGAGTAGGCCGAGTTGTAGGGACCCGGCGTGAGCACGACGACTGCGGGTGTGGCGGCGCCGCGCGGGCGTACGTTCTGAAGAACCCGTAGAAGCTCGCTCGGATAACCGTCGACCGGCCGCACGCGGGAGGCCTCGAAGACGCGCGGGAACGTGCGCTTCATGACCTGCCGGTTGTGCAAGACGTACGACACGCCCGACGGGCACCTCAGGTTGTCTTCGAGAACGTAGTATTGGCCGTCGCCCCCTCGTACGAGGTCGCTCCCGTTGATATGGCACCAGACCCCCCGAGGCGGGTCGAGCCCCCGGCATCCCGGTAGATAAGACGAGGCGCTCTCGACGACCTCGGCGGGGACGACGCCGTCGTTGATGATTTTTCGATCGTGATAGATGTCGTCGATGAACAAGTTGAGCGCGCGCATGCGCTGCGCGAGGCCGCGCTCGAGCTTGGCCCACTCTCGGGCGTGAACGACCCGAGGCACGAGGTCGAAGGGGAGAATCTTTTCGGTCCCACGCTCATGACCGTAGACGCTGAACGTGATGCCCATATGCAAGAGCGCCCGCTCGGCGGAGCGTTGCCGCCTTACGAGGTCGGCATCGGGTAACGCCGAGAGCGTTTTCGCGAGGAGCTCGCAACCCAAGCGCGGACGCCTCTCCGGATCGAACATCTCATCGTAAAAGGCGCCCGGGGCGTAGCTTGAAAGCTCCATGAGAGGGCTGCGGCGGCGAGGTCTTTGGTTACCACGCAGAGGTTTCGCGCGGGTTTCCCGGCTCTATGGACAAGAAGCGAGGGGTGCGCCCTGAGCCATCCAAAGACTAAGGCGCTCGAGGCTGTCGACCGGCAGGCCGTTCGGATTTGGGTAGAGGTCTAGGTTCGTAGAAAAGAGAGGCATCTCTCTCCCGGGAATCATGCTCGCCAACGTCGCGCGCTCCACGTCCGACAAGGGGGCCCACGTAAAGGAATACACGCTCGGCAGTGGAGCCGCTCCTGTTGGTAACGATCCTCCGGACCCTGCCATGAGCACCTTGTAGATGAGGTAGCTGTTGCCCGGGTCCCCAGAGCCCGACGGTCCGAGCGGACCCCCCATGGCGGGATCGACGACCGTCGTGGTGTCGATGATCGGCATGTCCTGGCCGAAATGGGACGATGGAGGGCCGGGCTCCGATAGCGCACCCTGAGTCGACTCAATCGAAAGCCGGTTGATCGCGGTGCCAAGGATGAACTGCGCTATCGAAGGAATGGTTTTGCCGGCCACCGTCTCAGACATAGGCGGACCGGTCAGCGCAAGACCCGCCGCGATCGAGCCACCGTGCGCAAAGAGGGTTCCGTTGTGACAGACGCTCGAGCCGGAACAGCCTTGGGCTCCTCCGGCGTTCACAATCGGCACGATGTCCGTGCAGAAGCTCATGCAAGGCCCCACGATGCCGTTGCAAGTCACCGGCGGCGTCGCGCTCGCGGCGACGACTGGGAACGTGATTGTCCGGGGATAAGTTTTCACGTCCGGATCCATCGTCGCGCCGTCGATGGCGTGGAGGCCGTTTGGGTTGGTCGTGTCCGAATACGACAGGACCGAGAGCACGTAGGTCGTGCCGACCATCAGTTGCGCTGGAATGGTCGGGCTAAGCGTGACGACGCGGGCAACCGGGTCGTACGCAATCGAGCACGTGACGAAGTTGGGAGGGTTCGCGTTGTCGGAAAGCTCGAATGTCTGACGCGTCACCGTGATCGGCAAAAGCAACCGGTCGAATGCAAGCTCGATGGGCTGGTTTGCCGGGAGGGGGGTGTTCGTCCCGATGTTGGACGCCACGATATGGATCGCGGCTCCCACGGCGTAGGGCTCGTTCGTCTGGGCACCTACGTCGCAGCCCGCCGCGCAAACCGCGAACAGTACAGCGCAAGCTGCGCCGATCAGCTCTCCGAATAGAGCTGCAGCTGCTCGCGAACCACCTCTTCGCTTACCCCCGTGCGGATGTGGTCTTTCAAGACGTCGGCCAAGGTCAGCAGGAGCTCGTCGACGCCCTTGTCCTCGATGAGCTTCTGGAGAAGCTGCCGGGCCTCGCGACTGTCGTCCGTCCGCAGAAATTGCCGCACCGTGTCGAGGGAGATCTCGCCCTGAAAGTCCAGGTAGAGGTTCTCCAAAAGATAGCGCACGAGCTCTTTCACCATCGTCCTCCGTGGCACCAAGCTTGGGGGTAACGCAAGGGAGTATCATGTATCCTTCGCCTTGAGGCAGTTGCAAGGGCGTTTCTCGCTCGACGCACAAAAGCGGAGCCACCTGGCGGATGGCCACTTCCGACGGCAGCAAGGGTCGCGCGGGCTTCATTGGCACGCCGAAAGGGCGGTGTCGCCGGGCTGGTGGCAGACGAAGCACGGCCTCGGATTGCGGCGCATCTGGGTACTGCAGCCACCTTTGAAGCCATTTTTGTGTGGATCGAACGTGGCGCCGACGCCTGACGCCCCGTGGCAGGCGACGCAGTCTCGCTCGGTATGGCAGCTGACGCAGGCATTCAGGTTTCGCTCGGCCTCGAAAGAATGGCTCCCGGCCTTACGCGGAGGATCGCTCCAGATGTTCTTGGGGGGGTGAAAGCGCCCCGAGTCTTTCGCGTTCACGGGGCTCGACTCGGAGACGCCCACCCGCATGTGGCAATCGAGGCAAAAACTCTGATCGCGGTGGCAACTCTCGCACTTCTGCGTAGCCATCCGGGCTTCGATCGCGTGCATATTCAAGTAATCGTTGGGGTGAATGCTCCGCGGACGAACGCGCCCGTCGTGGCAATCGGTGCAGAAGTCTTCTTTGTGGCAATTCGCGCAGAACTGCGAGTCGTCGGCGGCGATGGTCTTGTGACGTGCGATGAAATCGGGCGTGTGCTCAGCGTTGTGCAGCCACCTCGGCGGCTCCAAAGTGCCGCTGGCGAACATCGTTTGGATCGTCGTCCCGGTGCTTCCACCCCCCGGGTGGCAGGTCTGGCAGGCGCTTTTCGCGTCGCCCCGAGAGGCCGAGTCGGGTTTCTGGTGGCAATCGAAGCAGCCGCGCATTCGGGGAAGCTGGTCGCGTGTCGCAAGCTCGATGCGATCGATCGACCCGTGGCATTGCGGGCAGCCAATCTTGCGGTCGGCATGCACCTTGTGGTCGAAAACGAGGTTCGCCCGCGGGATCGAAATCGCCGGCACCGTGCTCGCTGCCCCGGCTTTGTATCCGAGGTGGCAAAACGTGCACTGACCCATCGGCTCGTCGCCCGGTTTCACGTGCGCGAGATCGCCGTGATCGGTCGAGTGGCACGCGTCGCACTGTTCACCGCTCGGCGTGAGCCGGTCTTTGACGGAGGTGCTCTTGTACGCGCCGCCGTGGCAGGTCTTGCAGCCGGCGCCGACCTCTTTGGTCATGTGCTTCGCATGGTTGAAGCGAATCGGGATCTGCTGCTGCGGAAAGACGACGTCGCTCGGGCCGACGTCGTCAGCGCCGGGCGGGAGAAGCTCGACAGGCACGCTTCGATCGCCGAAAAGCGGCGCCATCCCGTGAAGGGCCGGACCGTCTGCCCCCTCTGCGACGGCGAGGGAAACGGCGAGGAGAATCGCAAAGAGCGGCAAAAGCGCGAACGCAATCTTGAGCTTTGTCATTTGCTGCCGAGCCCCAACGACAAGAGAAGCATCAGCCGGAAACGCACACCGACCAGGTGGTTATCGTCGCACTCGCCTTCGACCGAGCCTTGCGAGCGCGGCATGAACCGGTACCCCAGCGTAAGCACCCCTTGCACGCTCGTCGTGCTGCGGTCGGGCTGAAGCTTGTCGTCCCACGCCCAAACACCGACGCGCCCGGCGAGGACATAGCGCGACTCGAAGACGTGCTGCGCCGACGCATCGGCGCCGACGCGGTCTCCCTCGTCGCCGAAGTCGCCGCGGCCGTTCACGCCGAACCTCGTCTCCCCTCTTCGCCACCGGGCCGAGACGTCGCCGCCCTCGTCGAAGGGATGACCGTTGGTGGGAAAGTACGGCGTGCCCATGCCCACAGAAGCCGGGCCCTCGGTAAACTCGGCGGTCTGGACGGTGAACATGCGCGCGTGCGCGTTGGCGGCGATCGAGAGGTGCTTGTCGAAGTCGACGTTTCCGCGAAGACCAAAGTCGTTGTGGGGCTCTCCGGCGAAGAAATTCCAGATGCTGTCGGCGTCGAACGAGGGGACGTAATAGTCGTAGTCGACGCCGAGGGTCACCTTCGAACCGAGATAGGCGTCGAGATTGGCGTACGCAGACGTAACCTCGGCGCGATAGAAGTCATAAATGATCCCGGCCTTGGCGCCCCCGATGCCCGAGAAGCTGGTGTCGACCGCGTAGCCGAGGCGATCGGTCGAAGTTCGCATGCCCGGAAAAATGCCCGTCCCCGCTCCGTACGATGCGGGCGTGTAGAGGCCGCTCGCAAACTCGGTGACGTTCGAGCTCCCGGTGTCATAGACGCGCCGGTATGAGAGTCGACCGTGGATCCAGGTCACGCCGGTCGTCTCGAGCGCGACGCCAATGGCCGGCGCGATGGCGGCGGGCTGAAAAGCCGGATAGGCGGAACCGCTGAAGTTCGTGCGGTCTCCGCGCCAGACACCGTCGGCTTCGAAGCGGGACGTACTGAGCGGCATACCGCCTCGTTGCTCAAGCCCTCCGTAGACCTCCGCTTTCACGTAGGCCGGCGTCGTGACGCTCACCTCGGCCCCGTCGAACGACCACCAGCCGAGGACATCGGTCTGGTATTGGCGCCCAAGCTTGAACCCTAAAAGGCCCTTGAAGAGCCGCCTGCCCTCAAGATACGCGTACATCAGGTCGACGCCGTTTGCAGACACCCCCGGCACGAAGCTCCCGTACGAAGCGCTGGGGCATCCGCCTGTCGGGGGCGGAACCGAGCTCTCGCCGCAGCTCACCCCGTAATCGGCGTCGTAACGAAGCCTTGCACGAAAGTCGATCTGCCCCGCGTTGGGGTCTCCGAGCGGCGCGTCGAAGATGTTGTATGCGCCGACCCCGAGGGTAGACGTCAGCCGGCGGCGCATGAGAACCGTCTGCCCCGTCGGAGAGCGAACGTCGTAAAATTGCGAGGACGTATCGCTCGTGACCTCGCCGTCGGTCGCCCAAGCCAATGTCTCCGCGCCCGTCGTCATAACGAGGACGAGCGCCGCGACCCATGCGACCCTTCGAGCGACGTCTTCCATGCGCGTGTTGGTGGCCTTACTCGCCTTAGGGAGTCACAGAAGAGGGCGATTCTTGCTCTTTTTTCCCGGGCAGGGGCATGGGCTCAAGTCTTGGTCGCGCCAAATTCCTTCGCGAAGCGATCATCGAACGTGTCGGAGACGGCGGCGAGATGTTTTATCGATTGTTCGACCTCTCCGGCATCGAGATCTGCGGCCGGGCGCTCGCTGACGGCGACGACCCGATCGGACATGAGCCCGAACGCGGCATTGGCCAGGCCAGCCGCGTTTAGCTCGAGGAGCCGACGTAGGAGCGCGATTTGGTTGGTCGGGTCGGTCGGCAAAGTTACGACCGGCGAGCAGACTCGCAGGTACGTCGATGCTTCGTCCTCGTGAAAAGTCACGGTCACGAGGACCTGCACGCTCCCGCGCTTGAGGGCCCACGCGGATTGCGTGTCGCTCGCGCAAGGCGCGGTCGTCGTCGCCGGGTCGAGCCCGATCTTGCGGATCGTCGCCTCGACCAGCTGCTTGGCGTTCTCGAACTCAGTGTCCACGGTTTAGGTAGGCCTCCGGCGCGAGAAATGCCCGCGCGGCGCGAGAATCGTTGGGGGCGGGCCCGCTGTCAACGAAACTCTAGCCATTCCTTGACCCCCGCTCTCCGCGGATGCCACTCTTACGGGTGAGACTGGGACCCCCCATACGGAGCTATGTCCGACAGCCAGCAGCGGTATCGCGTCATCGAACGGCTCGAATCCGGGGGCATGGCGGAGGTGTTTCGGGCTGAGAGCGAGGGCCTTCAGGGCTTTCGCAAGCAGGTCGCGATAAAGCGCGTCTTGCCTCACCTGTCGTCGAAGAAGAAGTTCATTTCGATGTTTCTCGACGAGGCGCGCCTCTCGGCGCAACTCTCGCACTCGAACTGCGTTCAGGTCTTCGACATCGGCGTCGGCGACGCGGCTTTCTTCATCGTGATGGAGTTCGTCGATGGGGCAAACCTCAAAGCCATCATCGAGCACATCAAGAAAAGCGGCCGCGACTTCCCCGTCGAAGCGGCGGTCTACATTGCCCTCGAGCTCTGCAAGGGCCTCGCATACGCCCACGAGCTGACCGACTCGAACGGGGTCCCTCTCCATATCGTCCACCGCGATATGTCGCCCCCCAACGTGCTCATCACCAAGCACGGCGAGATCAAGATCGTCGACTTTGGGCTGGCCAAAGCCAACAGCCAGCTCGAACGAAGCGAGCCAGGCATCATCAAGGGAAAATTCTCGTACCTCTCTCCCGAAGCGGCCATGGGGCAGGA
>Ga0302325_10013944_pt1 | contig 17122 bp, 10 predicted proteins | sample Palsa_T0_2_FD_201948 | JGI IMG/M metagenome (GOLD analysis project Ga0302325, IMG submission 201948) | Peat permafrost microbial communities from Stordalen Mire near Abisko, Sweden - Palsa_T0_2 | ecosystem: Environmental > Terrestrial > Soil > Palsa > Peat permafrost | place: Sweden: Abisko... | reverse complement strand
CGCCGTCACCACTTCGATATTTACTCTTAACGCTGACGATTATCGCGGGCAGCGTTTCCGCGCGGGGCTGGGCGGGATGGAGGTCTTTGAACCGCCATCGATAGGAAACGGGAAACGCGCTTGGCTCCTGCAATCACGTGGCCGCATAGTCACCATCTCGTTGGTCTGCGCGACTCTTACCGAACTGCGTTAACCGGGATTATCCGGCCAATCATGATGCCCGCTTACGTGTAAGTGGATAAGTTATGTGTAACTTGGGCGCGCGTGCACGGATTGGACCGGATAATGCGTTATATACCGGCCAATCTACTTTGTTATCAATCTCTTCGAGAGATTTTAGGCGGCGGCGCGGATTGGCCGGTATATAAGTGAACATCACTAGCTATTCGCCAGCAAGCGGACCGTTCCTACTGAGGACGGATCTCGGTTTGCAGGATCTCGCGTGCCGTGGAGACCACGCGGCCCAGCGCCTCGTTCCTGCAGAAATCGCTCGCTTGCTTTGCGTTTAAGGCGTTCGGGGTGGTTTCCGGTAACGGCCCGTCTATCACCCACAGAGTAAAAGGGTGGCCTGATCCCAAACGGATGCATGCCGCATTCGTCAGATCACAACAGGAGATAATCTTTTATGATTCGAACCGCAGGGGTTTTCTTTTTCGGGGCATTTCTCGCGTTTTCGCAAGAACACCAGGCGATGGTCAACGAACATGGCGACCATGTGATGGGGTTCTCGCATGAAAAGACCACCCATCATTTCGAACTGAACTACGACGGCGGGGTAATCGACGTCCGCGCCAACGACTTGAAGGATACCGAGAGTCGTGATCAAATTCGGAGCCACTTTCACCACATCGCCCAAATGTTTACCGAGGGTAACTTCAACGCTCCAATGCTGGTTCACGGCACCACCGTTCCCGGAACGTCAACAATGAACCGGCTGAAGGAGAAGCTCCATTGGGACCTACAGGAGACTCCGCGGGGGGCACGAATCAACGTCACCGCTGATAACAAGGAAGCCCTTGACGCCGTTCACGAGTTTCTAAAATTCCAGATCGATGATCACAAAACGGGTGACTGCCCAATGGTTCATTGATCCAAAGTTCAGGCAGATCGTTCTGATAGGCCGGCGCTGCAACAGCTGCCAGGGCCAAACCGCCCGCTGATACTCTGGCCGGGGGATTGCGATCGTCAGTTGGGCTTATTCGGGAAAGTATCCCCTCAGCGTTAAGTCCTGATCTCAGGCAGCAAAGACGGATTCGTCACCGGCCAGCGCGCCGCCGCCGCCCTCACCCGACCTGGTCAACAATTCTATCCTGCCGTATCCACCACGGTCCAGACTGTTTCTGACTCTGACGTCACCGACTCGCGGGCCGGCTGCTTCCCGACAGTGCGAGCTCTTCTCGCACCTCCGCGGGAGCTTTACGCCCACTCGGCCGCCACCAGGTGATCAGCCCCGTGACGAATAGGACGGTGGGGAGAAGACCCACAAAGGACCAAAGCACCTTGCTTGGGAGACCGCCAAACTCGCCGTAGTGAATCGGCGCAAAGGCTGCGAAGACGCGCGTCGCAATAGGTTGATCCACCTCCCTGCCGACCGCCAGCACCTTGCCGCTTGAGGGATCGAGGTATACGTGATTGCCACCGAGTGAGAGGTCGCCCGGCCGCCGGAGGCGCAAATCGACGGGGGCCTTCGGGTTTTCCGGGAGCCGTAATTCGGTTGGTACTCCATCCGGCATCGCGCCCGCGGCAGTGCGAACATATTCGTCGAGGGTGAGAAGGATCTGCCCGCCGGGCTCGGCGACGCGCGGCGCCTTCTTCGGGGCTGGGCTGCCGGTTAAATTCTGCAGCGCACCGCGAAAGGTGTCGGGGTATGCCAGACCGATTCCGGTAAATGCAACGACAGTCAGCAGGCCGTAAGACCACAATCCTGTGGCGCGATGCAGCTCAAAATGAAATCGACGCGAGCCGCCTTGCGGCCGCACAGAAATCCATGCGCGCCACTTACGCGCGCCGATCAGCCAGAGCAGCATGCCGGAAGCCGCTAGCACGAATAGCACGATTCCAACCGAGCCAACCGCCTTTCGTCCCGTTTTCCCAGCGAGCAGATTGCGGTGCAAATCGATCATCCAATCGGTGAACGCGGTATTCAACGTACCCAGGACGCGGCCGTCGGAAGCATTGCAAACCATTCGCACCTGCTTACCGCCTGACTCGACTTGAACTACAAAGGGATCCCCGGCCTGCGCGGGAAAACGAACGCGACGAACCTGTGCATCCGGTTCGGTTTGCGCGATCTGCTTCGACATGTCGTCGAGGCCCACGGTCGCCGTACCGCCCATGCTCCTCGGAAATGAGGCCAGGGGTATTTCAGATCGAAAAACAATCACGCTGCCGGTCAGCGAAACCACGGCTATCACCAAGCCGGCGATCAGCCCGATCCACGTGTGGATCCACTTCAAAAATCGTCGCGAGTTCGGCCTGGCAGTTCCCATATCTGGCCATTGGAGCATCCGAGTCTAAAGAAAAGCTTAAGAACCACCCTTGTCATGGCAAATTCATGTTTTTGGCGGACGTTTTTGCGAGAAGTAAATCGGGCAGGTGACAAACGCCCTAATATTCGGTGAATTCTCGCGCCGAAGAGGCGATCTTCAGGTTGTCTTAAGATTCGCGTGGTGTAATCGCCTTTCCGGAATCGCGAAACGGCGTGCGCCACCCCGTCAGTTGCGGACTTCCCGCTCGACCCGGCCGTAACCGTCACTTCCTGCGTGGCTCGACGAGCCAGAAAGGTTTGTATGCATCGCCTCAAGATGTTAGTTGTGCTAACGCTCGCCACGCTCCCAGTAGCGGCGCAAATGGATCGCGCTGTTCTGACGGGGACAGTCCTCGATCCCAGCAAGAGCGTGGTCCCTAATGCCAAAGTCATCGCCCACGCAGTTGCCACCGATATCGATTACACCGCTAATTCCAATTCGGCCGGCGTATATACTCTGACGGGCCTGCCGGTGGGGCAATATAAGGCGTCGGTCTCAGCAACCGGCTTCGACACGCTTGAGATTGAAGCTTTCGGTCTGGAAGTGGGCGAAACGCGGACCCTGAATCCCACCTTACGAGTGGGTTCCGTCGGTTCCACCGTCACAGTAGAGGCCGCCACACCCGACCTGAATTTGGCCAACGCCGAAGTCGGCGGCGTGATTAGCAACGCTCAGACTGAACAACTTCCCGTGAATGGCAGATATTGGGCCAGTCTGGAGGCTTTGATTCCGGGCGCGATCAGCGCCGGTACTGGCACGCAAGACCAGATTCGGTTCAGCGGACTCTCGCAGGAGGACAACAATTTCCGCTTCGACGGCGTGGACGCCACCGGGCTAAATCACGCCTTCGTGAAAGTGGCGATGCGGCTTCAATTTCCGTTGGAATCCATTGCCGAGTTTAAGGCCAGCAGTGCGGTCTATAGCGCCGACGTTGGCGGCATGGCTGGAGGGCAGATCAGCATGGTCTCTAGGGGCGGCGGCAACGATTTCCACGGCTCGGCCTACGAATATCTGCGAAATAGCTTTTTCGACGCCAAAGCGTTCGACTCGCCGACACTTGCGCCATTCCGCATGAACAATTTCGGCGCCAGTTTCGGCGGCCCGGTTATCCACAATAAGTTATTCGTTTTCGTGAACTACGAGGGCATCCGGCAAACCTTCTCGCAACAGATCAGCGGGTATGTGCCAACCGACGCCTATCGAGCCGAAGTATTGCAGAAGTCGCCGGTGCTCGCGCCTCTGATCAACTATTTCCCGCAGGGCAGTATACCGACCGCCGATCCGAATGCCAATCTGTGGATCACCGGCGGCGCCAGCCCAACCAATGAAGACGGCGGCCTGTTCCGCATCGACTACGTGCTGGACAGCAAGACTTCAGCGTCCCTACGCTTCAATACGGACCAGTATTACAACGTCTCGCCGGCCCTGGCGGAGAATACCTACACCACGGTAGATACTCCCAATACCGTTCTGGAAGTACAACATACATTCTCGCCGACTATGCTGAACGACGCCCGGCTGGGGCAGAATCGCGATAACTATGAAGATACCGGCGACGGCAAGTCGCTATACTCCCTCAACATCACCGGGTTCACCAGTTATACGCTGGGAGATCACTCCTACCGTAAAGACAATTCCTATAGCTTTGTGGACGATTTCACTTACACTAAAGGCCGCCACACAATTAAAGCTGGGGTAGAGATCCGCCGCATGCAGGAGAATAAGCTGCATCTCGCGTCTTTGCAAACCCTCACCTACCTGAGTGAGACGACCTTCCTGAACAACCAGTTGGACGCTTTCAGTTATAGCCCGCTCCCAATCGAGACCCAGGCTCGCAAGAATCCCTACTACGGGTATGTTTTGGACGAGTTCAAGATTCGGCCGAACTTAACGGTAAATGCCGGTCTCCGCTACGAATACTACGGTGTGGACTACGACAAGAACAACATTGGCCAGGTGTTCGACCCCTACAGTTGCGGGCTGCAATACTGCCCTGCCAGCGCAGCCTTTTACATGCCCAACCTGCACGATTTTGAACCGCGGGTGAGCATCGCGTGGGCGCCGGAGGTTTTCCATGGCAAAACGGCCATTCGCGCGGGATCGGGGATTTTTTATAGCGATGGGCAATTCGGCGGCCTGTACGCCGCCACTACTCAAATCGGCCAGTCATTCAGCCTCTCGCAGGTGAACATACCGACTCTGTCGTACCCCGTCACGCCCTACTTCGGCAATGCGGCTTACAGCCTTACCTATTCGGGCAAGGATCGACATCGCAAAGACGTGGCGGTCGATCAGTGGACTGCCTCGATAGAGCAGGAAGTCGCCAAGGACACGATATTCAACGTCACGTATTTAGGCACCAAAGGAACGCACGAATTCAGCTCCCAGACCTTGAACGGTATTAACCCGCTCACTGGAACGCGTCCTTTCGCCAGTCTCACCAATGCGACCATCGGGTATACCAACTATCAGGGGAACAGCGACCTGGAAGCCTTGCAGGCGGGCTTGCGGCGCAATATCGCCACTGGGCTGCTGATTTCCGCGAATTACCAGTACTCTCACGGGATCAGCGACGGTTCCAATGGCGATGGCGAGTCGGACAGCCTGCAGAACAACAACTGCCGCACCTGCGAGCGGGGCAACGCCGATTTTGACGTCCGCCATAACTTCAGTAGCAGTGCGATCTGGATGGTGCCGGCGGGAAGAGGACGTCACTGGCTGTCGAGCGCCTCGGGATTCGAAAACGCATTGCTAGGCGGCTGGCAGTTGAGCGGGATCGGTATGGCCCGCACCGGATTGCCACTCAACGTCACCTTGAGCCGCAGCGCCTCCGCCCTACCCGACGGGATCAATAGCAACCAGCGTCCGAATGTGGTGCTGGGACAGCCACTGTATCCGGCGGATCAAAGCGCCACTCTCTGGCTCAATCCGTATGCGTTTAGCATTCCCGCTAACGGAACTTGGGGCGATGCGGGGCGGAACATCCTGCGCGCGCCGGATTTCTGGCAGATGGATTCGTCTCTCGAGAAGAAATTTACAGTGACGGAGCGCACTTTCATCAGCTTCCGGGCGGACGTGTTCAACATCTTCAACCGGGCGCAGCTTGGCAATCCGAATGTCAAATGGACCAATCCGTCCGCCGGCACTACCTTCGGACAGATCACCACGCCCTATACCACGTCGGCGGTCGGAACCGGCACACCGCGGCAGTTCCAGTTCATGCTGCGGTTCTCATTCTAAGTCGAGTAGTCAGATTATTGAGGAGGTTTTACGTGAAGACGAAATTGATCGCTATCGTCGCTGCCGTAGGTGCGATTCTCACCGTCGCGGCCGCCGCCAATATGACGAACTCATTCGGCCCGGGATCGCGAATCGTGATTCTGTCGCACAACGCGTATCCGGACCATGGCAAATACGCTGACCGGCTGGACCGGGCGATCGCTGCCGGCCTGCCGTTCGCCACCGAACAGGATCTCGCCTGGATCGACGGCAAATCGCTTGAGATCCATGGGGCGAAGAACGCGTCGGGCGACGACCCCACGCTGGAGACCTACTTCTTCCCGAAAGTGAAGCCCATCATCGAGAAGGCGCTGAAGGAAGGAAACAAAGGAAACTGGCCGCTGGTCACGTTGTACCTGGATATCAAGAACGATCCGCCGGAGCATCTCCAGGCAATTCTGAAAGTGCTCGATAAGTACCAGGGTTGGCTGACCACGGCGAAGAAAACGACCGACATCACAGTCCAATCACCCCTCGAAGTGAAACCCATGATGGTGCTGGTGGAAGACAAGCAGGACGACATCAAGCAGAAGTTCTTCTACGACGAGGTGCCGGTAGGGGGAAAGATTCGGGTGTTCGGTACGGTGACCAAGTTTGACGAGAATCCGACCCACTTGCCGAAAGAAAAGAAGGCCGAGGCTATCGCACTGCTCTCCACGTTCGACCCGGAACAGCTTGTGCCGCACAAAGCGGACAATTATCGCCGCTGGTTCGGCGCCAACTGGGCGTTCATCGAGAAAGGTGGGGAAACTGGCGCGGGCGACTGGACTCCCGCTTCGGAAGAACGCTTGAAGAAGTTCGTGGATTACGGCCATCGCCTGGGATATTTCGTTGGAGTGTACTGCCTGGATGGCTACACCGAAGCTGAGAACCAAGGGTGGGACAAAGATTACAATTTCGGTTCAAAAGAGAAAGTGATGCCCCGCTGGCAAGCGGCTGTCCGCGCACATGCCGACTTCATCTCCACCGATCAAATGGAAGATGTGGCTGCCGCGATCAAGCAAGCCCACTAACTTCCGTCCGTCGTTCCTCTTGCATGGCCTGCCGCGTAAGTTGCAGGCCATGTTTCTATTTTGTCCTCGCCCCAAGCCCAAGTTTTGAACCACACTATCCGTTGCTCTATTGCATTTGGAATGAAATCGTCATACTGTAGTAACGATTTCGTAACTTATGTGGAGAGCGTTGACGACGATGGGGCTGGCGGCGGTAACTGGCATCGGAGTCTGTCTGGCCGCTCCGGCGACCCTGCCGCACGTAACCGGCGCGCAAGCGGGTTATCGGATTCAGTTGGAGCGCTTCGTCGTTCCCCCCAACCTTATCGCAGGATTGCTTGTGAAGGCGCGCATCAACGGCGGTCCGACATTGCGACTCCTCGTGGACAGCGGGAGCCAATGGGTGGTGATCAATCGCGCGGCGGCTCTGCATTCGCACTGCGATGGAGGCGCGGACCTCGAACTCGTCGGCGCCGGCGCTGCCGAGGCCGCGAGCGCAAAGCATCAGACTGCGGAAACCCTGGAACTGGGCGATCTCACCCTTCGCAGCGTCCCTATCATTGTCAGCAACCGCAAGCTTGCCGACGGCGTCCAAGGCGTGCTCCCCTTGGCGATCTTGTCCGGCTTTCTCATCAGGCTTAACTTCCCGGCCAAGCAACTCGATCTTTTGCCATACTCCACCGCCGAGGACGGTCCGCTCGCGGTCCCGGTTCTTTCCAGCAATCGATTGCTGTTCGTCAAGGGGACGGTTAATGACGTCCGCGACGGTTACTTTCTCATCGATACCGGCGCAGCTTTCACCGCAATTTCACGGGATCTCGCCCGCCAACTGAAGATTTCGGAGTTAATGGCGGCGCAGGTGCCGCTTCGAGGAGGAATCGCGGACATGGATGCTCCACTGCTGAGTGGTTCGATCCGTCTGCGGGTGGCCTCCCAACAGGAAGTGACGGGACCCGTGGTAGCGGTGGACTTATCCACCGCGAGCCGATACCACGGCCTTGAAATTTCAGGACTGATTGGCTACTCCGCTATGTGCGATTTCGTCCTCACCGTCAACTATCGAGATAACATGATCCGAATTGGCCCAAAATAGCCCGGCCTGTCACCAGAAATTAATCGAACGCCGATAGTATGTCTCCATGAGAGTGTTGGTGGCCGAGGATAAACCTCGGATGGCGCGTCTGCTGCAGCGCACTCTTCAAAACGAGGGCTACTCGGTGGCACTTGCCTTCGATGGCGAAGAGGCGCTCAACATTGGCATATCGGGAGGGTTGGATGTCATCGTATTGGACGTTATGCTTCCGGGCCGGGACGGCTTCGATGTAATTCGCAATCTGCGGGCGGCCAAATCCATGGTGCCCACCATCATGGTGACCGCGCGCGATGCAATGTCCGACATCGTCCTGGGGCTGGATTCGGGCGCGGACGACTATCTGACCAAACCGTTCGCCCTGGACGTACTGCTGGCGCGTATTCGCGCGCTTTCGAGACGCGGTCCGGCGACCTATCCGGCGGACTTGCAATTCCAGGATCTGGTGCTGAAGAGCCGGACGCATGAGTTGCAGCGCGGAGACCGTGTTCTTCCCTTGACGCGGACTGAGTTCGGAATTCTGGAAGTGATGATCCGGCGCGCCGGCTGCGTGGTACCCCGCGATGTGCTGGTGGAAGCCGGCTGGGGCGGCGGAGCCGAGGTGAGCGACAACACTTTGTATGTGTTTATCCGATCGCTGCGCAACAAAATCGGAGGCGAGCCACAGCTCTTGCATACCGTCCGCGGAGTCGGTTATTCGTTACGGGCTGAACCGGCTTGAGCAAGGTCTCGATTTCGTTCCGGTTGACCGCATGGTTTACGGCCGTTTTTCTCTGCGGCTTTGTGATTCTCGGGATCGCCATGTGGGTAGGATGGTCGTACACGCTCTCGAGCGGCCGGGATCGCACGCTAACCAGACGAGCCGCTCGCGCACTTGAAGTGCTTACCAACTTTTCCGGCCAGTCCGCGGCCGTGCTTAACGCCCGGTACGACGAATTGGTGGATGCGAACCCGGAGGGAAACCTCATCCAGATCTTCGATAGCGGCGGTCGAGTGCTCTATCCGAAGAATCCCAAGGCTCCTAAGGATTTTCCCTGGCCGCGGCACGTGGGTGCGCCCTTCGATACCTATCGGAACTTCATGTATCGGGGGCGGGAATACCGCGAGTTGCAGCATCCCGCCAGTTTAGGGCCGGAGCATCTACTGATCGTGGTGAGCGGCCAACTGGAAGACAACCGGCAGATGCTGGCCCGGTTCACCACCGGACTGATCGGGACGATTCCGCTGCTGCTGGCGGGCACCGCGCTGGCGGGGTACTTCATGAGTCGGCGCGCGCTCGAACCCGTTGGCAAACTTACTGCCGCGGTCCGTTCCCTCAGCATTGGCAATCTCGCGGAACGCCTGCCCATCGGACAAACCGGCGACGAATTGCAGCGACTGGCGGAAACCTGCAACGACATGCTCGCACGGCTGGAGACCGCCGTTACACAGATCAAGCGTTTCACCGCGGACGCTTCGCACGAATTGCGCAGTCCGCTCTCTTACATCTTCATGGTGAGCGAGTGCGCGTTGCGCCAGCCGGATCTGCCGGAGCAATGCCGGGAGTGGTTCCAAGATATTCTGGCGGAATCCCAGGACGCGACGCATTTGTTGGAAGACATGCTGCTGCTCGCCCGCGCCGACGCCGGCCATGTTGACATCCCATTCGAGCGCACGGATTTGCTTCCACTTGTGGAAGACGCTCTGGAGCGGGCGCGACTACCCGCCGAAGCGAAGCGCCATCGATTGGTGCTGCAATGCGCCCACGGCCCCTTTGAAGTTCGCGGAGACCGCACAAGTTTGCGCCGGCTGATCTGGACGCTGGTAGATAACGCCATCAAATATACTCCCGAGGGGGGCCGCGTGGAGATTCTTCTGGAGGGAAATGAAACGCAGGTACACCTGAGCGTGCGCGATACAGGCATCGGAATTCCCGTTCATCTACTGCCGCGCGTGTTCGAGCGTTTTTTCCGGGCCGATCCGGCGCGGAGCCAAACCGGCACGGGGTTGGGACTGGCAATCGCGAAATGGATTGCCGACGTTCACCAGGCGGAACTTACGGTGGAAAGCGAGCCGGGAGCGGGATCCGTGTTCACGGTCGCGTTTCCGGCTCAATCCTCAGGTTTTCTTAAGGTGGGAATGGTGTAATTGCGGCAGAACTTATGCGAAGACTAACGCTCTTATTGGCGGCCGCTGCCGTCGCCCTCGCGGCCCAGACTGTTTACATTCCCGTGAATGCGCCCTACGCGCAAGATCTGGTGGTCGCCACCAAGAATGCGCATCCGGAATTGCAAAAGCTCGGGCTCCATGCCATTCCGCCCGGCGCCACCGATTACGCCATCGTCGCCAACGCCATCACCAGCAAAATCGGCAAGAAATCCTCCGCTGCGGATCTCGCCGTGCTCCAAACCGGCAAAGCGACTGCCAAGCGTGATGAGGCCGGCAAGTTCTACGATCTCTGCTTGCCAATCGCCGACTCCGCCGGTCGTCCGATCGGAATGACCGTGATGGAGATTCCGTTCGCGTTTGCCAAAGACGCCGACGACGCGCTGGCCAAAGCCGCGGCCGTGCGCGACCATCTGCAAGCGAATATCGTGAGCCGGGCGCGACTGTTCGAGGAGACCGATGCGCCGCTGAAGCCACTTGGCACCATCGCGCTTCCCGCGACCGTGCAGGGGCGGTTCGATCACTTCGGAGTCGATTTGAAGCACAATCGCCTGTTTGCGACACCGGAAGATTCTCACACCGTGCTCGTGCTGGACCTGGTGAGCGGCAAACCCGTCGGAGAGATTTCGGGAATCGGCAAGCCGCACGCGGTACTTTATCGCGAAGATCTCGACCGCATCTTCGTCACCGATGGCGACGCCGGCGCGCTTCAAATGTTCGACGGAAAGACCTACCAACCTGCCGGCACCGTTCCCTTGGCCAAGGATGCCGATTCCATCGGCTACGACGCGGCAACGCAGCGGCTCTACGTGGTGAATGGAGGCAAAGACGCCGGCCAGGCGTACTCGATGCTGAGCGTAATCGACACCACGGCTGACAGAAAACTGGCAGACATTCGCATCGATGGCGAAACCTTCGAGGCGATGGCGCTGGACGCCTTCCGGCCGCGCCTCTACGTCAACAATCGGGCCCGCAATCAAGTGACCGTGGTGGACCGATGGAAGAACTCGGTGGTGGCTTCCTGGCCGGTGAAGTTGTGCCGCGATAACGTCGCCATGGCGCTTGACGAGGCTCACCAGCGCCTATTCGTCGGGTGCCGTAGCGGACAGGCCGCGGTCTTCGACACCAATACCGGCAAGGAATTGCAGGCGGTCCCGATTACCAAGGGCGTCGACGACATGACATACGATGCAGGCAGCAAGCGGATATACGCGATTGGCGGCGGCATGGTCGATGTGATCCAGGAAATCGACGCGGATCATTTTCGTAGGTTGGGAAGCGTGGCCGCCGGCGATCAGTCCAAGACCGGACGACTGGTGCCGGAGATCAATCGTTACTTCGCGGCAGTTCCGCAGGGCGGCACCGGCGCGGCCTCGATCCGAATTCTGCAGCCACTCCATGTGCCTATTGCGAAACCGGCGGAATCGTCCGTCCCGGCGACCTTCCACGCGCCGCGGGCGCTCGAACTGGAGATGGCAACGCTTTCGGCCCACCCTGACTTGCGCAAGATGGGCCTGCATGCGATTCCGCCAGGAGGGAAGGAGAGTGTGATCGTGGCCAACGCCAACACCTTGCGCATTGGAGTGGCGTCTTCGGCGGGAGATCTCGACGCGGTGAAGGACGGCAAAACGTATTGCGCTAAGAGAGACGACGGCGCATTTTTCAATATGAAGCTGCCGCTCGAAGACGCCGCCGGACGTACTATCGGCATCCTGGTGATGGAGATTCCTTTCACTTCAGCAATCGATGAAGCCGCGGCGATTCGAGAAGCCGAAGGCATCCGTCACGAGCTGGCGCAGCAGATACCGAATCACGACTGGCTGTTTCAATGAGATGCAATGGGAACGTCAGAACGTGAACTCGATTTGCGATTCCAGGCGCCGGTTGTTGGCCATCTCGTAGAAGTCCTCGCCGTTTTGCGCGCCGGCAACCTCTTCGCGGTTCCGAAAGAGGGCGACGTCAATAGGGCGATGTCCGGATCGAGATCCCGATCGTCACGTTGATTTTTATCTTCGGGATCGACTTCGCGTTCTCGGCGCCTTACCGAGGATGAAATTTTCGTGACAGGCCCGCTTCTTAAGGTTGTCTTCAGAGTCGGCTGCTCTAATCCTGGATGTGCGAGATCATGGTTTGCCCAGAACCTGGAGACAATCTTTGTGAAAACGTGGATCCCCCTTTCCGGCGCGTCATTGTTCGCGGCCGCAGTCCTGCTGAGCCAGACGTCAGCAAGCACGCCTTTCCTGGAAAAGCCCTATCTGCAACTCGGCGATGCCCCCAACCTGTCCGCATCGGAGAGCTTGGTGTTGATGTGGCACACCGCGGATGCACCATCGGACTGGAGAGTCGAATTGCGAACTTCCAAGGACTCGGCTTGGCGGTCCGCCGGGCAACCAACTTCCCAGTTGGTTTCGGCGCCGGCCGGTCAACCGGCGGTCGCGGGTAGGGACGGCGCCAAGAAGGATGCGCCCGCCTCTCCCGCCATCGATGCACACATGGTCTATCGCGCCCGCCTCACCGGCCTCCCTCCGGGCGAGGAATTCCGTTATCGCGTACTGCAGGGGGGAAAGCCGGTATTCGAAGCGTCCGGCCGCGCCCGCAAGCCTGCCGGCCAGCCGTTCCGCTTCGTGCTCTTCGGCGATTGCGGGCAAGGCACGCCGTCCGAGAACGCGGTCGCTTACCAGGCTTATCTCGCCAAACCGGATTTCCTCTTTATTCCTGGCGATATCGTGTACAGTTCCGGCCGCATCAGTGAATACCGCGACCGATTCTATCCCACTTACAACGCCGACGAGCCAGCCGCAAGCGTCGGTGCACCGCTTCTGCGAGCCGTTCCCTTCATTGCCGCCCCGGGCAATCACGATAGCGCGTTGAACAACTATCGCCGTTTCCCCGATTCGTTGGCCTACTTTTTTTATTGGGACCAGCCACTGAATGGGCCATCGATTCCGCCGGGGACGCCGAACGCCGCCCATGTACTGACCGGGTCGGACGCCGCACAGCCTGTATTTCTGAAAGCTGCGGGAGAACGGTATCCACGAATGGCGAACTTCTCTTTCAACTATGGCAACAGCCACTGGACTGTGTTGGATGCCAACACTTACATGGACTGGAGCAATCCACTGCTGCGCGAGTGGCTCACCAAAGACCTGGCCGCGGCGCAATCGGCGACATGGCGTTTCGTTACGTTCCATCAGCCTGGATTCAACTCCTCCAAGGAGCACTTTGCCGAACAGTACATGCGTTTGCTTTCGCCGCTGTTTGAGGCCAACCACGTTGACGTTGTCTTCGCGGGACACGTTCACAACTATCAGCGCAGCTTCCCCCTGACCTTTGTTCCGGGGCCGCAACCGGATGGCGCGGCGGTTAGCCAAAAGGGCGAAGTAGCGGGTGAATGGAAGCTCGACAAGACCTTCCGCGATGGCGCCAATGCGAATCCGCAGGGAGTGATCTATATCGTCAGCGGCGCCGGCGGAGCAGACCTCTACAACCCGGAGCAGCAGGTCGATCCGGGGAGTTGGCAGGGCTTCACGGACAAGTTCATCTCCCAGGTGCACTCCCTCAGTGTGGTCGACATCGATGGCAAGACTTTCCGTCTGAAGCAGGTGTCGGAGACAGGCGAGACAGTCGATTCGTTCCAGATCGCCAAGTAGGTCAACCTATTGAGTCTCGTAGAATCGTGTAACAACTTCGGCGGTGCAATGTTGTGGCGCGGGCTTCAGCCTGCCGGGTCGAGACTCCGAACTCCTGAAGTCGCCCCATTGTTTCGCATCCCTCAGGAAAATGGCGTGAGCTGTGCCCTGGACAAGCTAAAGCATGTCCCACAAAAAGCCGCCTCAGCGGTCCGATGTGGGGCATGCTTCAGCTTGTCATGGCGAGTGAAACTCGCCTGCCGCCACGAAAACGGGTTCAGCCCGAATTCCATGACTTCAGGAGTTCGGAGACTCGTCTCGACCCTTGTTTTCCTAGCCAACAGAGCACGTCAGCAAGAGTGCCCTCGCTACAGGCAAGAGTGCAGGCAAGAGTGCCTGCGCCGCATCGACTGTCCCCTTGGCCAATTGTGGATAGCCAAGGAGATCGGCAAACGCGGGTGAGTGCGCCCCACACGCGCCGGGCATTTCTCTCTGCCATGGCGGGAGCACCCCGTCTGCTTGCTCAAGGACGCAAGAGTGCCGATGTCACCTTGCGTATCGAGCGAGCGCAGATCGAGGTTGCACGAGGACGCACAATCACGACAGCCACCTACAATGGGACCGCGCCAGGCCCTCTGATCCGGATGCACGAAGGAGTTCCTTGCGCCGTCGAAATCATAAACCACACGGATGTAGCGGAGTACGTCCACTGGCATGGATTCGAGATACCGCCGGAATGGGACGGCACCGAAGAGGAGGGTAGCGTATCGGTTCCCCCAGGCGGACACCTCCGATACGAGATTACGCCGTTGAATAGCGGCTCCCGCTATGTGCATTCCCATGCCATGGCCATGAATGACCTTTCGCGCGGTGTGTATAGCGGCCAATTCGCCTTCGTTTACGTGGAACCCAAGCGAGATCCGGGCCGTTACGACCAGGCGATTTTTCTGTCGACCCACGAGTGGGAGCCTCGTTTAGTGGCAGAGCAAGACAGTGAGAGCGCCGAGGATGACGAAGACGAGAGTCGCGGGGACTCCATGGAAATTCGATACGGCATCCGTTCGATCAATGGAAAGGCGCTGGGCCATGGCGAGCCGCTCCGAGTGAAGGAAGGGCAGCGCGTGCTGTTTCATATCCTCAACGCCAGCGCCACCGAAAACGTTCAGTTGTATTTGCCAGGGCACAGGTTTTACGTGATCGCACTGGATGGCAACCCGGTCCCGCGTCCCGGGTACGTGAGTGTGTTGGAGCTCGGCGTTGGAGAGCGTGTAGACGCGTTGGTGGCAATGAATAGTCCGGGAGTGTGGATTCTCGGGTCGGTGGCAGACGACGTGAGACGAAGCGGTTTGGGTATCCGTCTGGAATACGCTTCCAGACAAGGCGACCCGCAATACGCGCCCTCGGGCAATCTGCCGTGGGACTATCTCCGCTTCGGCTGGAGCAGCGAGAGCCCCAAGCCGGATGAAATTATCCCGATGCGAATTCTGCGAGCCGCCCCAGACGAACAGGGCATGGAGAGATGGACTATCAATGGCTGTACCTACACACAGGACACGCCGAAAGTCTTGCGCCGCGGCCAGCGATATCGGCTGGCGTTCAACAACCGGACCTCCGAGGCACATCCCGTGCACCTGCATCGGTACTCATTCGAACTGGTCCGTATGGGCGATAGCGTTACTTCGGGAGTGACGAAAGACGTGCTCGTCCTGCAGCCGTACCAAACGGCCGAAGTCGACTTTGTCCCGCGAGAAGCGGGGTTGGCCCTCTTCCATTGCCATCAGCAGATGCACATGGAGATGGGTTTCAAGCGGCTGTTCCGAGTCCTGTAGAGGGGTTTCCCGATTGGCTGCAAAACGACAATCATTCTATGAATTTTCCGTCACACCTTCAAATCCTCAGGTTGGCTTAAGGTTCGGATGTTCTAATCGCGGTTGAAATTTTTCCCCACAGGAGATCATATGAGTCGCACAACCGCGCGTTGGACCGCGTTGGAAGGCGCGCCGAGAACCGTACGTTCGGTGCAGTGGCGGATGCCGGAAAGACTCGTCGTCCTGTGCCTCCTGGGGCTAGGGTGCTGCTTTGCCCAGGCCGACCGCGCCGCCCTGACAGGCACAATCATGGATGCAACTCACGCGCTCGTTCCCAACGCGCGTGTCAAGGTGGTCTACCCCGATACCGGACTCTCTCGCGAGACGACGACCTCCACTTCTGGTGTGTACCGGCTGGGCGAACTGCCCCTTGGGGCCTGCCACGTGGAGGTTGAAGCTGCCGGTTTCCAGCCGCTGAAGACCACAGCGATCGCGTTGAATGTCGGCGAGACGCGCACCCTCGACCTGACGCTCGAAGTAGCGAACACGAAATCCACCGTCGACGTCACCAGCGTACTCGAAGGACTCCAGCAAAACAACGCAACCGTCGGCGATGTTTTGGTCGCCTCGCAGTTGGATTACCTGCCGGTCAACGGACGGGATTGGAAGTCGCTGATGTCGCTCGTCCCCGGCGCCGTGAACGGCAATGAGTTCTTTTCAACCGGTGGCGATGACATCAACTACCGGGTAGACGGAACCGACGCCAGCGGCATTCGCGACCAGAACATGAAGGTCTACACTCGTCTGTCGATGTCCCAGGACGCCGTCGCCGAGTTCAAGGTGAGTGCCGCGTTGTTCAGTGCGGAAACCGGTGGTACTCCCGGCGCGCAGGTCGAGATCGTAACCAAGTCGGGGTCGAACGAATTTCACGGAACCGCGTTCGAATACTTTCGCAACGCCATCTTCGATTCGCGCACGCCATTCGATCCGGCGACCCATCCGCCGTTCAAACTGAACCAGTTCGGCGCCACTACCGGTGGCCCCGTGTTTAAGAATAAAACGTTCTTCTTCGTCTCCTACGAGGCCTATCGGCAGCGCGAGGCCGAGTCATTGATCGGATATGTTCCAACGCCGTCGTTGCGCGCTCAAGTGCTAGCCACATCGACGGTCTTGACGCCGTTTATCAACGGCTATCCCCTGCCGAACGACGGTTTCTTGAGCAGTCAAATCGGCCAGTGGACCGGCCAAGCGTCGGAAGCGGAGGATGAGGATGTCGGAACAATCCGCGTGGACCACCGCTTTACCGACACTTTCACTTCGTACTTCCGCTTCACCCGGAACGAAAACCGCCTCAACGTCCCTCAGACCTTAGGAGAGGCAAACCCGCAAGTGATCGCCCCGACGACCGGCGTCCTGGAGTTCCTCAATATTCTGTCACCCCGCACGACGAATGAGTTCCGTTTCGGCATGGACTTTCTTCCGTGGAACTCCGAGACTCCTTCGAACATAACCAGTACCATCAGCGTACCCGGGCTTTCCGCGCCCGCAGCCTTCCAGCACCAGATTTGGCATTCCACGTCGCAAGATTTTGTGGACAGCTTCACGACCGTTCGGGGAAAACATACGTTTAAGGCGGGCGTGGAAGTCAGGC
>Ga0302325_10013943_pt1 | contig 17123 bp, 18 predicted proteins | sample Palsa_T0_2_FD_201948 | JGI IMG/M metagenome (GOLD analysis project Ga0302325, IMG submission 201948) | Peat permafrost microbial communities from Stordalen Mire near Abisko, Sweden - Palsa_T0_2 | ecosystem: Environmental > Terrestrial > Soil > Palsa > Peat permafrost | place: Sweden: Abisko... | reverse complement strand
TGGTAGGCGGCGGCCGGCCCGGGCAGTACTGCCGCGTCGGCGTCCAGCCGCAGGGCCGCTGCCCGCAGCGGTCCGGTGATCTCCTGCGCGGCGTTCAGCCCGGCTGTGCTCAGGCTCGTGCTGGCAGTCGCGGTGCTGTCGTGCCCCGCCGGGAGCGGTGCCGCGTTGTCGGCCACCAGCACGGCCGGCTGTCCCGGCCGGACAACGCAGGCCCAGTACCAGGCGCGGTCCCAGTTGGGGTACAGGCCGAGCCGGACGTAGCCGCCGACCGAGCCGTCGGCGGCGGCGAAGTCGTAGTAGTACGACTCGTTCCACAGCAGCTCGGGTCCGGGAGCATGCAGGTCCTCGTCGGCGGCCGTGAGCTGCCAGGTCCCGTGATCGACAATCGTCACCATCCGCAGCTCCTCTTCGATGCTCAGATGGGGCTATTGCGTGGAGCCTGACACAGGCCCTGGCTAGCGTCCAGGCTCCGGCGACGCCCGGTAGGGAAGCCCGACAATTTCCAGGACGGCCGCGACAGTGCTGCCGTCGGCGGCAATGAGCGTCAGGTCCTGAAGCTGGGCGGTGAGCTGCTGCCTGATGCGGAACAGCGCGCTCACCCCTGCGCTTGCCAGCTGTGTCACCCCGGTCAGGTCGACCGTGATCGCCAGCGTGCCGCCGCCGCTGAGCGTGAGCAGCTCCCGGCTGAACTCCTCGGCCGTGAACACGTCGATCTGACCGCTGACGAGCGCGACCGCGCCGGACGGGGTGAGGCCCGCCTCGACCCCGAAAGGGCGGTCCCGCTCGTGCTCGCGGTGCCGCGCGCTCACGTCGGCAGCCAGCATGGCCGGGCGCCGGAACTTGTGCCGCAGCGTGACCATCGTGCCGCGGGCACCGCGGGGGACGCTGGATACCTGCGGCGGATGGCTGACGAGCACGTCGTCGATGAGCTGCTCGACGAGCGCGAGGCCGTGCCCGCTCGCGCTAGTGCTCGGCGTCTGCCAGGTGCCGTGATCGGCGATCCGGCACTCTACGTAGCCCGAGTCGCGAAGTGCGACGTCCATGCCGATGACGCCCGCCGCGCCGGTGGGGTAGGCGTGCTCGATCGAGTTCAGCAGGACCTCCGCGACTGCCAGCTGGAGCGCGGCGCGATCCTCGGCGACCGCGCCGATTCCCTGCATCCACTGGCTCAGCGCCCGCCGTGCCGTGGTCAGGGCGCCGAGTGAGGCGCGGAGCTCCAGCTGCAGCGGCGGAACCGGCTCGGGCAGGCGCTGTGCGGCCAGCGTGGTGACATCGTCGGCGTACCCGGTGCGGGTCAGCAGCTCGACGGTCAGCTCGCAGACGCGCTCCGGCGCGCTCGGCGCGGCGCCGACTGGCATCGCCCGGTTCAGGGCCGCGTTGGCGGCGACCGTGGCCAGCTCGGCCATGCTCTCCTCAGTCGTGCGGCCAGGACGCTCGATCAGCCCGTCGCTGTACAGCAGCACGACCTCGCCGGGCTCGAGCAGCGCCAGGGACAGCGCCGGCCGCGAGCCGGTCCCGAGCGGTCCGCTGCCCGTCGGCTCAAGGAACCGGGTCCTGCCTTCACCGGTGATCACCAGCGGCGGCGGATGCCCGCAGGTGGCGTAGCACAGCGTGCCGCTGACCGGATCCAGCGCGACGAGCGCGAGTGTGGCCGCGTGCAGTCCCGGCGTCCTGGCGGCAAAGGCATCGGCGTCAGCCAGTGCCTCGGCCAGATCGGCGCTGGCGCTGAGCCGGTCGTTCACGACCGCACGCAGCTGCCCCATGGCTGCCGACGCCCGCACGCCGTGCCCGACGACATCGCCGACGACCAGGGCGACGATGCCGTCGCCGAGCAGGATGGCATCGAACCAGTCGCCGCCGGCTGCCTGCTCATGCCCGGCGACCAGGTACCGCGCGGCGAGCCTGGTCTGCGGCAGCACCGGCAGCACGGCCGGCAGCAGCGCCTCCTGCAGCTCGACGATGACATCGTGCGCGGCGCGGTACTGGCGGTCGGCCTCCGCCGCCCGGTGCATCGCGTCCCGGCGCTGGAGCGCGTTCCCGGTCGTGTCCGTTCCGGCCACCACCAGGCCGGCCACCGCGCCGTCAGGGTCGTGCCACGGAGTTAACACGAAGTCGAGGTAGGTCTCCACCGCGTCGCCACCGCCACGGTCGAGCTGCAGTCGCCAGTTCCGGGCTATCTCCGCGTCGCCGGTCCTGTACACGCGGTCCATCAGCTCGCACAGCTGCTGCCCGGCGAGGTCGGGAAACGCCTCGCGGTTGGTCAGGCCGACAAGTCCGTCGCGACCGAGGAATGCACGGCAGGCCGCATTGGCCGCTACGACCCGGTGCTCAGGGCCGGCGAAGGCTAGTACCGGCACAGGGACCGCGTCGTAGATCTCGCGCGCGACGCTCAGCGCGATGCGCGGGGTGACGCGCGGGGTGACGCGCGGGGTGACCCGCGGCGTGACCTGCGCGTCACCGGCGACGTCGCCCTCGCACGTGGTCTCTCCGCCCACTAGCTCTCCTCCTGCGAGCGTGCGCCTCGCCGCCCGGTATATAGCCTGGACCGACCCATCGCACTACTTGCGACTAGCGTCCCATCTATCGCATTCGCCGGGGTCGGCTTTGATGGTTCCGGTAGCTGCGCCGGACGCCAGGATAGGTTCGGGTAGCGGCGCCGCCGCGTCGCCGTGCATTCGCAGACGTGGGAGATCAGGTGGATCTGGGGCTAACGGGCAAGGTCGCGCTGGTCGCTGCGGCAAGCAAGGGACTCGGCAGGGCGTCGGCGCTCGCGCTGGCACGAGAGGGCGCGCGCGTCAGCATCTGTGCCAGGACCGAGACGGACCTGGCGGCGGCCGCAGCCGACATCCGGCGTCAGACCGGCGCGGAGGTTCTCGCCGTGGCCGCCGACCTCACCAGTGCAGCGGGTATCGAGCACGTGGTCGCGCAGACGCAGGAGCGCCTCGGCGGTATCGATGTGCTGGTCAACAACTCCGGCGGCCCGGCTGCGGGCACCTTCGCCATGCTGACCGACGATGACTGGCAGCGGGCATTCGAGGTGGTGACGCTGAACTTCGTCCGGTTCGTGCGGGCAGTCCTGCCGCAGATGCGGGCGAATGGCTGGGGCCGGATCATCGGGATCCAGTCCAGCTCGGTGAAGCAGCCGGTGCGGAACATCGACTTGTCGAACGGCATCAGGCCCGGTATAGCCGGGCTGGTGAAGGCGCTGACGCCGGATCTGGGGAAGGACGGCATCACGATCAACCTGGTGCTGCCCGGATCGTTCCGCACGGCACGGCTAGGGCTGCCGGAGGACGTCGCGGACAGCCCGGAGCTGACCGCGCGGCTGGCCGAGCTGGGTGCGCGCATCCCGGCCGGGCGGCTGGGGGAGCCGGCCGAGCTGGGCGACCTGGTCGCATTCCTGGCGTCCGAGCGTGCGGCCTACATCACCGGGGCCGTCTACCAGATCGACGGCGGCATCATCGCCTCGAATGTGTAGCGGCTGCCGGGAGTCGCCGAGGAGTGCCGTCCCGATCTGAGACGCCCGGCGCGCGCCGGCCCGTGACACCCTGGGGCATGGATACTGTCGAGCTCGACAGCCCCGCCGCGCAGGTTCTCGCCGACGAGGCCGGCATTATTGCCGACCTGCAGTTCGTGATGGAGTGCTGCAAGCGGCTGCTGACTGAACTGGCCGAGGCTGACGAGGACCGGGACGGCGTCGTTCCGCTGGCGCTGTGGTCGGCCGCGGTAGTTGGCTACGGGCGGTGCTTCACCACCGGGAAGCGGTTCGGGCTGCGCACGGCCGACGTGAAGGCGCTGCCGCTGCACGGGGCTGTGCTCAAGTTCCATCAGTGGGTGCTGGCCGAGGGCAGGAAGCTGACCGCCCACCCTGCGAGCCCGTTCGAGGCGGCCAAGGTCGGTGCCGCGCTCAGCGGTGACGGCGCTCGCGTCGAGGGCATCGCCGTCCTGTCAGCCAGCCGCGTGCTCGTCGACAGCGTTGGCGTCCGCCAGCTCGGCGGCCTGGCCTCGGAGCTGGCCAAGCAGATCGCCGACCGGGCCCGCGAGCACCAGGACGCGGCGCTGGCCGACGCGGAGCAGCTGGGCGCCGAGAGCCTGGCGAAGCTGCCGGTGCTGCAGTCAGGGCCGCCGAGTTCATAACTCGGGCTCGGGCCGCGGGCCTAGTTCGTGCCCCGGCTAGCGCGGCCGCCTGCGCCGCCAGCGCGGACGCCCGCTCGCCCGTGCCTCGACCAGCTGCGCCGCGGTCTGGCCTGCTGCCGGCGGGGGCTGCGGCTCCGGGTGCGCGTCCCGCCAGCGCGTCACCATCGCCTCCTCATCCACGACCGGCACGAAGATGGGCGGTCCGAGCGGGAGCCTGCGCCATTCCATGATCCGGTCGTTCAGCTCGCCGACGACCTCGCGCACCGCGTTCTCGCTCGGCAGCTCGTGCACGTTCTCGGCGAGCCGGGACGACTGCTTGCGCAGCCTGAGCGGGGTCGGGAGGAGTTCCTCGGTGTTCACGCCCTCCCGCCGGATCCAGTCCATCAGCCAGGCCTGGTCGGCGTCCGGCCCGCGATCAGGCAGCGGCTTGCCGGCGCCCGGCAGATTGTCGAAGGCACCCCGCTCGGCCGCCTTGCTGATCTGCTGGTCAATCCAGGTGCGGAAGCTCAGCTCGGGCGGCTTGCGCTCGGTCATGCCGCGTCTCTGGCGGGACCGGGCGGGGCGGGGTGTACCTCCGGCATAACCACGAATTTTACCGGCGGCTGGCGAAGGCCTGACCGGCAGGTCCAGCCTGCCAGCAGCCCTGCCAGCAGCCAGGCCGGCAGGCCGGGCCCGCCGGTCCTGACCCGGTGCGGCGGTCGGCTAGCCTGATGCGCGAGAGCCCAGCCGTCGGAAAGGGACCGGGCATTGGCCATCTTTGTGCTCGTCTTGTGGCTGGCCACTGCCGTTGCCGGGATCACGCTGCTGCGGGCCGGCGGTGCGGCCCGCCGGGAGAGTGCGAAGCCTGCGCCAGCAGAGGCGCCCGTGCTGGCTGAGGCGCCCGTGCTGGCTGAGGCGCCCGTGCTGGCTGAGGCGCCCGTGCTGGCTGAGGCGGCAGCCCTGGCGGAGACATCTGTGCCCGCAGCTGCCCGGGCGGCCCCGGCAGGGGTGCTGGCCGGCCGGCTGGCCGGGATCGGGGGCGCCGTCCCGCTGACGGCCGACGGCAAGCCGCCGCCAGGGCCGCACGTGCGGGTCCGCACCCCCGACGGCGAGCACCCGCTGCTCGAGTTCAGCCATCCGACGCTGGCCGTGACCGGCATTGCCTGCTGGATGATGTTCGCGTTCGTCCACTACCGGCCGCTGGCCTGGATCGCCGTGGCGATCCTGGTGACCACGCTGCTGGTCGGGGTCGGCTGGATGGCCCGCAACCGCGCGGCCGTCCGGCGGCGGGCCACGGCAGCCTGGGCGTTCCCGCCCCGGCTCGTCTGGCTGCACGGAGCCGTGGCGGCGAGCTCGCTGATCCTCACCGTACTGGCCGCGCTGACAGCCGCCCGGGGCTGACCGGCCGGCTGGCCCGTCAGGCTTCGCCCAGCTCACGCAGGGATGCGCGGAAATCGGCCAGCGCCTCATCCTGGTCGCTGCCGAGTCCCTCGATGAGGACCATCCGGGTGCCCGTCCAGTAGACGCCGGTGTACTCGCCGTCCGGTCCCGCGATCAGCAGCGGGCTGTGCGCAATCTTGATGTGATCAGCTGCCTGCTGGCGGGTTGTACCCGGCGGCGCGATGCCGATGGCCGGCGACTCGCCGTCGTCATAGGAAACATCGTCGAGCACGGGGCGCTCCTGACCTGCGCCGCTGCCGGGCCTACTCGGGCTCCGGCCGGCCCGTGCCCTTCCACTGCGCCGAGCCGGCGTTCCACTCGGTGTAGGTGTACGGATTGTCGAGAACCTTCGTCTCCGGGATCTCCGGGTGCATGCCGTCGGCCCAGGCCTGCGGCCCCAGCTCGGTTTGCAGGTACTCCACCGTCTGCTCCACGGCGCGCCGGGCGGCGGCCAGGTCCGTGCCGGTCAGCCGGTGCTCGTGCTTGACGACCCGGCCGTTCACCAGGACGGTGTGAACGTCGCCGCGCTGGGCCTGGAAGGCGACGTGGCCGTAGGGGTTGAGCACGGGGAACATGACCGGCGACGCGTCGTTCTTGATCAGCACCAGGTCGGCCTTCTTGCCTGCGGCGATGCTGCCGGTCAGCGAGTCCATGCCGAGCGCGCGGGAGCCGCCCCTGGTCGCCCACTCGACGACATCCTCGGCCCGCAGATGGCAGTTGGTGACGGTCTCCTGGCGGCCGTGGGCCTCCAGGTGCTCACGGGACCGGTCCGCGCCCAGCGTGGTCCGCATGGCCGAGAACAAGTCGCCGCTCCACCACACGCTAGTGTCCATGGACAGTGATACGGGGATGCCGTGCTCCCGCAGCCGCCAGGTCGGCGGGTAGCCCTGGCCGGCGCTCTGCTCGCTCTCGGTGGACACCGACGCGGACCCGCCGGTCGCCGCGATCCGGTTGTAGGAGTCGCGGGTGAGAGTGGCCGCGTGGACGTAGACGGTCTCCGGGTTCATGAAGCCGCCCTCGTGCATCAGCCTGATGCCGTCGTCGTTCGTCGCGCCCCAGACGCCGGCGTGCGTGGTGACCGGAACGCCGAGCTCGCGCGCGACCTCGAAGGCAGCCCGCTCCGGGAACGCCGGGTCACCGGTCACGTCGAACGCCATCTGGAAGCCGAGCATGTCGTCGCCGGGCGTGAAGCGGCGGCTGACGAACTCGCGGAACTCCGGTGCCGCCGACCACTCCCACGGACCGGCCTGGATGTTGCCGTAGGCCAGGACGAACCGGCCGGGAACCTGTGTCAGCGCATCGACCGCCGCCTCGGCGTGCTCGGTCGTCTGCAGTCCGTGCGACCAGTCCACCGTTGTCGTCACGCCGGCGTCGATCGCCTCGATCGCGGCCAGCAGGTTGCCGGCGTAGATGTCCTGCGGCCGGAACACCTTGCCCCACTGCAGGTAATACCAGACGAAGTACTGGGTCAGCGTCCAGTCGGCGCCGTAGCCGCGCATCGCCGTCTGCCACATGTGCCGGTGCGTGTCGATCATGCCGGGCATCACGATGCCGCCGCTGGCGTCGATCTCCGCCGTGCCCTCCGGAACCGCCAGCCCGGGCCCGACCGCGGCGATCTTGTCGCCGGTCACCAGGACGTCGGCTCCGGTCAGGATTGTGTGCGAGTCGTCCATGGTGAGAACGGTCCCGTTGCGCAGCACGACAGGCCGGCCGGGCTCCGGCTCAGCGAGAGGGGACTCAGTCGTCACGGCAACCTCCACGGACCTAGCGGCGGGCACGGTCACAGTAGTATCTCCGGAAGTTAGCCACATTGCACCGGGAGCCGCCCATGGCCACCGTCGCAGCGGTCATCGCCTCGACGCATCACCCGTTCTTCCACCGCGCGAGTACCGCATCGGGCGCTGACCGGCCGCCGTTCGCGGACGAGTGGGTGGCCAAGATCGCCGCGTTCCGGCAGACCCTCACGAGGGCTCGCCCGGACGTGCTGGTCATGGTCGGCAGTGATCACTTCCACCAGCTGTGGCTGGACAACATGCCGCAGTTCCTCGTCGGCAAGGCGCCGCACTACGACGCCAACTACTACAACGAGGAACGGGAGTTCGGCCTGCCGCGCATGCTGCTTCCCGGCTGCGAGGACCTGTCCGCGCACCTGCTGCGCGGCGGCCTGGACGCGGGCTTCGACCTGGCGTTCAGCAACGAGCTGCGAGTCGACCACAGCATCACGTGCCCGATCATCACGCTGCGCCCGGAAGCGGACCTGCCGATCGTCCCGGTCTACACCAACATCTTCGCCCCGCCGCTGCCGCAGCCCCGCCGGTTCGTGCAGCTGGGCAAGGCGATCAGGGAGCTGGTGGAGTCCTGGCCGGGCCAGCAGCGGGTCGCCATCATCGGCACCGGGCATCTGTCGCTGGAGCTCGGCGGCCCGCGCCAGTTCGGCCCGCATGGCCCCGACCCGGACTTCGACCGCAGGGCCGTGGAGTGGATTGCCTCCGGCGACCTGTCCGCGGCCCTGGGCGAGGTCACCCTGGACAGTCTGTGGGAGCCGGGCAACGCGACCCACGGGTTCATGGACTTCCTGCTGATGATGGGCGCGGCGGGGGAGAACGTGAAGGCTGACTACAGCGACTCGCTCGACTTGTTCCACACGATGGAGGCCTACTTCACCTGGTATCCGGAGGGAGTGCCGGCGGCATGAGCAGGTACCTGGTCGACAAGTTCCTCTACACGATCGACCGCGACCCCGAGCTGGTGGAGCGCTACCGCGCGGAGCCGGGCCGGACAGTCAGCTGGTGGGAGGCTGAGCAGGCCGGGCGGATCCTCAACTGCCCGGACGCGGAGGCGACTACCTGGCTGACATTCACTGACGCGGAGCGCGGCGCTCTGGCCGGGCACGACTACGTGGCGCTGTTCGAGCTCGGCGCGCATCCGTTCCTGACCCTGACCCTGTTCATCGCGATGTTCGAGCGCGACTACGCCGAGCCGCTGGCCTTCCAGCGCGAGTACGCGGCCCGGCTGCAGCACTGGCAGCTGCCCTACCCGGACATCGCCACCTAGCGCCGCTTAGGGTCGAGCAATGCACACCACTGCGAACGGGAACGAGGTAACAGCCGTCGCGGTACCCGGCGGCGCGCTCGCGGTGGAGCTGATCGGGTCCGGTCCGGAGCCTGTACTTGTCATTCACGGCATCAGCAGTCAGCGGAAGCTGTGGAACTGGCTGCACGCGGTCGCACCAGGCCTGGCCCTGGTCGCGCCCGACCTGCGCGGGCGCGGCGACAGCGCGGCAGTGACCGGGCCGTCGTCAGTCAGCAGGCACGCCGCCGACATGATCGCCGTCCTTGACGCGCTCGGCCTGCGCAGCGTGCACGTCTGCGGCATGTCGATGGGCGGCTTCGTCGCCGTCGAGCTGGCCGTGTCGTTTCCCGGCCGGGTGAAGAGCCTGATTCTGGTCGACGGCGGCTTCCCGATGGCGGTCCCGGCAGGGCTGACGCCCGAGTCTCTGCCCGCGGTCTTCGCTGACCGACTGACCAGGCTCGGCCGCGACTGGCCGGACGTGACGGACTACGCCGGATTCTTCGTCGCCCAGACGGCGCCGCTGCTCGATCCAAGCGACCCGCTCCTGCTCGACTACCTGCGGCATGACCTGGCCGGCCGGCGCGTGCGGCTCAGCGGTGCTGGCCTGTCAGCCGATGCCGCGGACATCTTCTTCGGATTCTCGAAATGGCAGCAGCTCACGGCACCGGTCCGGCTGATTACCGCGGAGTGGAGCACCGGACGGGATAGCGCCCCCGCCTATCCGCCGGCGGCCGTGGCCGCCGTCAGGGCTCAGCTCGGCCCGCTGGTGACCGTCCGGCCGGCGCCGGAAACCGACCACGCGAGCTCGATCATGACCATCGGGGGCGCGGCGGTCGCTTCCGCCGAGATCACCAGGGCGCTCGCGTGACAGCCACCATGCCGGAGACAGTGGTCGAGGCGCTGGGCCGCGGGCTGCCGGCCGGCCGCCTGGTCACCGACAAGGACGTGCTGCGCTCCCTGTCCCACGACGACGCAGAGTGGGCGCCGGCAGGCGAGGCTGCCGCCGCCGTCCGGGTGCGGTCCGAGCATGAGGTCCAGCAGGTCGTGCGAACCTGCGCGGAGCTTGGCGTCCCGGTGGTACCCCGCGGGGCCGGCACCGGCTTGTCCGGCGGGGCCAATGCCGTCACCGGGTGCGTCGTGCTCGACCTGTCCGCGATGAGCCGCGTCGTGGAAATCGATCCGGAGAACCAGCTCTGCGTCGTGCAGCCGGGCGCGGTGAACGACGACGTGAAGGCCGCCGTGGCCGAGCACGGCCTCTGGTACCCGCCAGATCCGGCCAGCGCCCCGTGGTCGACGATCGGCGGCAACGTCGCCACCAACGCCGGCGGGCTGTGCTGCCTGAAGTACGGCGTGACCCGCGACTATGTGCTCGGCCTGCGCGTGGTCGCTGGCGGCCCGGTCGCGTACGGCGAGGTGGTGCGCCTCGGCCGCCGAACAACCAAGGGCGTGGCCGGGCTCGACATGGTGGGACTGTTTGTCGGCTCGGAGGGAACGCTGGGCGTCGTGACCGAGGTGACCCTCAGGCTGCGGCCGGCCCTGGCCGGCACTCCGCGCACAATAGTCGCGGCATTCGGCGACCTGGTCAGCGCCGGGCAGGCGGTCGCGGCGATCACTCGCCGCGGGCTGACCCCGGCGGTTCTCGAGTTGCTTGATCATGCCTGCCTGGTGGCGGTGGAGGACTGGAAGCACCTGGGTCTCGACGCGGATGCCGCCGCGCTGCTGCTCGCGCGCGTCGACACGCCTGGCGAGTCCGGCGCGGCCGAGGCCGGCCAGATCGCGGCGACCATGACCGAGGCGGGCGCACTGTGGGCCGAGCAGTCCACCGACGACGCGGAGGCCGACGCCCTATTCGACGCCCGGCGGCTCGCCTACCCGGCCCTGGAGCGGCTCGGGCCGGTCCTGACCGAGGACATCTGCGTGCCGCGGTCGCGAGTGCCCGAAATGCTCGCGCTGATCTCCGAGATCGGGGCCAGGAACGGCGTGCGGATTGCCAACATCGCCCATGCCGGCGACGGTAACCTGCATCCGCTGATCGTGACACCGCCGGGCGACGACGCTGCGAGAGTTGCCGCCCAGGCAGCGTTCGAGGAGTTTCTGGATGCCGCGATCGCGCTCGGCGGCACCGTGACCGGCGAGCACGGCGTGGGCATACTCAAGCGGGCCGGCATGCGCCGCGAGCTAGACCCTGGATCGATCGCACTGCAGGACGCCGTACGGCACGCTCTCGACCCGCTGGGGATCTTCAATCCGGGCAAGGGCTGACTGCCGCCGAGGGATGAGGAGAGCAGACTGTGGAGGCATTCACCGCACCGGCCGTGACGGCGGACGACCACATCCGCGGTCCGGCGGGCGCACCGGTGACGGTGCTGGAGTACGGCGACTTTGAGTGCCCCTACTGCCGGGGTGCCTTCCGGGACGTCCGCCTGCTCGCCGACGAGCACCCGGCGGACATCAGGTTCGTCTTCCGTAACTTCCCGATCCCCGAACTGCACCCCCATGCCGAGCAGGCGGCAGAGGCCGCAGAGGCGGCCGCTGCCCAGGACAAGTTCTGGGAGATGCACGACCTGCTGCTGCAGCCGTACTCACATCTGGACGTCGACTCGCTGGTGACCTATGCCGAGGTCATCGGCCTGGACATCGCGCGCTTCCGGCGCGAGGTGACCGACCAGGCGTACGCCGGGAAAATCAGGCGGGACGTGCAGGAGGGCACCAGAAACGGGGTGAACGCGACGCCGAAGTTCTACGTGAACGGCGAGCGCGTCGACGGCAAGGTGCCGCTCGAGCACCTTGTCGAGCTGGTGGACAGCGCAATCGCTGCCGCGCATCGCTAAGCGAGGCAGCGGGATCGCCGTAACAACAGCAGTCCCGTTCTTGAGAAGGGATACATCAGCGGCGGCAGGTCACAGATGCCGGCACTGGCCGTGAGCGCCGCCGCGCGCGTGGTCGGGTCCGCCGGCCGCGTTATCAGTGGGCGGCGGCTCATCGTGGCTGCAGTCGAGGGAGTGGCCGACAAGATCGCCAGCCAGTACAGGACCCGAGCCGGCATTCCCCCGGCCGGTGTCGTCGTCGTCCGACACGATCAGGTTGCGGCCGATGCTGTCGTCGGAGACATCGATCGCCGTGTCGTCCTGGCCCTTGACGATGACGCTGCCGCCGACCGTGATGCCGGTGATGGCAACGGCCTGGAATCCGCCGCTCGCGTCGGCCCGGCCCGGCCCGGCCCGCTGACCCACGTCCTCGGCATCCTGGAAGACAGCGAACTGCGGGGGCGAAGCGGTGTTGTTGACAACCGTCAGGGAGATACTCGTCGGGTCAGGGGCCATACCCGAAGGCTCGGGCAGGCCGTTGTCGGCGATGCGGAGCCCGCCGTGCACGGTGAGCCGCGGTGCCGTGCCCTGGCCCGGCTGGCACCGATGGTAGGAACCGGAGTGGCGGCATCCGACCGATACCGTCGCGCCCGAGCCGACGTTGAGGTTTCCGTCGACTTCGAGGTGGCCGCCCGGGTCGGTGAGGGTGGCGTCGGGAGCCACGGTCAGGTCGGCCAGGACCCGGATAAGGCCGTAGCCGGAGATGGTGCAGGACCCGGCGATGAGCAGTGTCGGGTACACGCCGGACTGCACGATGCCGCCGGAGCAGACGGTACGGTCGTGACGCAATGCGGCCGCGCCGGCGGCCGCGGCGGGCCCGCTCGCAGCAAGGCCGAGTACCAGCAGGACGGGCACGGCCCGTGATGCCCAGCGCCGGCTCACATTCGTGGTCTGCAAGGTCCCCCCTTGGCGCGGCCACGCCATGACCGCGCTTCCGGAGGAGATATCGCTGCCAGAGCGGCCGGCGTTGCAGCCGGTCTGTTCGGCTCATGTCCTTGCTCGCAGGCCGACAATGGTGCGCGCCCAGTTCGGACCGGGTGGCGAATCCGGTTAGAGCAGGCTGGCGAGCATCGAGGCGGCGCGGGCGGCGCCGTCGGTCGCCACGGGGCGGTAGTCGACGCGGCGGTTGATCTCGCTGGCGATGGCGGTGGCGATGTCGGCAGGTTCGGCGGTCTGGTAGTCCATGCACCGCCCGGCGCGGTGGCGGTCGAGCCGGTGTCGGACGTGAAAGTTCTGCTCGAAGTGATGCCGGAGCGGGAAGTACAGGAAGGGCCGCCGGCTGGCGGTCAGTTCCATCGTGGTTGTCAGGCCGCCCTGGACGACTGCGAGATCGCAGGCGGCCAGATGGCGGTATAGCTCGGGGACGTAGGGGCGGATCTCCAGCCCGTCGTGGGCCGCCAGGCTGCCAGGATCGATCCGCGGGCCGGCTACGACGATCATCCGGAGGTCGGGCACGCGGTCCTTTGCCTCCGGGAAGGCGGCGATTACCCGCCGCAGCAGGTGGCCGCCGACTCCCGAGCCGCCCACCGTCACGATGCAGACGCGCTCGTCGGGGCGGTAGCCGAGCAGATCGCGGTCGCCGAGCTGGCGGGGGTCGAAACCGGTGACGTAGCCGGCGAAGTCGTAGTGCTGCTCGGTCCAGTCGCGGATTGGCGGCAGCCCTGGGCCGAACGTGTCCGGGACGATGTCGTCGCGGTCGCCGACGAAGATGGCGCGGTCACGGATCCGCGGGTAGCGGGCGATGTGCTCGATCATCTCGGCGTTGTAGTCCGCGGTCACGAAGGCCTCGCGGTCGCCGCCGTCGGGCATAGGCAGCCAGCCGACGAAGTCGGTCAGCCAGGCGTAGGCGGCGCGTTTCTGCTCCGGGTTCTCGTGTAGGTAGTAATCGAGCTCCCAGGCTTCGTCGCCGATCCACAGGTCGTAGTCCTCCTCGCGGGCGAGGTCGTGGAAGACCATGAAGTTGGTGAGAAGGATCTCGTCCATCCGCCGGATGGCCTGGAAGGCGTGGAGGTCGTGCTCGGCCGACTCGCTCTCGATGTGCCCGGACTCGCTGGCCAGGTGCGCGCTGGCCGGGTGGACGCGCTCGCCGCGCTCTTCAAGGACCTTGGTGACCGGGTGCTGGGCGAGCCAGTCGATCTCTAGGTCGGGGTGCAGCTTGCGCAGCTCGTCTGCGATCGCCGTGTCCCGCCGGGCGTGGCCGAGGCCGATCGGTGAGGAGATGTAGAGCGCGCGCTTCCGGCGTGCCTTGCCACGCGTCCAGCGCGGGCGCGCGGGCGAGGGGACGGCGAAGTCACGCAGCAGCAGGTTGACCTTGACCGGGTCACGGACGTGCGGGCCGTGGCCCGAGCCGTCCAGCAGCACGAGATCGCCGCCGGTTTCCGTGGCGAGGGCGATCCCCCGGCCGGGTCCGGTGATCGCATCGGCGGTGCCCTGGATCACCAGCACGGGGCAGCGAACCTGGCCGCACAGCTCGCGCGCGGTTTGCTCGTTCAGGCCGTTACCGATCTCTGTCGCGATGAGCGTCTCGGCGGTGGTCTCCAGGCCCCAGCCGATGCAGTCCTCGGCCGGCTTGGTCGAGTGCGGCTCAGTGAACATCTGGGAGAAGAAGAACTCCAGGAAGCCCCGGTAATCCCGCAGCCAGTAGTAGAGGTTGTCTTTCGCCCAGCCCTCGTCGGTGGGCAGCACCTCATCCCACGGGTAACGCGTGCGGTCCTCCGGGGGCGAGGCGAACGGCACCGCCGGGCAGATGAAGGCGGCCCCGGTCACGCGGTCCGGATGCGCGGCCGCCAGAATGAGGGCGCGCTGCGCGCCGACCGACAGCGAGACGATCACCGCGCGCTCGGTCGCGGTGGCGTCCATCACTGCCAGGGCGTCAGCGGCGAACTCATCTTCCCCGTATCCCGTCGCCGGGCGATCGGAGCGGCCGTTGCCGCGCCCGTCGAAGGTGAGCACGCGGCAGTGCCGGGCCAGGTAGGGGATCTGCATCTTCCAGTGCCGCGAATGGATGATCGACCACGTCGGCAGCAGGAAGACGGTCGGCTCGCCGGAGCCGTAGACCTCGTAGTAGAGCCGCACCCCGTTGCGCTTGGCGTAGCCGGAACTGTCGGGGTACCGTGCCCGCGATTGCTCGCGCGCGGGGCCAGTCATCGGGATATCCATTGGTCGATCCACTCCAGCAGCTCGCGGTGCCCGGTCTCGATGCCGCCGAGGCGCTCGATGATGATGCCGAGGTTGAACGTCATCACCAGCGAGACCAGCGCCGGCAGTGGCAGCCCGATGCCAAGCTCGCGCCGGGGCTGTTCGAACGCCTCGGTCAGCACAGCCCGCCACTCGGTGTTCACGCGCGCCAAGCGCTCGGAAATGTCAGGGTTATTCCAGGCCAGCGCCTGAAGCTCCAGCCAGATCTTCTGATAGCTAACATCCTCGCTCACCAGGTAGCGCATCGCCGTCCGCCACTGCTCCGCGAACGGCAGATCGGCGGCATACAGTTCCCGCTGACGGGTGATCAGCCGGTCGGTGAACCGTTCCAGCGCATTCACTAGCAGGTTCTCGTTGGAGCCGAAGTAATAGTGAACGAGGCCGTGGTTGATGCCCGCCTCCTCGGCCAGCCGGCGCGTCGTGACGCCGGCGTAACCGACATCGGCGAGCAAGCGCTCCGCCGCGTCCAGCAGCGCCTCCTCCGCGGCGGCGCGCGCCGCCGTCTTCGGCGCGGGCTGGCTCAGCGCGGCAGCCACAACGCGTCCAGAATCTTCCGCCCGCCGCCGGTCCTGATCAGGTAGAGGTATTCCCGGTAGGAAGCTGAGCGGACGACGGCACTGGCGATACGGCCGCAGACATGCGCGATGTCGATCTTCACCCACCGGTCCGCAGTCCTGGTTCCCCCGCCCTCGGCGCAGGCCTGCAGCATGACCTCCTTGGTCAGGATCACCCCGTCGGCCTCGGCTGGGGAGCTGCCCAGGTCTGGGTGCGGCGCCCGGTCCATCCGGGCCACGCCAGCGTCATACCAGCCCCCGAAGTAGTCCTGCACCGTCTGGGTGATCAGCTCTTGGTCGGTAGCCATCGTCGGTCCTTCCGGGCGGCCGCACCCTTAGCCAACTGGATTAGTCACTTGACTAAAGTCAGTCCACCAAACTCATAGGTCGCCGTCAAGGCCTGCGTCCCCGCAGAATGACCACTTCCGGTCCCAACCGTTGCGAGCACCCAGCCGCGGCCGTGACCCCAGTCCACGTCAGCATCAGCGGCCTGCCCGCGGCGGGACTGGTCATAGTGCAGGCCCGGACGCTGGACGGGAAGGGACGGCCGTGGGAGTCGGCGGCAGTGTTCCGGGCCAGTGCCGGGGGGACGCTCAACCTGGCCACGTCGGTGCCGGTCTCGGGCAGCTACCACACCCGCCGACGCCGGCGGACTGCTGTGGTCACTGCTCCCGGCGTTCACGACCAGCCCGGACACCACGTTCGCCACGTCCGCGGCGGGCTTCACCGTCAGGCTTCAGGTGCTGATCGGCGGGCAGGTCCGGGCAGCAGCGACCCTGCAGCGGCGGCTGCCGGTCACGGCAAGCACCCAGACGGTACTCGAGGACGGCTTCGCCGGGACGCTGTACACGTCGGCCGCGGCCAGGCCCGGCGCTCCCGCTGTCGTCGTGCTCGGCGGATACCCTGCCACGGAAGACATGCTCGGCGCATACGCCGGCGGCGGTAAGGATGGTTCCGTCGCCTTAGGGCTCGCGATGAGCGATACCCCGCCCTGGCAGTGGGCTACTACGACCAGCCCGGGCTGCCGAAATGCCAGTGCTCCACCCCGCTGGAATACTTCGCCCGCGCGGTCGGCTGGCTCCGCGCCCAGCCCGCGGGCCGCGGACGGCCGGTGGTCATGTACGGCGCATCGGACCGCGCCCAGGCAGCCCTGCTGACGGCCTCCTACCTGCCGCACCTGGCTAACGCCGTGGTGGCCAGCTCACCGACCGACTTCGGCATGTACCCGTACTACCCCTTCTTCACCAACGCGTTGCTGGGCGGCACCGCTCAGGCCAACGCCCTGGCCACCGAGCAGTTCTGGGCCAGCATGATTAAATTCCTCAACAAAACCTCAGCGCCATTGAAATAGCAGATGGATGCAGCGGGCGCCGGGAATCGAGCCACACCGCGGCGAGTCGGAGAATCCGATGTGCTCCGGGTTTACCGCAGCCCGGACGCTCGGCCCTGGTCAGGTAGTCGCGGCGCGATTGCTAGCCCGCCCTCAGCGGCACCGCCATGAACGGGTCGATGTTGTACGCCAGGCTGACGCGATGATATCCGTCGGCTATGTCCGCGCCCGGCTTCTGATCGCACACAAGTACAGGTGACAGCTTCTCACCCTTAAGCAGCTTAAGCAGGTCACGTTGGACACCGGGATCGGACAGGGGCAGCGGAGACAGGCCGGTGGCTCGCAGGATGTCATTAGCACGGCGCGCGGTCACCTTGGCCTGCTTCAGACGACCGACGATCTCGCTAGCGCGCTTCTCATCGAATTTCAGCGACAGGTAGTTATGTGCCGCCGCATAGTCATGCTCTGCCACGTCTTTGAGCCACGTGATGGGTGACTTGTCGATGGGTGACTTGGTCATTGGACCTCGCAAAGCTTGGGTGCAGC
>Ga0302325_10013942_pt1 | contig 17124 bp, 17 predicted proteins | sample Palsa_T0_2_FD_201948 | JGI IMG/M metagenome (GOLD analysis project Ga0302325, IMG submission 201948) | Peat permafrost microbial communities from Stordalen Mire near Abisko, Sweden - Palsa_T0_2 | ecosystem: Environmental > Terrestrial > Soil > Palsa > Peat permafrost | place: Sweden: Abisko... | reverse complement strand
CAAGCTGGCCACGGCGCCGCTGATGCCGCTGCGCATCTTCGCCTCGCGCACACTCAGCGCGTCGAACGTGATCGTGCTGCTGTTCGGGGGCGCCACGTTCGGGATGTGGTTCTTCGTCTCGCTCTACCTCCAGCAGGTGCTCGGGTATTCCCCCATCAAGGCCGGGCTGACCTTCCTGCCGATGACGCTGTGCATCGTCGCGGGCGCCACCTCGGCCTCACGTCTGGTGGTCAGGTTTGGCGCCAAGCCGCTGTTGGTGACCGGTATGACACTGCAGACGGTCGGCCTGCTTCTGTTCACGCGGATCACCGTTCACGGCACCTTCCTGGGCACGATCCTGGCGCCCGGTCTCCTGGTCGCGTTGGGCCTCGGATTGGCGATGGTGCCGGCGACCATCTCGGCCGTCGCCGGCGTCGCCCCAAAGGAGGCCGGCCTGGCGTCCGGGCTCGTGAACACATCCCGCTTGGTCGGCGGAGCGCTCGGACTCGCGATTCTGGCCGCGCTGGCCACGGCCCGGACGAATAGCGACTTGCACAACGTCGGCATCACCGCGCATCAGGCGCTGGTCAGTGGTTTTCAGCTTGCCTTCGCGGTAGCGGCGGGATTCGCGCTCGTCGGTGGGCTCGTGGCGATGTTCGGGCTCCCCCGAGTTCCCGCTCGCGTCGCGGTTCCGAAGGCCCAGACGGCACCGATCGAGACCTCAGCGTAACGCTCGCAGCCGCGCCGCCTGAATCCGGCCGATTGGCCAGAATCCACGGCGCATGGCTCGCTGCTTCGTCACTCGCCAGCTCCCGGGTCCGGCGCTCGATCGACTCCGCAGCGCTCACGAGGTCGGGGTGTGGCCCGAGCGCATGCCGCCCAGCTACGACGCGCTCAGGCGGTCAGCAGCCCCCGCCGACGGACTGTTGACGCTGCTGAGCGACCGGATCGACGCCAAGTTGATCGACGGCGCCCCCCACCTGCGAGCCATCTCCAACTATGCCGTCGGCTACGACAACATCGATCTGGATGCGGCCACGGCTCGGGGAATCGCGGTCGGCAACACGCCCGACGTGCTGACCGAAGCCACTGCCGATCTCGCCTTTGCCCTCCTGCTGGCCGCCGCGAGGAAGCTGCCACAGGCGATCGATTCGGTCAAGGCCGGCGACTGGCTCACCTGGGATCCGGCGCAGTACCTCGGATGTGACGTGTACGGCGCCACGCTGGCCATCGTGGGACTCGGGCGGATCGGACGGGCGGTGGCCAAGCGAGCCGCCGGCTTCGACATGACAGTGCTCCACGGTGGTGGCAGGACCGGACAGCCACTCGAGCAGGTCCTGGAGCGAGCGGATTTCGTCTCGATCCACTGTCCGCTGACGCCGGCGACCCATCACCTGATCGATGCCGCGGCGCTGTCCCGGATGCGTCCCACGGCGATTCTGATCAACACGGCTCGCGGTTCGATCATCGACCAGGAAGCCCTGGGCCACGCGCTGCGCGCCGGGACGATCGCCGGGGCCGCGCTCGACGTCACCGATCCCGAGCCGCTGCCGCGAGATCACCCGCTGCTGAGCGCGCCCCACCTGATCGTCGCGCCGCACATCGGCTCGGCCACCTACGCGACCCGCGAACGGATGGCCGAGCTCGCCGTGGACAACCTGCTCGCCGGACTCGACGGGGCGACGATGCCCCACCAGGTCAACCAAGTGGCCTAGTGCGCGTCGCGGTCGTCGACATCGGTACCAACTCGACGCGGCTGCTGATCGCCGACGTCGACGGCGGACGCGTCGTCTCCGAGCTGGAACGGATCACCACGGTCACCCGCCTCGGCGCGGGCGTCGACGCCGACGGGCGCCTGCGCGAGGACGCGATGCAGCGCGTGTACGCAACCTTGGACGAGTACCGAGCCACCATCGACGCCCACCGCGCCGATGTTGCGCTCGCGGTGCTCACGAGCGCCGTGCGCGACTCCGTCAACGGGGCCGACTTCGCGGAGACGGTGCAGGCCCGCTACGGCCTCATGGCCCACGTGCTCACCGGCGAGGAGGAGGCGCGGCTGACCTTCCTCGGCGCGAGGAGTGAGCGCGACCCCGACGAGCGCACCCCGACCGTCGTGCTCGACATCGGCGGTGGATCGACCGAGGTCGTGATCGGGTCGGGAGCCCGGGTGGGCTTTCACGTCTCGACTCAGGCCGGTGTGGTGCGACAGACCGAACGCCACCTCCACGCCGACCCCCCGAGCCCGGCTGAGCTCGACGAGCTCTCAGCGGATGTCCGGTCGATCCTCACTGACGCCGTCCCGGCCGATCAGCGCGACCCCGTCCGCCACGCGATCGCGGTCGCCGGCACCGCGACCTCGTTGGCGTCGATCGCCCAAGCGCTCGAACCCTACGACCCGGCCAAGGTCCATGGCTATCTCCTGGGGCGCACGCAGTGCAAAGGGCTCCTCGCTCGGCTGGCGGCGCTGACCCTGGAGGAGCGTCGGCGTGTGCGTGGTCTTCACCCCGACCGCGCGCCGACGATTGTGGCCGGAGCGGTGATCCTGCTGGAGATCTTCGCCCTGTTCGATCTCGAGCAGGTCGAGGTCTCAGAACATGACATCCTGCGCGGGGCGGCGCTGGGGCTGAGCGACTCGGCGTCCCGCACCACGAGCGCCGGCTGATCCGCAGCGGCCCGGGCGGAATGTGTGGCCCGGTCGAGAATCAACCCGCCCCGGCGGGAATGTCCGGTCCGGACGGGAATGTCCGGTCCGGGCGGGAGGGATTCAGCCGGTCCGTGGCGCTGAGCGCAGCCGCACGCTGATGTCCGAGCACTCGGCGCACACCGCCTCAGGCACCAGGCCGACGGCCATCAGGACGCCGAATACCTTGCAGCCCAGGCAATAGCCGAAGATCGACTCAAGCCCGGCGGCAACCACGAAGAGGATCAACACGCCATCCGCCGCGGCGTGGTCGCCCAGGATCAGCGCGAGCACCAGCGCGGCCGTGGACATCGCCGCCCCCATGCCCTGAGCGAAGCGCTTGGGCGGCCCCGCCACGGGCTTCGGCGGTCCGAGCCGCGGCGCGATCACCCGCTGGGCCAGAAAGCCCAGCGGGCTCAGCGTCGGGCCGGTCAGCACCCGCGCCCAGAATCCGTAGGCCAGCGGGATCAGCAACCAATACCACGTGGTGGCGAGGATGACGAGCACAGTCGCCAGCACACACCCGGCGACCACCCGCGCCGCCTTCTCGTTCACCGGATTGGGAAAGGAGAACAACTCCCGCATGACAGCGAGTCTAGACGATCGAGGCCGTAAATCCCACTCGTTCGGTTGTCTTTGGCGCGACGTCCGGAAGGTCTGGCGGCGGGCGGTGGCCGGCCGTCGGCGTGTCCGGCGTGCTGGTTGGCGTTCAGACTCGGCGGGCGTCTCAGACGGGTCGAAACCGACCCATCGCTGCGATTAGCTCATCACAGCTACTAGAACATTCGTCCAGTCTATCGTCACAGAGAACTGGACAAATGTACGATTGCCCTCCTCCAGCGGACGATAGATCATCCTTGACGGGGCAAGGTTCGCCTAGCGATTCGAGTCCCAACATAGGCTCGGGCGAAGCCGCAGACATCGGCGCCTCCCGCCGCTCGGGCCACACTAACCGGTCCTCTCTGGCACGTACCCCTGCCCGTCCCGAGTGGGCCAAACCTGGATCGGAAGCCGCCCGCTTAACGCGGGCGGTTTTCGTTCCCGGGACGTCCCGCCGCCGATGCGGTGGCCGCGAGCCCGGTCCGCGTCCGGTACCGCGTCACCACGCGCTCAGGCCAGGTTGGTCCTGCGCGGGTAGGCCACGCTCGGGTCGGTCAGCACGTTGACCAGCGCCGGCTTGCCGCAGGCCAGCGCCCGCTCGAGCGCCGGCCGCAGCTCGGAGGGCTTGCCCACGAGCTCGCCGTGACCCCCAAGCGCCTCGACGACCTGGTCGTAACGGGTCTCGGGGCGCAGCTCAGCGGCGACCGAATATCCGTACATCGCCTCCATCGGATGCTTCTCGAGCGCCCAGATGCCGTTGTTGCCCATGACGGCGACGATCTCGACCCGGTGGCGGGCCAGCGTGTCGAACTCCATCCCTGAGAACCCAAACGCGCCGTCGCCAACCAGGAGCACGACCTGGCGTTGGGGGTGCGCAAGCTTTGCCGCGAGCGCATAGCCAGGCCCTGACCCCAAACAACCGAACGGTCCCGGGTCAAGCCAGCAACCGGGCCGGTAGGAGTCGATCATCCGACCCGCAAAGGAGACGAAGTCGCCACCGTCGCCGATCACGATCGCGTCCCGATCGAGCAGCTGGGCGAGCTCACCGTAGATCCGCATGGGATGCAGCGGGGCTCGCGGGTCCGACAGATCAGCCGTTTCGGCTCGGCGCCTCTCCGACTCGATCTCCCTCAACGAGGCGATCCAGGCCTCGCGGTCGATCCTGGCGCCGGCGGCGCCGAGGCCCAGCGCATCGAGTGTGGCCGGGAGCGCGCCGTAGCACTCGGCCGCCACCGGCCGCGGATGATCGCGTTCAGGCTCCGCGGTGTCGATCATGACGATCTGAGCGTCGGGCGCAAACGCCGCGCCGAAACCGAGGCGAAAATCGAGCGGCACGCCGATGACCAGCGCGACGTCCGCCTGGCCGAGTCCCGCACTGCGCGCGCGGGAGAAGGCCAGCTGATGATCGGCGGGCACGCAGCCGCGTCCCAGTCCGTTGAGGAACACGGGCACTCGGAGCTCCTGGGCGAGCGATTGCAACTGCTCCTCACCACGCCCCCAGTACAGCCCGGTGCCGGCCATGATCACCGGGCGCTCGGCGTCGCGCAGCAGCGCGGCGGCGCGATCGACCGCGCTGGCCTCAGCGCCGGGACCGCGCCAGGGCTCGGGGAGCGGCGGCGGTGGCCCGGACTCGGCGGCCTCCATGAACACGTAGTCGAGCGGGAAGTCGAGAAACGCGGGACCGGAATGCGGCGTGATGGCGGCGCGCATCGCCTCGTCGAGCCGGTCTGGGATCTCGGCCGTGGCGTCGAGCGTGGCGGCGAGCTTGACGAGCGGGCGGACGAACGGCACATGGTCGATCTCCTGCAGCGAACCCTGCCCCCAACGGAACGCCGGCGCGCGTCCACCGAGGACGAGCATCGGCGAATGGTTCTCCCTCGCCGACGCCAGCGCGCTGATCCCGTTCGTGACGCCCGGCCCGGCGGTCAGCGCGCACACGCCGATCGATCGGGTCACCTTGGCCCAGCCCTCGGCGGCGAACGCAGCGGACTGCTCGTGCCGGACGTCGACGATGTCGATTCCCTCGGCGCGACAGCCGTCATAGATCGAGAACAGGTGACCACCGGAGAGCGTGAACAACCTGCTCACCCCCCGGGCACGCAAGCGCCGAGCGATCAGCCGGCCGCCGTGAAGCTGGGTGTCGGTGTCGGTCGCCAACCGGCGGGACGCTAACAGTCGGCTAGCCGCCGCGGGGCTTCAGGCGCAGCGCGTTGACGATCGCGCCGCTCAGGATCGTCAACGCGAGCAGGTAGAACCAGCCCAGCATCAGCAGGATGAACACGATCGTGGTGCCAAAGCGCGCGATCGTCGAGATGTTCGACAGGTACAACGGGAAGGCGAAGTCGATGATGCCGATCGCCACCGTCGCTCCCAGCGCCCCTGGCCACACACCGCGCCAGGGCACCCGGCGGTTGGGGACGCGCGCGTAGATCACCGCCAGACAGGCGAAAACCAGGACGAGACCGACGGCGAGCGAGCCCGCGTACACGACTGCCGTGACCCGGGCGAGGTCGAACGGGAGGTCATTGGCTCCCGCGCGCAGGATGCTCTGAGCTGTGGGCACGGCCACGGTCGCGAGCATGAACACGAGGACGACGCCGAGCATCCCGAACGCGAATCGCTTCTGCTTGAGCCAGCTCCGGGACTGACAGTCGTAGATACGACCAAAGGCCGTGTCAAGCGCGCCAAAGAACGAGGATCCGAGCCACAGGCTCGCGAGCAGCGCGAGCACCCCGGTACTGGTGGTCGAGGTCTTGATCTCGGCCAGGAGCGAGTTGAGCGTGTGTTGATCGGCACCGGGGAAGATCCCCCGCAGATCGGTCAGGATGCTGCTCTGAATGGCGGGGCTGGCCAGCACCTGACCGGCAATGAACAGGCCCAGCAGCGCGATCGGGACGATTCCGAGCAGCATGTTGTACGCCAGCATCGCCGACTGCCCGGTGATGTTCGCGTCCATGGCGATTCGCCAGAAGCGACGCAGAGCAGCGGGGACCCGCCAACGGCGCCGATCTGCGATCGCCTGGACGGGTGAGTCGGCCGGATCGATCATGTCCACAGTCTGGCAGTGGTTTTCGCCGTTAACGCCGGGGAACCTGGGCCGCGAAATGAGCGATCCCCACGCGCGCCGGACCAATCGTAGGCGCGCGGAGTAAGCGGCTCGTGGGGCTCTGGTCGTTCGTTATTCTGAAAGACGGTCATTAGGTTTCGCCACGTCTGAGGGGTTCAGATTCCGCCCGTTCCGCCGCCAAAGCGTCATCCCTACGACCAATGGTCGCCCGATGCCCGCGCGCTCGATCTTGTGGGCGATAAGTGGACGCTGCTGATCGTCCGTGATCTGGTGGCCGGGCCCCGGCGCTTCGTTGAGCTCCAGCGCGTTCTCCCCGGAATCTCGACCGAGCAGCTCCGCTCGCGCCTGAACCGGATGGTCGCCGACGAGATGCTGACGCGCAAGCGTTATCGCGAGGTGCCCCCGCGGGTGGACTACGAGCTGACCGAGCGCGCACGCGAGCTGATGCCGGTGCTCGGCGAACTGGCTCGGTGGGGATATGAGTGGGCGTGGGGCCCCCCGCGCGGCTCCGAGCGCGTGGATCTCGGCGCAATCTTCAGGCTCACGCCCGGCCTGGTCGGCGCCACCAGCGCGGCCCGCGGGACGATCGAGTTGAGCGTCGAGGATGCCAAGCCTGACGGCGCCGCGTTGTACGCGCTGACGGTGTTTCCAGGTCAGGCCACGATCGCCGAGCATGCCGCCGAGACGCCCGATGCCCGGGTGGCCGGGACGACGGCGGCGTGGATCGAGGCGTTCTCGCCCGCCGGGAGCCGCAGCGGCCTGACGCTGACCGGCGATCGCCACCTGGCCAACCTGCTGCTTGATGGGCTGGCGTTGAGCGCCGCCCCCAGCGCGGGTCCGCGGGCTGCCACGGCGTAGCCAGCCGGCGTAGCCAGCCTGCGTAGCCAGTTCCTTCCCCCTCGCCCGAATGTGGCCGACCAGTTGGCCCCGGCGCCGGGAGGCGCTAGCGTCTGGGCTCCCGCCCGGGTGGTGGAATTTGGTCAGACACGGTCGCCTTAAGAGCGACTGCCCTAGTGGCATGAGGGTTCGAGTCCCTCCCCGGGTATCGCGTCGCGATCGCGCCGGTGCCACGGGCCGGCTCGGCGCCGACCGACCGGCTGGACCTCGGTGTCGCGAAAACGTCCCGCCGGAGCGCAACTAATCCGCTGCTACGGTGTCCCTTCTTGTAGCGAGGAGCTGCGCCACCGAGCCGGATGGAAGTCTCAACCCTCAAATACTCGCGGGGATTAGGCCTGCACGGGCGCTCGCCCCTGCTCAGGTTGCAACCCGACGAGCGGCTGATTAGCTTCACCAGAAAAGGTAACACCGCCGCATTCGAAGCCCTGGTGGCGCGGTACGAGTCGCGGCTGCTGGCCTTCTGCCGCCACCTGTTGGGCTCGCGCGAGGATGCCGAGGACGTCCTGCAGGAGGTCATGGCGGCCGCGTTCAACGCGATCCTGGCCGACGAGCGGCCGATCAACGTCAGGCCGTGGCTATACCGGATCGCTCGCAATCGAAGCCTCAATCATCTGAGACGGATCCAAGCCGTGGGCGTGGATTCGATGGACATTCATTTCTCGGACAACGGCGCCAGCACCGCCGACAAGGTGCACGAGCGCGACGACTTCCGGCTGCTCGTCGGCGACATCCACGAACTGCCGGAGACGCAGAAGACCGCGCTCGTGTTGCGGGAGATGGACGCGCTGTCCTACGAGCAGATCGCCGAGGCGATGGAGACCACGGTCCCCAGCGTCAAATCTCTGCTCGTGCGCGCACGCGTCTCGCTCGCCGAAGCATCCGAGGCGCGCCTGCTGTCGTGCAGTGAGGTTCGGATCGAACTGGCCGAAGTGGCCGAGGGGCTCCGGCGCCGCCCCAGCCCGCTCGTACGCCGGCACCTGCGGGCCTGCAAGCGGTGCGGCACCTTCCGCACCCAACTGAAGCAGACCAACAAGGCATTGGCCGCGCTTTTGCCGATCGGACCGATGATGGTGGTGAAGAAGCTCTGGCTGCCGCACCTGGGGCATTCGGCCGGTGCCGGCTCGAGCGCCACCGCCGCCGGCTCCGGGGCCGCAGGCGCAGGAGCCGCAGGATCGACCGCGGCGGTTGGCTCGACTGTGGCGGCCGGGTCGGTCACCAGCGGCTTCGTTTCCGCCGGCATCGGAGCGATCGCCACCAAGACCGCCGCCACCTTGGCCGCCGCTGCGCTCGTCACGGCCGGCGCGGTCGAGGTCGACCACACCAGCCGGCATCAATTCCATCGGCACCCGGTCGCCGCGATCGCTCAGCTCAGCGCTCCGCCGACTGCCGCCCAACCGGAGAACGTGCCCGTTGCCGCCATCCCATCACGGAGTCTCGCGATCAGACCGAGGAAGCGGGCATTGAACGCGGTCGCCTCGCGCAAGACTGGCCGCGCGGTGAGAGTGACCTCGGCGACGGCAGGGGCGGACAAGTCAGCGGCCAAGGCACAGACGAAGTCGTCGACCACCGACGCGGCCAAGGCCACCAGCACGGCCACTCCGCCCGGCCAGACCCAAACGCAGTCTGACCCGACAGTGCTGCCCACGGCGCCGGCGAGCACGCCCGCGCCGCCGACGCCGGACGTCGGCCCGGTGCCCGGCGCACCCCCCAGCTCGGCGACGGCTTCGGGCACCGACGACGGCTCGTCTGATACAAGCGGGACCACGGATACGACCGCCACCAGTGGCTCGACGGCCCCCCCCGACACGACCGGCTCAACGGATCCGACTGACACGCCCGGCTCCACCGGCACGACCACCCCCGCGGGCACGCCCGGCTCCACCGGCACGACCACCCCCGCGGGCACGGCCGGCGGCACCGGCACGACCGGCTCCACCGGCGCGACCACCCCCACGGGTACGACCGGCAGTACAGGCACGACCGGCAGCACCGGCTCGCCCGGCAGCACCGGCTCGCCCGGGAGCACCAGCAGCACCGGCTCGCCAGGGAGCACCAGCACGACCGGCACGACCGGCAGCACCGGTAGCACCGGCTCGCCCGGGAGCACCAGCAGCACCGGCTCGACCGGCGGCACCGGCTCGCCCGGCAGCACCGGCAGCACCGGCAGCACCGGTGGCACCGGTGGCACCGGGAGCACCGGCGCCACGGGCGGGAGCGGCCCGACCGAGGGCAGCGGCTCCGGCGGCCCGGGGTCCGCGGGCACCCAGCCGGCGGCGGGCACCCCGTCGGTCGGTGCCCCGCCGACGGGTGATCCTGGCACCAGTGCCGCCCCGGCTGGGCCGACCCCAGACCCTGGCGCGTGACCACGCCGCCGCCCGGCCGGTGATCGACTTCGAGCAGTTCCAGGCGGTGGACATGCGGGTCGGCCGCATCGTCGCCGTCGATGACTTCCCTGAGGCTCGCAAGCCCGCCTGGAAGCTGAGGATCGACTTCGGCCCTGAGCTGGGAGTCAAGCGCTCCTCGGCGCAGATCGCCCATTACTCGCGTGAGGAGTTGCAGGACAGCCTGGTCGTCGCCGTGGTGAACTTCCCGCCTCGTCAGATCGGGCCGGTCTCATCCGAGGTGCTCGTGCTCGGCGCGCTGGATGACGAGCACGGCGTTGTCCTGCTGCGCCCCGACCGGGACGCTGCACCCGGTTCGCCGATCGGCTGAGGGTCCCTCACACCCCCCCCCGCGTAGGCTCGGAGGGGTGGTCCCGCGGTGAGCAGACGCCGTCGGAACCGTCACATCATTCTCCTACCGACCCTAACTCCCACCGTCCCAGGATCAGGGACCCGGCTGGCCGCCGATGGAGAGCGCGCCGCGCGGGGCGCCATCGACGTCGATCACATACTGGCCCACGTGGAGCCCGGGAATCAGCACCGATGCTCGTCCGTGGGCCGGCACCCTGAGCGAGTACCCCCTCGGGGTGCGAACCAGGACGATGTGCGCGTGGCCGTCCCCTGAGATCGCGGTGAGTGACACCGCGAACATCGCCGGCACGGACACCGAAGGCGGCTCGAGCGCGCCGCCGGCCCGGATCGTGAACGTCGCCGGCACCCGCACGTCGGTGTCAGGACTGGTCGGGCGGGTACGCGGGCCAGTCGAGCCTGACGGCTGTCGGCTCGCGGGCACTTCCGGGGGACGCGACGGGCTCGACGGGCTCGTCACGCTCGAGGAGGATGACTGGACGGTGCTCGACAGGCCCGACACGCTCGAGGAGGAGGACTGGACCGGGCTCGACGGGCTGGCAGCACTCGGCGTGGGTGAGGTGCTCGACGTGCGCGAGGTACTCGAACTCATCACCGAACCCCCGCACGCCGCCAGCGCGACGAGCATCGGCATCAGGGCCAGAAGGATCAACCGGCGGCTCATGGGCCGTAGACCTCCATCAGTCCCTCGTGGTAGCGATCCTCTGAGAACTGCTCGCGAGCGCGGGCGAGCACGCCCGCGCCGCGCTCGCGCCGCGTCCGGGGGCTGCGCCAGAGCTGATCGAGCGCCCGCGACCAGGCGCTCGCGTCGTCGGGCGCCAGCACGGCCTCGCTGCCCACGAGCTCAGGCAGGCCTCCCCGGTCGCTGGCCAGCACCGGAACGCCGGCGGCAAGCGCATCCAGGACCGCGTAGGGGCATGGCTCTTCCCAGCGCGAGGGCACGAGGACGACAGCGGCACGGGCGCGGAGCTCCGCCAGCGCGCGATGCTCGAGTCGCCCGGTGAAGCGCACGTCGGCACCGACCGCGAGTCCTCGCAGCCGGGGAGCGTCGGGCCCATCACCGGCCACCACGAGCGGCACTCCCGCGCTCCGCGCCGCGGCGATCGCCGTGTCGACCCCCTTCTCCGGCACCAATCGGCCGCTGACCAGCGCATACTGGCCCCGATCTGCCTGCGTGGCCGCGGCGAAGTCTGCGGCGGAGACGAAGTTGGGCAGCGAAGAGGTCGGCCCCGCGGGCAGTCCGAGCTGGACCAACCGTCGGGCGGTGGCGTCGCTCACGGTGAGGAATCTGTCCGCGTGGGCCAGCAGCCGGGGCTGCTGACGGCTGAGGGCGGCCGCGTACACGGCCGACTCGCTCAGCGACCCACGGCAGCGCCATCGGAGCCCCGGCCGCGTGTCGGTCCCCTGGCAGCGGAAGCACGGCGCCCCGTCGCGATAGCCGATCGCGACCGCGCAGAAGAGACGGAAGTTGTGCAGGTGTAGGACGGTTCTGGCCCCGGCGGCGCGAGCCGCGGCCAGCGCGCGCCAGCCGAACAACGGGTGGAGATTGTGGGCGTGGACGACGTCGGCGCGCAGCCGGCGGACGGCATCGGTGACCTGCTGGGATTCGACGCCGCCACACACCAGCGCCCGCGCCGCCGGCACCCGTCCCAGCGACTCGCTGGAGCGCTCGAGCACCTCGACGATGTGCCCGCGACTGACCAGCAGCGCTGCGATGTCCGCCACGGCGCGCTCCTCGCCTCCCTCGGCGCGATAGCGGTTGTGCAGGATCAGGACACGCATCGGCAGGGGTTTCGGGCGACGTCGGAGATGGCGCCCGAGCGCGATTCTGTCAGCGTCGGTCGTGACCGGCATCCGCCCGGCATCATCCGTCGCCGTGGCCATTGCGCTCCTCACGACCTACCTCGCGGGTTACCGCATGCCGCTCTACCAGCGACTGGCGGAGCGTCACGGTGTCGAGGTGCTCTGCTACGGGGGCGGTGATCGCTACGTGCCAGCGTGGTTCAGTGACCTCGACGCGCAGCTGGCCGCGGCCGAATTCCCGGCCCGGCGCCTGCGGAACGCTGGCGAAGCGCTCACGATCGGGCGCCACTACGACGCCGTGATCGCCCCGTTTGCGGGCGGAGCGATCCTGCCCGAGGCCTACCTGGGCGCCAAACTGAACCGTCGGCCGTTCATCCTCTGGGCCTCGGTGTGGGCGCAACCGCGCTCCGCCGCCCACGCCGTCGCGTTGCCGGTCACCCGTCACATCTACCGGCACGCCGACGCCGTGGTCGCCTACGGCGAGCACGTGCGCCGGTTTGTGGCCGCCATCCGCGGCCGCGACGACGACGTGTTCGTCGCGCCGCAGGCGGTCGAGCCGGAGCTGTTTGCCCGCCGGGTGAGCGCTGAGGAGATCCAGGCCTTCCGCGCTCGACATCGGCTGCCGCCGGGACCGCTGGTCCTCTACGTGGGCCGCCTGGTGGCCGAGAAGGGCATTGAGGTGCTGAGCCAGGCCTGGCCGCTGGTTCGCGGGTCCGCGACGCTGGTGTTGATCGGGGACGGACCGCTGGCCGCGCGGATCACCGAGGCCCCGCGCACGCGCCTGCTGGGCCCGTTGCCGCGAGCCGAGCTCCCGGTGGCCTATGCGGCCGCCGAGCTGGCGTTGCTGCCTTCGATCCCCACCCCGCGGTTCCGCGAGCCGTGGGGGTTGGTGTGCAATGAGGCGATGCACCAAGCGCGTCCGGTGATTGCCAGCAGTTCGGTCGGCGCCGTGGCGGGCGGGCTCGTCCGCGACGAGCAGACCGGCCTGGTCATCGCGCCCGGTCACGCCCTGGCACTGGCCGGGGCGATCGATCGACTGCTCGACGATCCGCGCTTACGGTGGCGCCTGGGTGCCGCGGGCCAACGAGCCGCCTCCGCCTACACCTACGAGGCGATGCTCGGAGGGTTCGACCGCGCGCTGGCCAGAGCGATGAGTCCGTCGCCCACCGGGCCTTGAAACACGCGGTGGCTGATCTGGAGCAACGGGTTGACGATCAGCTGGCCGGCCCGGCCGGCGACCGGCGCAGAGCACGAAGCGATCGCGTCGAGCTCGTAGCCGGCGCCGCGCAATGTGCGCTCGAGCGTGCGGGGGCTGTAGTAGACACGATGGTCGGGGTGGACTGACTCGCGCCCGGCGAGCGAGCGCAGGCCAAGCTTCGGGCAGCATGCGTTCGGAACCGTCAGGCACAGCCGCCCGCCGGGTGCCAATAGCCCCGCGCAGCCGCGGAGAAACGCATCGGCGTCGGGCACGTGCTCGAGCACCTCGCCGGCCAGCACGAGCTCATAACGGCCGCGCTCCGGCCCGGGCACGCCGACCGTGACGTCGGCCAGCACGAAACGCTCGTCGGGCAGCGCGTGACTGAGCAGGTCAAGCGCGCTGGCATCGACGTCGAATCCAATCACCGCCGCGACGCGCACCAGCCGCGGGTGGAGGAGCATCCCGGTGGCCAGCAGCTCCTGCGTGTACGGGCTGTCGGTACAGCCCAGATGCGCTACCTCGCCGGGGCTCATAGCGGCGCATAATCGCTCCAGCCATCCCGCCCGGTCCTTCACCAGCGGCATCCTCAGCCGCTCGCCCCGGTGCATCTGCGCCGAGCACGAGTCAGCCGCGGCCCGATCCGCTGCCAGCCCGGGAGTTCGACGCAGTCGAACCGCGGTCATCGGCCCCGACGAGAGCCGGGGGCTCGACGCAGTCGAACCCCCAATGGTGTCGACGCAGTCGACACCACGGTCACTGGCCCACCGAGAACAGCGCCTCCAGGTCGTGACGCGAGTAGACCTCGAACGCGACCATGGTTTGCGTCCTGCGCACACCCGCCAACTGTGAGATCGCGCCGGTGACCACTCGCGCGAGCTGCTCGTGCTGGCGCAGGCGGAGCATGGCGACGAAGTCCCAATCCCCGGTCACGGAGTAGGCCTCGGCGACGCCTTCGATTCCGGCCAGCTCGCCGCCGAGGGTCGCCAGCGCCGCGCGCTCGGCTTGGATCAGAACGATCGCGTGAGTCACGCCGAATACGCCTCGCCGGGCTCGAGTACGGCCACGTTTGAGCTCGTGGCCGACTCAACGTCGGACTTGAACGCCTCGGCGTCGGTCTCGATCGGCGGGAACGTGTTGTAGTGGCAGGGGATCACGGTCTTGGCGCCGACCAATCCGGCCGCGTCCACCGCATCTGAGCGGTCCATCGTGTAATGGCCCCCGATGCACATCAGCGCGACGTCGATCGGCGTGCGCTTCCCGACGAGCTGCAGATCCGAGAACAGACATGTGTCGCCCAGGTGGTAGACGACCGTGTCGTCGAAGCTGATCAACAGCCCGGCTGGAGTGTTGACGGTTCCCTTCGGCGTCGTGGAGGTGTGCCAGGCCGGAACGAGCTTGACCCAACCCCAATCGAACTTGACCGTGCCGCCGAGGTTGGGATCGCGGACGTCGACCCCGTCGGCCCCGATCTCGCCGGCCAACTCGACGATCGCCACGACCGGCGCTCCGGTGCGCTGGGCGATCGACACCGTGTCGCCGATGTGGTCGGCGTGACCGTGGGTGAGCAGGATCGTCGTTGCCGCGACGTCGTCGGCGGCGATCGCGGCCTTCGGATTGCCGGTCAGGAACGGGTCGATCAGCACCGTCGCGTTCCCGTCGGTGAGAGTGAAGCAGGCATGGCCGAGAAAACGGACTTCCATCGTCGATCAATCCTCCTGTTGGTGGTCATGGTCGGACGCTCGCCCCAGGGTTCGTGACAATTCGAACCCGACCGCAACGCCGACGAGCATCCCGAGCCGCGTCTCCTCGGCGAGCAGTGTGCGCACGGCAAGCACGCGCGCTGCGGGGTCTTCGTCGCTCGTCGCCTCGCGGACCGCTTGCTCGTGTGCGACATCGAACCAGCCGCCGTCGGCAATCGCCGCGTCGAGGACGCGTTGCAGCGACGGCGCCGCCCGGGTGACGATGTCTTGCGCCTCGCGCAACCGCCCCGGGTCGGTGATCGCGGCAATCGCTGCATCGAGCTCAGCATCGGTGTGGGCGCGCTCCGGCACTCGGTTTCGGGGATCATACGTACGTGGCTGTGGCGCTGACATCGCTGTCGCACGGCGCGGGATGCGGGTGCAAGCTCCCGGCCGCATCAATCGGGCCGTTGCTCGACGCACTGTCCGGGGCCCAGGACCCCAATGTGCTCGTTGGCTTCGATACGTTCGACGACGCTGGCGCGTACCGCCTGCGCGACGACCTGGCCCTGGTCCAGACGGTCGACTTCTTTACCCCGATCGTCGACGATCCGCGTGATTTCGGTCGGATCGCCGCCGCCAACGCGCTGTCGGACATCTACGCGATGGGCGCCACGCCCGTGAGCGCGCTGAATCTGGTCGCCTTTTCGATCGAGGAGCTCGGCCGCGATGTGCTGATCGAGATCCTCCGGGGAGGGGCGGAGATCGCCGCCGAGGCAGGCGTGGCGATCGTCGGCGGTCACTCGATCGAGGACGCCGAGCCGAAGTACGGGCTCGCCGTGACTGGCGTCGTGCATCCGGACGAGCTGATCACCAACGCCGGCGGCCGGGCCGGCGACGCGCTCGTCCTGACCAAGCCGCTCGGAGCCGGTGCTGCCTCGACGGCTCATCAGCGCAGCCTTCGTGCCCCGCTGGCGGATGCCGTGGCCGTGATGAGCACCCTGAATCGCGACAGCGCGCGCGCGGCGCGCGCGGCGCGCGTCCGGGGGCTCACCGACGTGACCGGGTTCGGTCTGCTGGGTCACCTGCACGAGCTGGCCCTGGCCAGCGGAGTCGCCGCCGAGATCGATGCCGGCGCGGTACCGGCGATCGATGGCGTGCTCGAGCTGCTCAGCGACGTGCACGAGCGCGCGATCTCGGGAGGAACCCGGCGCAACCGGGCTTATGCCGAGCAGTTCTCGAGCTTCGCCGCGGACATCCCGCCGGCGCGGCGGTGGCTGGTGTGCGACGCGATGACCTCAGGCGGGCTGCTCGTGGCTGTGGCCCAGTCAGACGCCGACGCGATCCCCGGAGCCGTGGTGGGCCGATTGATCGACGGCACACCGGGGACGATCAGCGTTCTCTGAGCACGAACGCTCGGAGCGCGCGGCGCGCGCCTCCCCGCACCGGTCCTCACCTGAACGAGCTCAGCGCAGCCGCAGCCGCAGCCGCGCCAACGGGAGCCCGATCGCGAATCCAACGATCACTCCGACGCCGTCGGCGATCCAGCTCGCGTCGCGCACCACCAGCGGCATCAAGGCCACCACGACGGCAATCACCGCGGTGCCGAGCAAGTCGCCCTCGATCTCCTCCCCCGCCCGCAGCGAGAGCAGGTCCGCCGTCACCCAGGCGCAGAGCAGGGCCAGCGCAGCCCCGTTGCCGCCGAGCGCCACCGGGGCGGCGTAGAACGCGGCAGTGGCGGCCAGCCCACCCACGCCGCCGACCAGGAACAGGATCAGCACCGCGAACGGGCCGTGACGCCGCTCGATCAACCAACCGTAGAGCGCGATCGCGACCAGCGTCGCGAACGCGTATCCCGTGTTGTCGTAGGTGAACGCAGCGGTGAACAGCCGCCACCAGTGCGACCCCGGCTTGCCGATGATCGCCAGCTGTGGGAGGTCGACCAGCGTGGTGCGCCAGAGCAGGCAACCGACCAGGCCCAACACGACGAGGATCATCGTCGCGTACGGACGCGAGTCAGGACGGATCCCGGGGATCTCATCGCTGCGCAGGCGCGGCAGCGAGGGCGTCGGCGGCCGGCGCCGTCGCTTCTCCGACACGCGCCCATCGCGGTCGATCTTCGGCGCGCGCTTGCGCAACCGGTTCCCGCAGTACGGGCACTCGGTGATGTATGGGCTCACCTCGGATCCGCAGCTCTTGCAGATCACGAACAGGTCTGGGCCGCCTGTGCTCACGAACCGATTGTAGAGCGGCGTTCCAGACCCCGGCCGATGCGCTGCGCCATCTGAGATGTTGCCGGCAGCGACACCGGCGAGCCCTGCTGCGGCGTCACGGCAAAGGTACACACGCCAAGCTCCCCGCCTTAGACTCCAACCCAGACATCCCTCGGATCGAAGGACGGTGCCATGGCGCTCGGTTATGACGAAAAGCTCTACATCCTCGCGTTCGACCATCGAGGCTCGTTTCAGAAG
>Ga0302325_10013941_pt1 | contig 17126 bp, 14 predicted proteins | sample Palsa_T0_2_FD_201948 | JGI IMG/M metagenome (GOLD analysis project Ga0302325, IMG submission 201948) | Peat permafrost microbial communities from Stordalen Mire near Abisko, Sweden - Palsa_T0_2 | ecosystem: Environmental > Terrestrial > Soil > Palsa > Peat permafrost | place: Sweden: Abisko... | reverse complement strand
CTCGTACGCCGTGATGGACCAGATCGTCAGCGCGCTCGCGAACAAGGCGACGTTTCCGAACCTCACACGCATCGTCGTCACGGGCCTGTCTGCGGGCGGTCAGCTCACGCAGCGCTACGCCGCGACGAACGAGCTCGACCCGATCTCGGGCGCGGCCATCGACTACGTCGTCTTGAGCCCTTCGTCGTACGTGTACCTCGACCCGAACCGCCCCGGGCCGACGTCGGGCTGCTCGGACTTCGACGACTACTACTACGGCCTCGAGAATCGCTCGGGCTACGTCTCGCTACCGAGCGTGGCCATGGTCAAGCAGCAGTACGTCGCGCGCTCGGTCGCGTACATGGTCGGAGGCGAGGACACGCTCGCCAACGCTGCGGGCACCGACCTCGACACGTCGTGCGAGGCCAACGCGCAAGGCATCGACCGCCTGTCGCGCGCGCAAAACTTCGCGGGCATCGTGCAGACGACGTACGGCGCAACGCACCCGCTGACGATCGTGCCTGGCTGCATGCACTCGCGAACGTGCATGTACTTCTCGCCCCAGGTGCGCTCGGCGGTATTCGGGAGCCAATGATGATCCTGCCTGTGCGTCTCCTCACGCACCGCCGCATGTGACGACGTAGCCGCTCGCGGTGACGCCGCACCGAGTCGGCGTGGCCGGACACAGCGGCTCGAGGCAGCTGCACCGCGGCGTCGACGTGCACGACCCGAACGGCATGCACACACCGGACGTTGGTGGCCCTCCATCGATGCCTGGCGGGTCGTACACACACACCTCCGTGGCCGAGCAGGCTGGTGTGCATGGATACGCACCCGTGAAGGTTGGATCGCTGCCGCCGCAAGCGACGGCGACCGCGAAGACGCATGCCGCTCCCGTAAGTTGTGATCGCATGGTGCCTTCTGCGCAGTGTACCGTGTTTGGCAGACGCGATGGATCCGGACCTCATCACGCGTTTGCCGCTCGCGTGGGTCCACCGTGAGTTCCCGAATCACGCGTCGCTCTTGTTGAAGGCGCCGTCGGACGCGATGGCGCCTCGCCAGATTACTCCCGCCTTCTATGGATCGTACGACTGGCATTCGGCGGTGCACGGCCACTGGACGCTCGCGCGCATGGCCCGTCTCCACCCCGAGAGTGCCTTGACTCCGCTCGCTCGCGCCGCGCTCGACCGCACGCTCGACGCTGAGAACATCGCCGGCGAAGTCCGCAACCTCGCACGTCGCCCGCGCTTCGAGTGTCCCTATGGCCTCGCTTGGCTGCTCACGCTCGCGCAGGAGCTCGGCGAGTGGGCGGACCCCGACGCGGCGCGTTGGGCCCGTGCGCTCGCTCCACTCACCCGAATGGCTGCTACGTCGCTCGCGGCTTACTTCTCGGGGTTGCCTCGTCCAGTTCGCACGGGGGAGCACTCGCAGTCGGCGTTCGCCATGGGCCTCGCGATCGACTGGGCGCGGAGCGCACGAGACGAGCTCGAACGTCCGTTCATCGAGCGTGCCCGCGCGCTCCACGCTGCCGACCACGACGCTCCGCTCCACCGTGAGCCGTCGGGGGCCGACTTCCTATCGCCCAGTCTCGCGGAGGCCGACCTGATGCGCCGTGTACTTTCGTCTGCCGACTACGCGCTCTGGCTCGATGGGTTCTTGCCCAACGGCCTCGACCTCTCGCCCGTCGTCTCGCCCGATCGCAGGGACGGACGCCTCGCGCACCTCGACGGGCTCAACCTCTCTCGTGCGTGGATGCTCGAGGGGATTGCTTCGGCTCTCCTAGCGAGCGACGAGCGACGCGACACGCTTCTATCGGCGGCCGGCGCGCATGCGACAGCCGGATTGACTGCGTTGGAGAGCCCGGAAGATTCGCTCACGCACTGGATCGGGAGCTTCGCCGCGTACCTCGTGACCAAGCGCTCGCACGCCGGCGGTACATGAGCGCGAGCGCGACGAGAGCTCCCCATAACCCCATCGGCGCGGCCTTCCCCGCGCGTGCTCCGAGCTGGCAACTGCAACCGCTCGGGGGTGAAGTCTGGGTGCCCGCATCGTGGTCGGTCGCATCATCACCGGCCTCGAGCGCGGCGTCGTTCGTCGCGGCGTCGGCGTTCGCGTCGGACGCATCCGCACCGGCGTCGGAGATAGGGGGCGTGGTGAGCGCGAGGAGTTGCGCCATGTCTCCGGCGAATCGGTCCACGTCGCACTCGCCGGTGACTCCAGGTACGGTCGCGGACCCGCTGTACTGCCAGAAGACCATCGACGTCCATGGTGCGGGGACATCCGCGCACGAAGCGTAGGTCGCGATGAAGAGCGGGTATTGCGCGAGCTGCGCGTCGGTGAAGCCGACGTCCGCGAACCACGACGGGTAGCTGTAGACGATGGGCGTGCGACCCGTGGCCTGGGCGACCGTGGTCAGCCAATCGAAGATCCTCTGCGCGAGCGTCGCCGGCGCGACCCATCCAGAGTTGCCCGTATACTCACAATTGGCGCTGGAGCCCGATTGGCTCGACGACGTGGGGCACTCGATGTCGAGCATGGGCGGCAGGTCCCCATCGCCGAGCCCGCCTTGCGCGGTGAGCTCCGCGAGGAAGTATTGCGCTTGGGTCACGCCGTCGATCGTCCCGTCGAAGAAGTGGTACGGGCTGCGCAAGAGGCCCGCGGCCTTCGCCCCCGACCAATTCGCGGCGAAGGTGGTTTGTTGATCATAGTTGCCTTGCGTCGCCTTGATGAACACGAACGCCCGACCGCTGCCGGCGACGGAGGTCCAGTCGATCGTGCCCTGACCGTCGTAGACGTCGAGGCCTTCGACCACGGTGGTCGGACACACCGTCAACGCCGCGCTGGATCGACCGATGGGCTCGTCGCCGCCGCCTGCGCAGCCTGCGAGGCACAACGAGAGCACGATAGTCAGACGTCCTGACACGAGGATTACGATACACCCCAAAGAGATTTCTCGTGCGGCGAGAAGAACGTGGGCGAACGTCCCACCAAAGTGCTTCGCGAGGCGCTGTGGACGTGCACTGACACCGTCCATCTGAGACTCTCTCCACATGGCGGACGCGAGACGCGTGAGGTTCTTGGTGCCTTGGCTGCTTGCCTGCGGAGGCAACGGGGCCACCCTCCTGCCGACCGACGCGGCGGTAGACGTGTCACCTGATGTGATGCAGGCGGTCGACGCGAGCGACGCGAAGGCCGACGTCGCCGTCGAGGCAGGCGCGTACGGAGCACCGAGCAGCACGTATCCGGCGTTCACGCCGTGGATGGGTCAGCTCACGAACAACGGCGGCCCGATCCTCTCTGCGCCGATCGTGGTCACCATCACGTGGGATGACGACACGACGGGTCGCCCCATCTTCGAGCCGTTCGGCGACGAGATCGGGGCTTCGTCGTATTGGTCGGCAGCAGTCGGCGAGTGGGGTGTGGGACCGGTGACGAGCGGAGCGCCCAACCACGTGCACATCTCGACGACCGCGCCAACGCAGTGGGCAGACTCCGACGTTCAGACGTTCATCCAGGGGAATATGGGTGGCGTGCTTCCTACGTACGCCGCACAGATGATTTACGTCTTCTACATCTCGCCCTCGACCACCTTCATGTTCGAAGGGCAAAACGCGTGCGGCTCGATCGGCGGCTACCACGACGACTTCGTCTACAATACGACGGACATCAGCTACGCCGTCTTGCCGCACTGCTCGACACCCTCGAAGATGACGCAATACGCCAGCCACGAGATCGGCGAGGCGTCCACGGACCCCGATCCGAGCACGCGACCTGGCATCAACGGCTTCGACGATCCGTATCTCGCGTTCGAGGAGTGGCAACGCGGGAACGTCGAGAACGGCGATGCGTGCGAGTTCTTTCCGGACTCGGACTACACGGAGATGGCGCCGTTCGCGTTCCAGGTGCAAAGGCTCTGGTCGAACAAAATGGGCCCGCTCGGGCACTCCCCGTGTCAGCCCTTCACCACGCCTTATTTCAACATGGCTCCGCTCATGCTCGAGGACATCATGGTCGACCTCTCGTCGGAAGGCGGCCCGGCAAACTTCGCCACGAAGGGCTACACGTGCGCGCTCAACCAGACGATCCAGATCCCAATCGGCTTCTACAGCGACTCGGCGACCGGACCGTGGACGGTGACGGTCGCGGAGTCCAACCCACTCGTGGATCCGGTGACGGGGAGGCTGACGCTCTCCATCGACCCGGCCAAGACTTCCGGCGTCAACGGCGAGCAGACCAACATCAACGTCACCGTCATCGCGCAAGGCCCGCTCAACGCGGAGTTGCTGACCATCATCAGCACCCTTGGTACGACGACCCACTACCTGCCGCTGCTCATCGCCAACTAAAAGCTGTCTCCGAGGCATGAAGCGGCTGCCGCAAAAACCGAGCCGAGCGACGATGGCCGAGCAGTATCTCGACGCCGGCACCGTTCGACGTCTGCTCGGTGACGTGCCGAGCGTGTCGCTCCCGAAAGCCGGCGATCTCGTCGCTGGCAAATACCGCATTCTTGGGACGCTCGGAGCGGGCGGCGTGGCGTGCGTGCTCGAGGCTCACCACACGCTTCTCGACAAGACAGTGGCGCTCAAGCTTCTCGCCCCGGAAGCTTCACCAGAGACTTTCGCGTCGCGCGCGGAGCGCTTTCTCGTCGAGGCTCGAGCCGCCGCCAAGATCGACAGCCCGCACGTGGCTCGCGTCCTCGATGTCGGCACGCTCGAGAACGGCGCGCCGTTCATCGTCATGGAGCGTCTCGAGGGGTGCAACCTCGAAGAGCTGCTCCTCCTCGAGGAGCGCCTCTCCGTGAAGGACGCTGCCGACTACATCGTTCAAGCGCTGCAAGGCCTCGGCCACGCCCACGCGCTCGGCGTCGTTCACCGCGATCTGAAGCCTGCGAATCTGTTTCTCGCGCAACAACCAGACGGCAGCAGCGTCATCAAGATCCTCGACTTCGGCATCGCCATGCTCGACGCAGATGACAATGGGCAGGCGGCCAACGGGAACATCATCGGCTCGCCGGTGTACATGTCCCCCGAACAAGTGCGCAACGACACGAACGTCGACCACCGCACCGACATCTGGTCACTCGGCACGGTGCTCTACGAGCTCATCACGGCGAAGGTTCCGTTCGGAGCGGCTGCCGAGGGACTCGGCGAGCTCTTCGGGGCGATCCTCGATGAGCCCTTCGTTCCCCCTTCTCATCACCGCGAGGACGTTCCGAAGGCGCTCGACGCGGTGCTCGCGAAGGCGCTCCAGCGCGACGCGAACCTCCGTTACGCCGACGTCGCCGAGTTCGAGCAAGCCCTCGCTCCCTTCGCCGTCGTGAGCCGCGATGTCGCCCCTGCCGATGCGCCCGTCGTTCGGGAGCCGGCTTCAGGTGGTCGCGGGCGATGGTGGCTCGTCATCGCGGTCGTGATGCTCGCGACGGGTTGGGCCGCACACCGAGGCGCCTGCAACCCCGCTATTGCATGGGTTAGGCATTACTGGCTCCCATAAAACTTGTGTTTGGCGGCCATAACAGCACAATGACTATCGTGAACCGTTGGCTTGCTTTGCCGTTCTTGGCGTTCGTGCTCGTCGCAGTGCATGGCGTCTCGGGTTGCACCATTGACGACTCGGCGACGGGTCCGTTTCCAGACGCGAGCTTCTGCAGCGCGGGAGAGGTCGTCTGCGGTGGCGCTTGCAGCGACACGACACGCGACAACCAGAACTGCGGCGGCTGCGGCACAGTGTGCAGCGCCGGACAGGTTTGCTCGCAGAGCGTGTGCGGGTTGAGCTGCGGTGGCGGCACCACCCAATGCGGTAACCAGTGCGTCGAGACGACGATCGATCCCGGCAACTGCGGTTCGTGCGGCGCCACGTGCGGTCCTGGCTCGCAGTGCGTCGCCAGCACCTGCGTCTCGACGTGCGGGCTCGGGCAGACGTCGTGCGTCGGCGACGCAGGCACCTACTGCGCGACGACGGACACCGACAACGAGAACTGCGGCAAGTGCGGGATGGTGTGCGGTGCGGGCAAGGTGTGCTCGAACGGGATGTGCGGCACCAACTGCGGCGGCGGCACGACGCTCTGCGTGCCCGACGCGGGCTCGCCCTACTGCGCCAACACGCAGACCGACAGTCAGAATTGCAACGGATGCTTCAAGCCGTGCGGCTCGCAGCAGAACTGCGTGGCTGCCAAGTGCACCGCGGCGTGCACGGGCGGGCAGACGTTCTGCACGCCAGACGGGGGCGCTCCGTATTGCGCCGACACGCAAACCGACAACGCCAACTGCGGCACGTGCAACAACGTCTGCGGCAAGACGCTCGCGTGCTCCGGCGGCACCTGCAAGAACACATGCATCAGTGGTCAGACGTTCTGCACCCCGGATGGCGGGAGCCCGTACTGCGCCAACACCCAGACCGATGACGCCAACTGCGGTACGTGCGGCAACGTTTGCGGCACAACGCTCGCGTGCTCGGGAGGCACTTGCAAGAACACGTGCATCGCCGGGCAGACGTTCTGCAGCCCCGACAGCGGGAGCCCGTACTGCGCCGACACGCAGACCGACAACGCCAACTGCGGCACGTGCTTCGACGTGTGCGGGCCGACGCTCGTGTGCTCGGGCGGCAAATGCGGCAACACGTGCGGTACGGGGCAGGCGTTCTGTCAGCCCGATGCCGGCGGCCCGTTCTGCGCCGACATCCAGAGCGACAACGCCAACTGCGGCTCGTGCTTCGACGTCTGCGGCACGGGCACGCCAACGTGCTGCTCGGCGTCGTGCATCGACGTCACCACCAACGCCAACAACTGCGGCTTCTGCGGCAACGTGTGCCCGACGCTGACCCCGACGTGCGTGGCCGGCGTGTGTACCTGAGTCAGCTCAGGGCAGGCAGCACACGGTGATGCCGGGGTTGAACGCCACGTTGCCCCCACCCCCAGATGTTTGGCAGCCGGCAAGCTGCGGGGGGTAGGGCTGGTAGTAGATGCTGTTGATGTTGTTGCCGCCCCCGAAGTCCTGACAGGTGTCGATGGGTGCCAGCCCTTGGTACATCATGCAATTGTTCGTCTTGTTGGCATAGAAGCTCGCGTCGCAACCCCCTGGCGCATCGTTGGAGCAACCGCACCCATTGCATTGGGCCACCACCGCACCTGCGGGCCCGATAGGGCCGGCCGAGGACGGCTGGAATGGAGCCGGACACGTCGTCTCGGTCGTCGAGATGATGCACCGCGAGAATGGGCCCGGGATATTGCAATAGTCAGCCGCGCATGACGGCGTGCACGTCGTCACTTGGTTCGCCGTCCAGCCAGCACTCACCACGGTGCTCGCATCGCAGGTGACGTTGACGGGCGTGGGCGTGGGAAGAGGACCGAAGATCTCGAGGTGTTGATCGTTTTCGTTGGTGGGGATGCACATCGCCGCGGGGCCGGCGTCGAACGACGCGTCTTTGCCGCTATTGTTGCACCCTCCTCCCCACGCGTAGTTGATCGTTCCCGCGCAGTTGTACGAGCCACTCGCCGCGCATTCGCACGTGCAGACGCCCGCTTCGAGCTGGAGGTTGTCGAGATAGCTCGAGGGTGCGTAAGCATCCCCCTCCGGGCATGTGACGTTCGACGTCGCGAGGCCGACGAGCGTCCAGCCATCGGGGACGTCGGCGTCGAGGCACGCCGTCGCATCGAGCGTCGTGCATCCTTGGGCAATCACGACGTCGAAGGGCGCATCGGAAGCGGCGTCCTTCGGTGGAGGAGACGTGTCGTTGGTCGTGACGTCCATCGACGCGTCGACGCCCTCGAGGCCGCTCTCGTCGATGCCGCACGCGCCGACGACGCCGAGGGCACCGGTGAGCACGAGCCCGACCCAGCGCCTGAATACACGCCGCCGCATGAAACGAGCATCCGCGACATGACCCCGAACCGCAACGTAATTGGTAACGGGCGGCTACGCCGCCCTTCCCAGCAAGAGTCATCCACCGGCCTTTGGCACGGTGAATTGCGCTGGCGCTCGCTCGGGTGTGTGCGAAAATGGGGCCCGGGAGGGTTCCATGAACCGCTTCGTCTTTGGCTGCGCGATTGCGCTTTCGGTGGGTGGTGCGTTTTCGGCCTGCGGGAGCAACGGCGATCGCTTCGGCGACGGTGGCGGCGACGCGACGTCGGACGCGGGCCTCGACGTCATGATCGGCTTCGGCGACGGCAACAGCAACGACGCGAGCTGCTCGAACACGCACTGCTCGAGCGATCTCCACGATGTGCTGTGTCAGGACGGCAGCGTCGTGATGACGTGCCCGAGCGATCAAGGCTGCGCGGGAGGGACGTGCGTCGCTGCGTGTGACGCAGCGAGCGCGAACAAGACGACAATCGGCTGCGACTACTGGACGCTCTACCCCGACATGTACTCGGCGGACGAAGGCGACTGCCTCGCGGTGTACATCGCCAACACATGGGGCTCTCCCATCACCGTCACGGTCGACTACAACAACGTGCCGCTGACCGGACTTGCGCAGGCGGCGGTGCTTCCGACGGGGACCGGGCAAGCCATCACGTACGCGCCGCTCCCGAGCGGGCAAATCCCCACCGATCAGGTCGCCATCATCTTCCTCGCGGCGACACCGTCCGCGCCCGTGCAGTGCCCCACTGGCGTCACACCGCTCATGACGACGGATCCCGCGATCCACGGGACGGGCATCGGGAAGGCCTTCCACATCACGACGTCCGACCCGGTCGTCGGCTATCAGATTTATCCCTACGGCGGCGGCAACAGCGCGATCACGAGCGCGACGCTCCTCCTACCCACTCCGGTATGGGACACGAACTACATCGGCGTCGATGCGTACAACAACACGGGTCCGTGGCTCGTCATCATGGCCAACCAAGACAACACGACGGTCACGCTCACGCCGACCTCCGCCGTGACGGGCGCCAATGGCATCCCCACGATCGCTGCGAACGCGCTCGGCACGATCACGCTCCAACAAGGGCAGTACGCCCAAATCGATCAACCCGAGGGGTCCGAGCTCAACGGGACAGCGATTCAAGCCAACAATCCCATCGCCGTCTTCGGCGGCGACACGTGCATGGACGTGCCGCAGAGTGCGGGCGCGTGCGACGCCGCGCATCAACAGATCCCGCCCGTCAAGGCGCTCGGGTACGAGTACGTCGGCGTGAAGTACCGTGATCGCTACACCGGCACGCCGGAGACTCCTCCATGGCGGGTGATCGGCGCCGTCAACGGCACGACGCTCACGTGGGATCCGAGCACGCCCACCGGCGCACCGACGACGCTCAGCGCCGGGCAGATGGTGGAGTTCGCGAGCGGCGGGCCATTCTCCGTGAGCAGCCAGGACGCGAACCACCCATTCTATATGGCTCAGTACATGACCGGGTGTACGGCGTACTGGGGAAGCACGGGCGATTGCCGCGGCGATCCCGAGTTCGTCAACATCATCCCACCGCTGCAGTATTTGAATTCCTACGTTCTCTTCACCGACCCGACCTACCCCGAGACCGAGCTCGTCATCGTGCGCGCGAAAGGCACGAGCGGATTCGAAGACGTGACGCTCGATTGCGTGGGGACGCTCACCGGGTGGCAGCCTGTGGGCACCGCGGGGAACTACGAATGGGTGCGTGCCGATCTCGTGACGGGTGACTTCCAGCAGGTCGGCAGCTGTAACAACGGCCGCCACACGATGTCGAGCAACGGTGCGTTCGGCGTCACCGTATGGGGCTGGGGCTCGATGGCAACGGGCGGCACGTACCGGTGCGACACGTGCAGCGGCTTCTACTCACAAGCCGTGAGCTACGCATACCCCGCGGGTGCGAGCGTTCAGCCGATCAACACGGTCGTCGTCGTCCCCACGCCGCACTGAAGCTAAATCCACTTCCGTGAGGCATCGGTGATCCACCGAGCCTCGATGGCTTAAGAGTGCCTTAAGTGGTGTGGGCGGAGCCGATCCCTAACCTGACGGAAGGAGGCTCACATGGTCATTCGCGCCCTTGCCGCTGCTTTCGTCCTCGGTGCTCTCGTCGTCGGTTGCTCGGCGGGTGACGGCGACATCGCCTCCAGTCAAAGCTCCGCGCTCGCGCGGGGAGACGTCATCGCGCGCGCCGAGCAGTGGGTCGCAGCCGAGCTTCCGTACTGCCAGAGCGCAAACCACGCTCCCGACTACGATCCGGCGTGCTCGTCGATCTGCACGCGCCCCGACAACGCCGCGTGGGACCCTTACCGCTCCGATTGCTCGGGGCTCGTCTCGTGGGCGTGGGGCCTTCCCGCACCGGGTCGCGTGACGACGCAGTTTGCGCCGTTCGACTCGGACATCACCCAGGTGATCGCCGCGAGCGATTTACAGCCAGGCGACGCCGTGAACAACAGCGAGCACGTGATGCTCTTCAAGGCGTGGATCACGCCGAACGCCGTCGCGACGTTCATCGAGGAGCCGGGGTGCAGCGCCTCGACGCCCTACGCCCACGAGTTCACGTCGAGCGTCTCGATCGGCGGATCGTCGGTGTACGTGCCGTACAACGGGATGACCTTCACGGCCATTCGCTTCAAGTCGATCCAAAACGGGAGCGCCGTCACCATCCCGTCGTTTCCGAACTACCGCGTCGTGCCCACGCAATCGGGCAACGGGTACTGGCAATACGAAGCCGGCGGCGCGGTCTTCTCGTGGGGTGATGCGCTGTATTACGGCGGAGCCAACACGTTCGCCCATCCCGCTCCCATCGTCGATATGGCGCGCTCGCGATCGGGTGCCGGCTACTGGCAGACCGCGCTCGATGGTGCGATCTACTCCTTCGGCGACGCGCAGTATCACGGTGGTGTGAACACCATCCAGCACGATGCCCCGGTCGTCGGGATGGCGACGTCAGCCGGTAGTGGCTACTGGCAGCTCACCCAGGACGGCGCGATCTACTCGTTCGGTGACGCCCAATACTACGGTGGCGCAAACTCGCTTCAGCACGCGCCGATGCTGGCGATCGCCGCGACGCCCACGGGCCTCGGCTACTGGATGCTCGCGAGCGATGGGGCGATCTATTCGTTCGGCGACGCGCAGTACCACGGGGGGCTCAACACAATCGCCCACTCCGCCTCGGTGGTCGACTTCGCTCCAACGTCGGGGAGCGGCTATTGGATCGTCACGAGCGACGGCGCCATCTATTCGTTCGGCGACGCGCAGTACGGTGGCGGCGCCAACACGTTCGCGCATCCCGCGCCCATCGTCGGCATCGCCGCGAGCGCAGGCAGCGGCTACTGGCTGAGCGCTGGGGACGGCGCCATCTACTCGTTCGGCAGCGCCGCGTACCACGGCGGAGCGAACACGCTCTAGAATGAGGCGATGCGTGCGCTCGTCCCTCGTCGCCGGCGGTCGTCGGTTGTCAGGCATGGGGTGAAGGAGGCACGGTCGCGCGCGTCAGGGTGACGTGCCCGTAATCCAGCTCACTGGCAACGATGAGGGCATGCAATCATGCGCGATCGCGATGATTGGAGAGACGATCGGTAACTACGTCATTCGCAGCAAGATCGGCGAAGGCGGAATGGGCGCGGTCTACCTCGCGGAGCACGCACGGCTCGGGCGGCGTGTCGCGGTGAAAGTGCTCTTGCCACACTTGGGCGGGAGCGCGGAGATCGTTGCGCGTTTCTTCAACGAGGCCAAGGCCGCGACGGACATCAAGAACGAGCACATCATCGACGTGCTCGACTTCGGCGAGCTGCGCGACGGCTCGTCGTACATCGTGATGGAGTGGCTCGAAGGGCAGAGTCTTGCGGATCTCTTGACGCGCGAGCGACTGCCCATCGCGCGCACCATGCACATCGCTCGGGGCATCGGCGAAGCGCTCGCCGCGGCGCACGCCCGCGGCATCGTCCATCGCGATCTCAAACCCGACAACATTTTCCTCGTCACGCGAGGCGGCGATCCGGATTTCGTGAAGGTGCTCGACTTCGGCATCGCTAAGCTCACGCTCGCGAACGCGGGCGACGTGCGCACGCAGACCGGCGCGATGATGGGCACGCCGCTCTACATGGCGCCCGAGCAAATCAAGGGAGCGCACGTCGACCAACGCACCGACATCTATGCGATGGGCATCATTCTCTATCAAATGCTCACGGGCGTGTTGCCGTTCCAAGTGACGACGCTCACGGATCTGCTCATCGCGCACACCACGCAGACACCGCCGCCGCTCCGCACGCACGATCCGACGATCCCCACGGCAGTCGAGAGCGTCGTGCTCCACGCGCTTGAAAAAGATCCCCCGCGGCGCTTCGCGTCCGTCGAGGAGCTCGTGCGTGCGTTCGCCTCCGCGAGCACCGAGGTCGTGGCGCCGGTATCCGCACTCGCGTCCACAGCGTACGCGCCGAGCGTCACGCAGCAGGCCGCGCGCCCGAATCCCAATCACGCGCTACTCGCGCTCGGCGGGCTCGGCGCGGTCGTGCTCGGTCTCGTGACCGTGGTCGCGGTGTACCTTTGGCCGCGTTCGTCGCCGCTCGAAGCGGCGAGCGCGAGCGCGCCGATCGCCACAAACATTCCGCTCGCGAGCGTCGAGAGCCTCGCCAGCCCGACGCCAGTGGCCGAAGCTTCGAGCACACCAGCACCATCACCATCGACCGTCGCGAGCGCGCCCGCGTCAACGACGACGACAGTCGATCATTGGACGCTCGTGAACACCGATTGTCCGTTCGGCGCGATGCCCGCATCGGTCGAGACCACGCACAAGGGCAACACGATCATCAGTCACGCGCGCGGCTTTCCGGACGCCATGGGCACGACCTCCGCGGACGGAACGTTTCACGTGCACAACGCAGCGGGCTCGTGCACCGGCAAGACCACCGCGCGCCTCGTCGCCGAGACGTGTACGAGCAACCTAAACACTTCTTGCCACGCCACGTACACCCGCGCGGACTGAGCGAGCCCGTGCCTCGCCGCGGTGCACTCTCATCAGACTCTCGTCGCGCCGCGCGCGCGGTCGTCAGAAAGTCACTGACACTTGAGATCCTCGATGGCGTCGCACGCCGTGTCGAGCCCGTACGACGACGGGCCGAGGACCTGGCTGCACATCGTCGGGAGCGTCGTCTGGTAATAGAGACACGTCACGCTCCCCGTCGTGAGCACGGTGTACGAGGCCGCCGACGAGTAGCCGGCGAGCACGCAATACGCGTCAGCGTACTGCGCGTGGTTGTTCGTGCAGTTGCCGCCGCAGAAGATCCCGCCTGGGTTCGACAAGCCACAGACCGTCGTCACGCTCAGACCCGGACGCCCGGGTAATCGAACTTGGTGGTCGCGAGCGGTGCCACGACAAACAGCTAGCCGAAATTGGAGCGCTAGTTCGTGTTGGCGACGCTCACGCACCCACGGTGGACGAAGTACCAATTGGGGGCATTGGCCGGCGGCGCCGGATCGCGTACGAGGACCCAGTTGCCGTCCTTCGTGACGTACCGCCACAAAAGGGTCTTGCCGTCGGGGACGGCGCCGAGGCTATTGCCGGGTGTGGCAGGCACGCGCCACGGCTCGACGTTCCCGTAGCCGTTCTGGTCGCTGCAGCCGGAGCCCGCGTAGTGCATGTGCGTGACGGAGCCGTCGCCCGCGAGGTCGTTGTGCTCACCGTTGGTGTACGTCACCCAGAAGCTCGGCGTGTCGATCTCCTGGGGTGATCCGCATGCGTCGCCGTCTTCGTGGACGCCGTCGTTGATGTCCTGGTTGCCGACCCACGCGCACCGATCGAAGGCCTCGCCATAGATGTAGCCCCAGCGATAAAAGTCGCCGCTCTCGTTGCCGGCGCCGTGGGAGAACTGCGGGTTCCCTTGCACGAGATCGGTCCACCCGGGATAGGCGTTGCCGATGACGAACGAGTTCGGCGCATAGGAGATGGTCGTGATCGCATCGACCTTCTTGATCGAGAGCGCCTCGTTGCCGGTCCCGATGTCGCTCGAGCAACCCGCCATCACCATCACCGCTACCGTGACCGCGCACTTGGAATGAAGACTCATGGTCGCGAGCCAGTGCACCCCACATGCCAGCGCTCGGCATGCGAGATCACCGCGAAATACGGCGTGTCGAACGGATCGTCAGCGAGCCGCTCGGTCTATGGATGGCTCAATAACGTATCGGGGTGGGGACGTTGCGGACCTCTGTCGTACCGTCGCCGAGCTGACCCCAGTCGTTCACGCCGACGCATCGAAGCCAGCCGTCTCTCATGCGGGCACACGTGAAGTCGTCGCCGGCCGTGACGTTGTCGGCTTCGTAGAGGCCCGAGAGCAACGTCGCGACGGGGATGTGCGTGTCATTCGTGACGCTCGCTTGGTGGACGTCGTTCTTTCCCCAACAGCGAACCGTGCTGTCACCCATGTGCGCGCACGTATGGTGCGCGCCACACGTGACCTCCGTCGCGATGGCGACGCCGTCGACGCGGTGGGGGGTGGCACTGGGTTGGCTGTGGGCGTCGCCGAGCTGCCCGTCGTCGTCCGCGCCGAAACACACGACGGTCTCGTCGTGCAAGACCGCGCACGTGTGCTCGTCACCGACGGAGATGGACCGCACGTCAAATAGCGCGATGGCGTCGGGATTGTCCCGGTTCTCGAAGTGCCCATTCCCGAGCTGCCCTTCGGTGCCGCGCCCCCAGCACTTCGCGGTCCCATCAGGGAAGGTGACGCACGTGGTGCCACCGCCCGCGGCGATAGTCGCCGCGCCCTTCGCTCCGGCGATCACGTGAAACGGTTGTGTCTCGGTGGCGCAAAGCACATCCGCGCCCGCGATGACGCAGACCTGCTCCTTGTTGCAAGCGACTGCGCTCGCGCCATGGGCTTCACCGAACGCAGCGCCGATGCACGACACGCGACCATCCATGTGGCGAATGCACTCGAAGCGATCGGTGACGCAAACGGATGCCGCGTCGCTCACACCCGGCACGACCGTCGGGATGAGAGCGTTCGCGCCTTTGCCCCAACAGCGCAGGGACCCATCCTTCATCACGGCGCACGCGCTCGCGCCACTGGTCGCGACTTGCTCGATCTTGTAGGCGTCCCCATGCTTGCGATTGCACGATGCGAGCACCACGACCGCGAGCCAAACGAAACGCACGCCGTGTACAGTACTCGCAACCCGGCGATGATGCGCGAGCGGACCCAAGCCCAGCCGATCATCCACCCGCCGTCGATCGTGCAGGAGGGCGCCACTCTCGGTCTCGACACGGTCATCGGCGCCTTCTGCTTCATCGCGAGCGGGGCACGCATCGGGGCAGGCACGCGCATCCAGAGTCACACCTCCGTCTGGGATGGCGTCGAGCTCGGCGAGGACGTCTTCGTGGGCCCCTCCGCGACATTCACCAACGTGAGGCGTCCGCGCGTGAAGTACCCGCGCCCACGGGGCGTCGGTTGGGACCGCACGGTGATCGGCGATGGAGCGACCATCGGTGCGTCGGCCACGCTCGTCGCGCCAGTCCGAATCGGCACGGCTGCGATGATCGGCGCGGGCGCGGTGGTGGTGCGTGACGTCCCAGCTCACGCACTCGTCGTTGGCAACCCTGCGGTCATCATCGGATTCGTGTGCGCATGCGGCGAACGCATCTCGACCGTCCCACAGCAGGCCCAATGCACCCATTGTGCGACGTCATTCGAGCCAGACGGAGCGGGTGGCCTTCGTTCGACGTAAGGTCAGCGGACCACACACTGGCCTGCGCTGCACGCACATGGCCGAATCGTCGCGGGGTGTGTGGGTGCCGCGCAGCTCACGCAACAGCTGCATAGGTCACGCATCCGCTTTGCGTCATCGCGTGAGCCGCACATGGCAGCGCCCATGCAGCAGCTGAGGAAGCCGACACAGTCTGCGTCGCTGGTGCATGCTGCCGCGGCCGCGTCGACGGGTGGGGCGCTCGCGACCGAGACGGGGTCGGTGGGCGGTACGCTCCCTGCAGCCGTCGCCGCGCTGACCGTTGCTCGGGGCAGGGGTGCCGGCTCCGTGGGCGCCGACACCTCGCCATTGCAACCGGCGAGCAAAACCCACGCTGCGTAGACGTGAAGTCTCAGGGAGCCACCACGTGCTTCGCGAGCTCGGTCGCGATCACCTTCGCCATGATGATCTTCGCGACGTGGGCGTAGATGATGACGCCAATGGTGTCGACCAGGCTCGCGATGAACGGCGTCGAGCTCGTGGCGGGGTCGATGCCGAAGCGCTTGAGGAGCAGCGGGAGCATCGACCCGATGGTGCAGCCCGCGAGAATGATGAAGAACACCGTCACGCCGACCGTGATGGCGAAGAGGGAGCTCTGATCGGGGTACATGAGCACGCGCCCGATCGCGATGACGGCGATGATCAGCCCGAGCATGATGCCCATCGCGATCTCGCGCACGAGGATGCGCCACCAATCGCTCAGCTTGATCTCGCCGATGGCGAGGCCCCGGATGACGAGCGTGGAGCTCTGCGAGCCGGAGTTGCCGCCCGCCGAAATGAGAAGCGGGACGTAGAGGAGCGCGCTCGTGACGGCTTGCATGATGGGCTCGTAGTGGCGGAGCGCCGTCTGCGTGAAGAACTCCTCGAAGAAGAGGATGACGAGCCAGCCCGCGCGCTTCTTGATGAACGTGAAGAAGCTCGTCTGGAAGTACGGCACGTCGAGCGGCTCGACGCCCCCGATCTTCTGGACGTCCTCCGTCTGCTCTTGCGTGAGCACGTCGATGATGTCGTCGATGGTGATGACGCCGTGCAGCACGCCCTTGTCGTCGACGACGGGGATGACGGCGAGGTCGTACTTCGCCATCCACTTTGCGACCTCCTCTTGGTCCATCAGCGGCGGCACGGTGATGAGGTTCGTGCGTGCGACGTCGTCGAGGCTGTCCTTCGACTCGGCGGCGATGAGCTCGCGCAACGACACGAGGGCGAGGAGCTTCTCGCCGTCCATCACGTACACGTTGTACACCGGCGACTCGGCGTTCTCGCGGACGAATGCCTTCACGGTGGCGAGCGCGCCTTCGACCGTCGTGTGCGGCGGCACCGACACGAACTTCGTCGTCATCAAGTGCCCGGCCGCCGTCTCGGGGTACTGCTCGATCTCGCGGACCTCTTCTGCGGCCTCCGCGTCGACCTTCTCGAGGCTCTCGAAGACCTCGTTGCCGAGCGCGGGCGGGAGCACCGAGAACAGGTCGGCGCGGTCGTCGGGCTCCATCTCGCTCGCGATGCGGGCGAGGCTCGACGTG
>Ga0302325_10013939_pt1 | contig 17127 bp, 20 predicted proteins | sample Palsa_T0_2_FD_201948 | JGI IMG/M metagenome (GOLD analysis project Ga0302325, IMG submission 201948) | Peat permafrost microbial communities from Stordalen Mire near Abisko, Sweden - Palsa_T0_2 | ecosystem: Environmental > Terrestrial > Soil > Palsa > Peat permafrost | place: Sweden: Abisko... | reverse complement strand
CGTCGCGCGCCCGAGCATGGCGATCAGGCTGCACGCCGACCAGTTCTCCGGCGACGCATACCACCGCTCGGGGCGCAACGTGCTCGATTTCGCGTCCTACGTCGAGCGCTACATGGACCATCCGGAGTTCGTGCGCCGGATGCGCGGCCGCGAGCTCGGCGTCGCCAAATTGCTCGACGTCCTGGTCGCGCAAGCGCCCGGGCTCAACGGCGGAGTGTCGCCGTTCGAACCCGTCCAGCTCGCCGGCTTCGCCGCGATCGGCCGGCGACTGCGCGAACGCGCCGCGGTGTACGAGCCGGCGCGGGTGCGCGAGGCGCGCGTCAGCGTCGTCGTGCAGACCGCCGGTGCGCCGCGGCCGCTATTGCGCGCGCTCGACTCGCTGGTCGCGCAGCGCTTCACGAACTGGGAAGCGGTCGTCGTCGATCACGGCACGATCCCGGCCGAGGCGCTGCTGCGCGCGCACCCGGCCTGGGAGCGGATCTCGTACGCCAGGCTGCCCGTACCGCACACCGCCGGCGCGGCGCGCAACCTCGGGCTGCGGATGATCCGCGGCGAGTACGTCGCGTTTCTCGACGCCGACAGCCGGTTCGCCGCCGATCACCTCGAACGGTCGGCCGACGCGATCGCCGCTCGCGGCGCGCTGGTGTCGCACGCTGCATCGCGGCTGGTCATCGAGCGCACCGATCCCGTCGCCAGCTCCGCGGAGATGCTCGGGGAACACGGCCCGTTCGGCGGCGACGAACGCGACGTCGAGTTGCTCGAGGTCGCTCACGCCGTTCCGCTCGACGCATTGGTGTTCTACCGCGGGCTGCTCGACCGCATCGGCGGCTTCAACGACACGGCGCCGATCCTCGACGACTGGGACTTCGCGCTGCGGCTCGCGCGCGCGGCGCGTTTCGCGCCGACACGCGCCGCGACGGTCGAGCTGACCGCGCGCTTGAACCTGGTCGCGCAGCGGCTCGGGCCGGCGCTGCCGCACTACCTCGCCGTGCTCGACGCACTCTATGCCGCGCATCCGGTCGATGCGCAGGTCGCGGAGTCGCGCGCGCGGCACCGCGCCGAGGTCACCGCCGGGTTGGCGGCCGCTGCCGACTGGCTACGCGAGGCGCACGGCGTCGCGGCGTTCATGTCGGTGCTGGCGGGGCGCGCGGCCGAACCGGCCGGCGCGGTCCGGCGTCCCGCGTAGGAGAGGCCGCAACCGTGCTGACGATTCCGCGCGAACTCGAGCTGACCCCGACGACGCTCGACGGCGTCTACCGCATCCGTTTCGCCCGCGTGCGCGACGAGCGTGGCTCGTTCGTGCGCACCTTCGATCGCGCCGTGTTCGCCGCGCGCGGCTTGAACGCCGTCTGGGCCGAGCACGGCGAGGCGGTCAACGCGCGCGCGGGAACGCTGCGCGGCCTGCACGTCCAGCGCGCTCCGCACGGTGAGGTCAAGCTGATTCGCTGCACGCGCGGCGCCGTCTACGACGTGCTGGTCGACGTGCGGGAACATACGCCGACGTTCGGCCGCTGGGAGGCGTTCGAGCTGGCCGAGGGCGACGACGCCGCGCTGTACGCGCCGGCCGGTTTCGCGCATGGCTATCAGACGCTGCGCGACGACACGGTGATGACGTACCTGCACTCGGCGCCCTACGCGGCCGGCGCGGCGACGGGCTACCGGTACGACAGTCCGGCGCTGGCGATCCGGTGGCCGCTCGCGCCGACCGTCATGTCGGCGCGCGACCGCGCGCTGGCCGCGTTTTCGTCACCGTCCGCGCGTTAGGCGCGGCGCGGCGCGGCGGTCAGGCGAAGAAGCTCCAAACGGCTTCGACGACGCGTTCCACCGTGCGCTCGGGCATCAGCGAGTGGAGCGGCAGCGTCACGACTTGTTCGACGGCACGCTCGGTCACCGGCATCGGCGTGCGCCGTGCGCCGGCGAAGTACGCATGGCGGTGGACCGGCACGAAGTGGATGCCGGCGTCGACGCCGAGCGCCGACAGGTGCTCGATGAACGCCTCGCGAGCGGCGCCCGGCACGCGCAGGCTGTAGATGAAGGGCGACACGTCGCAATAGTCGCGGCGCATCACCCGCACGCCGGGCAGATCGGCGAAGGCGGCCGAGTAGCGCTCGCAGACGGCGCGCCGGCCGGCGATGAACTCGTCGACCCGCTTGATCTGCGAGACGCCGACGCTCGCCATGATGTTGGTGAGGTGGTAGCGGAAGCCTTCGCTCACCACATCGTAGTCCCAAGCGCGCTTGTTCTGATAGCGCAGCGTCGTGTCTTTGTCGACGCCCAGCAGGCGCAGCCGCTGCAAGCGCTCGACCTCGTCGCGATCCGGCGTCACGACGCAGCCGCCGTCGATCGACGTGATGATCTTGACGGGGTCGAAGCTGAAGAACTGCAGGTCGCCCGTGCTGCCGATCTTGGCGCCGCCGACCGTCGTGCCGAAAGCGTGACAGGCATCCTCGATCACGCGCAGGCCGTGCCGGCGGGCGAGCGCGTACACCTCGTCGAGCCGGCAGGGTACGCCGGCGAAGTGCAGCGGTACGATCGCCTTCGTGCGCGGGCCGACGAGCGTCGCTGCCGAGGCGACGTCGATCCCGAGGTCGTCCTCGTGGACGTCGCACATCACGACCTCGGCGCCGGTCGCGCGAATCGCCTGGTGGTCGGCGACGTAGTTGAACGACGTGGTGATGACCTCGTCGCCCGGCCCGATCCCGGCCGCCAGCAGCGCGATGTGCAGCGCCGACGTTCCGGTGTTCGTGCAGACGACGTAGCGGTCGCGCAAGCCGAGGTAGGCGGCGATCCGCTCTTCGAACTCCTTGGTCGTCGCGCCCATCCCGAGCCAGCCGACGTCGAGCGCGTCGGTCAGGTGCTTGAGCGTGTCGACCCCGACGTAAGGCGCAAAAACCGGCACCCGGCCGTCGGTAGACGCGGGGACCGGCGGCCGCTCGACCAGGTTCATGCTATTGTTCGGGGCCTCCGTTGACGATTATCCTATCGGTGAACGAGCTGCCGACCTTGAGCGCGCCCTCCAGTGGCGCGGTCGATTCGCACGACCCCAAGGACGTCGCGCTGCTGCGCCGCATGGGTGACGATCCTGAGGTGCGGGCGGCCTGGCGCCGCGCCTTCGACCTGATCGCGCCGTACCGGTATGCCTACAACTGGACCTGGCTGGGGCGGCCGGCGATTCAGTTCCCGCAAGATCTCGTCGCGCTGCAAGAGATCATCTGGCGGACGCGCCCCGAGGTGATCGTCGAGACCGGGATCGCGCACGGCGGCTCGCTGATCTTCTCGGCGTCGATGCTCGCGCTGTTGGGCGGCGAGCGCGAAGCGATCGGCGTCGACATCGACATCCGGGCGCACAACCGCGCCGAGATCGAACGCCATCCGCTGGCGCCGCGCATCGTGATGTTCGAAGGCTCCTCGGTCGACGAGGATGTCGCCGCGCAGGTGCGGGCGCGCGTAGCCGGCCGCGATGCGATGGTGGTGCTCGACTCGAACCACACCGCCGATCACGTCGCGCGCGAGCTCGCGCTCTACGCGCCACTGGTACGGTCCGGTTTCTTTCTGGTCGTGATGGACACCGCGGTCGAGTACGCCGACCCGGCCTCGATCGTCGACCGGCCGTGGGGTCCGGGGAACAACCCGATGACGGCGGTCGACGCGTTCCTGGCGCGCGAGCCGCGTTTCGTCGTCGACGAGGAGTACGACGCGAAGCTGCTGTTCACCGTCGCGCCGCGCGGCTATCTGCGGGCCACCGGCGACCCGCAAGCGACGTGACCGTCAGCCGCCCGCCGCGCGAAGACGACGTCGCGGCGTTGGCCGAGCTGCGCAACGACCTCGCGACGCAATACGCGCTGCTGGCCACGCCGCAGCCCAACACGTTGGATGACGTGCGCGCTTGGCTGAGCCGCCGGATGGCCGATCCGGCCGCGCTCTTTGCGGTCGTGGCCGACGATACCGGCGGCGCGGTCGGCTTCACCCAAGTGATCGCGATCGACGAAACGGGACGGCACGGCATGTTCGGCATCGCGATCGACCGCCGCCATCGCGGCCGCGGCCACGGCCGGGCGGCGCTCGAGCTCGTCTTGTCGGCGGCGCGCGCCGACGGCCGGATCGACAAGCTCGTGCTGCACGTCGCAGCCGACAACACGCGCGCGTGCACGCTGTACCGCTCGGCGGGGTTCGTCGACGTGGGCGTGCACCGGCGGCACTACCGCGCGCCGGACGGCTGGCACGACGTCGCGGTGATGGAACGCTTCCTGTCGGAGGCACCGTGAAGACCGTCGTCGTGCTGCAGCCGCAATTCTTTCCGTGGCGCGGAGTGTTCGAGCAGATCCGGCTGGCCGACGAGTTCGTTCACCTCGACGACGCGCAGTTCCAAAAGGGCGGCTTCACCAACCGCGTGCAGGTCAAGACGGCGGCCGGGCCGCTGTGGCTGACCGTTCCGGTCCTGCGGGCGGGAAAGCTGCCGCCGATCGCCGAGGTCGAGATCGACTACACGTCGGACTGGCGCGAGAAGCACCTGCGCACGTTTGCGATGTGCTGCGCGCGCGCGCCGTTCGTGCGCTCGGCGCAGACGATCCTCGAGGACGTCTATGCTGCGCGGCCGCGGACGATCGCCGAGCTCGACATCGCCGGGCTCGAGCGGTGCTGCGCGGAGCTCGGCCTGCGGCCGCGCTTCACCCGCGCCTCGTCGACGCCGGTCGGCGGTGCGAAGACCGATCGGCTGGCTGCGCTCTTGATGCCGCGCGGGACGACGTGTTACGTCACGGGCTTGGGTGCGCTCGACTATCTCGACGCGCCGCAGCTGGCAGCGGCCGGAATCGACGTGCGCGTGATGCGCTACACGCGCCGGCCGTACCAGCAACTGCACGGCGCGTTCGATCCGCACGTCTCGATCCTCGACACGATCGCGAATCTGGGACCGGCCGCGCCCTCGGCGCTCGAATCGATCGCGATCGCCTGGGACGACGCCGTCGCCGCCGCGGCGCAGGTTGCAAGCTGATGGTCGAGCACGCGCCGGCCACGATCGAAGAGCGGTTCGCCGGCGACGGTTTCGTCGTGCTGCGGGGCTGGCTCGACGTCGAGCGCGATCTCGCGCCGCTGCAGCGCGAGATCGGGCTGCTGATCGAGCACGCGGCGCGCGCCTGCGGCGCGCGCTATGCCGTACCCGACGATCCGGCCGAGTTCGACCGCGGCTACCTGACACTCGTCGCGGCCCATCCCGGCGTTCAGCCGCTGGTCTACGACATGGCCAAGAACCTGGTCGCGTTTCAACGGCTGATCGTCGACGAACGCCTGGCGGGACTGTACCGCGCGCTGCGCGGCACGTCGCTGGCGGGCACCGCGCCGGGCTCCAACGGCGTGCGCATCGATCGGCCCGGCGACGACCGGCGCGCCGCTCCGTGGCATCAGGAGTTTCAGTACCAGTTCCGCAGCCTCGACGGCATAACGTTCTGGATCCCGCTGGTGCCGGTCGTCGACGCGATGGGACCGGTCGTGCTGGCGCGCGGCTCGCACCGCCACGGCGTCGAGCCGCTGATCGACACGTCCGGCAGCGGCGAGCGCGACATCGCCGACGGCGCGTACGGCGCGCTGCGCATCCCGGACGAAGCGGCGATCGCGGAGCGCTACGAGCTGTGCGCGCCCGAGTCGCGGCCGGGCGACCTGTTCGCGTTCGACTTTCTCACCTTGCACGCATCGGGCGCAAACGTCGGCACGCGAGCACGCTGGACCGTCCAGATCCGCTACTTCAACTTCAGCGACCCGTTCGGCGCGAGCATCCGCTGGATGGGCGGGCTCAAGCACGGCACGACGCTGGCCGGCGCGAACGCGCTGCTGGCGCAGGCGCGCGAGGCGGCGCTGAACCGGTGATGGTCAGTGCCGACGTAGACGTAGCGTGCGTGGTGTGCGGCGCAGCGTGCGGCGCGCCGGCGTACTGTCACGACGGCGCGATGTCGGTGTCGTCGACCGCGCGTCCGATTGCCGCGCCCACCGCGGTGTACGTCTGCACGACGTGCGCCCACGTTCAGACGCCGCCGGTCGGCGACTTGGGAGCGTACTACGATACCGCGTATAACGTGCATCTCGAGAGCGGCGACGCCGACGACCTGTACGACGTTCGCGACGGCGTGCCGGTGTATCGCGCGCAGCATCAAGCGAACGTCGCCCTGGCGAAGCTGACGTTACCGCAAGGCGCGGCGGTGCTCGACTACGGCTGCGGCAAAGGGATGACCCTGCGCGCGTTGCTCGCCGCGCGCCCCGATCTCTACGGTGCGGTATTCGACGTCAGCGACGCGTACCGCGAGGCGTGGAACGCCTTCGTCCCGGCCGACAATCAGGCCGCGTATACGACGCCGTCCGCGTGGGACGGCCGCTTCGATGCGGTGCTGTCGTTCTTCGCGCTCGAGCACGTCGGCGATCCGCGCGCGTTTTTGGCCGGCATCCGGCGGCTGCTCCGGCTCGGCGGCGTCGTTCACTTGACGGTGCCCAACGTGCGGCACAACGTCGGCGACTTCATCGTCGTCGACCACGTCAACCACTTCATGCCGACGTCGCTACGGCGCCTCTTCGCCGAAACCGGCTTCACCGACATCCGCATCGACGAAGAGTCGCACGACGCAGCCTATGTGGTGAATGCGCGACGGGATTCCGCTGACCCTCGGCACGCATCGGATCGACACCTCGGCGACGCGCAAGACGTTGCCGGGTTCGTGACCGAGGCACAGGACTACGCCGCATTCTGGTCGGCCGCCGGCGACGCGGTCCGCCGCTTCGAGGTCGAGCACGCGCGCGGCCGCCCCGCGGCGATCTACGGCAGCGGCTTCTACGGCGTCTTCATCGCCAGCCGCCTGGCCGACCGCTCGAACGTCTGCTACTTCCTCGACCGCAATCCACATCAGCAGAAGAAGCGCATCTTCGGGTTGCCGGTCGTAGGGCCGGATGCCCTCGGTGACGAGATCGACGTCGTCTACGTCGGCCTCAATCCCGCGCGTGCGCGAGACATCGCCACAGCAGTCACACCGCTGCGGCGCCGCGCGCGCACGCTCTTTTATCTTGCGTAGCCGCGGCTGCTCGTGACCGGAAGCTACGAAGCGACCTTTCGGGGACGCCCACCCTTGGCGCCGTTGCGCCGCGCGGCAGCGGCTTTGGCCGCCGAAGGAGTGGAACCGGCACGGCGGGCGAGCTCCGCCATCCATCGCTTTCCGCCGAAGACGCCGCCCAGCAGTGAGATGATCGTGAAGTCGGCGTCGACGTCACGCCATTCGAGGCAAGTACCGCTCCCCGCGACTGCCCCACGCCAAAGCTGCGCGGTGGTGGCGTCGGTGAGACCTTGCATGAGCAGGCGCGGAACGATGAGCGTTGCGCCGTTGTTCATCTCGATCACGACCTTGTCGGTGGGTTCGTCGTAACGAACCGATGTTGCAAGCGGTTCCGTCCTCAGCCGCTCCGCGTAGCGCCGGCGCGCCGCTTCGATCTCGGCATCGGAGATGATAATCGATTCGCGAGGCGTCGGTTTTTGCGGCATCAGCAGTAGGCTTCCCAGAGTAAAGCGAGGCGATCGAAATGGGCCCGCACAGCGACCATGACCTCGCGAATCTCGGAGTTGGTGAGACCCCGCGCTTCCCGTAGCGACACAGTGCCGTTCCGCTCGAGGAGCACGGTCGCTTCGAGTGCTCGACCGGCGCCCAAGCGAGCGTGAACGTGGCGGGGCTCGTGATCGTTCGGGATGATGACGAGCCGCCAGCGGCCGGCCCTGATCGAAGGCATGAGAAGCATAAACCTATCTGATGGGTTTGTCCAGAGGCTTTCCTTTCGGCCGGTGCCCGGAGTGTGGGTCAGCGATGATGACGCGGTTGCCGGTGGATGCTATAATCTGCGGGTTGCCCCGGGAGACCCGAGGGCTCCACTTCACCCGCCCGGAGGGCGGGGGTAAGATGCCTCCATCACGGCGCCAGGGAGGGCGGCGCGGAGCGCAGAGAGAGGTTCTTTTCATGGCGTCAGCCGTCACCATGCGCGCCCTTCTGGAGGCCGGTGTCCACTTCGGGCACCAGACGCGCCGCTGGAATCCGAAGATGAAGCCCTACATCTTCCAAGAGCGCAACGGCATCTACATCATCGACCTGGCGAAGACGCTGGCGATGCTCAACTCGGTCTACGACGCGGTCAAGCAGATGTCGCGCGAAGGCCGCGTGATTCTGTTCGTCGGCACCAAGAAGCAGGCGCAGGACGTCGTGCGCGAAGAGGCCGACCGCGCCGGGACGTTCTTCGTCAACCAGCGCTGGCTGGGCGGCACGCTCACCAACTTCGCGACGATCCAGAAGCGCATCTCGCGGCTGCGGGAGCTCGAGGGGATGCGCCAGCAAGGCACCTTCGATCTGCTCCCCAAGAAAGAGGTCGCGCGGCTGACCGACGAGCTCGAGAAGCTCGAGAAGTTCCTGGGCGGGATCAAGGACATGCACCGTCTGCCCGATGCGATCTTCATCGTCGATCCGAAGAAAGAGCGCATCGCGGTCGCCGAGGCCGAGAAGCTGCACATCCCGATCATCGCGGTGATCGACACGAACTGCGATCCCGACGAGATCGACTACGCGATCCCCGGCAACGACGACGCGATCCGCTCGGTCCGATTGATGGTCTCGACCATCGCCAACGCGATCATCGAGGGCAAGACCGAGACGGAGTCCGCCTACGACGCGGCCGATTACGACCAGCAATATTCGGACATTGCCGCCGAGCCCGAGCCGGCCGGCGTCTGAAGATACCGGAAGAACCAGCACGACGTGAACACTGCGTACAAACCCAGCGCCGAGGAGATCAAGCGCCTCCGCGACGAGACGGGCGCGGGTATCTCCGACGTCCGCAACGCCTTGATCTGGGCCGAAGGCGACTTCGAGCGCGCGCGGGCGCGGCTCGGTGAGCTCGGTCAAGCCAAGGCCGAGAAGAAGTCCGAGCGCGCCGCCAACGAGGGCTTGATCGCCTCCTACATCCACGCCGGCGGCAAGATCGGCGTGCTGGTCGAGGTCAACTGCGAGACCGACTTCGTCGCGCGCAACGAGCGTTTCAAAGAGTTGGTGCGGGACGTCGCGATGCATGTCGCCGCCATGTCGCCGCAGTATCTCGACCGCGATGCGGTGCCGGCCGACGTGCTCGCCGGGGTGAAAGCGGAGCTCGAGAAGACGGTGCCGGCCGGCAAGCCGCCCGACGTCGTCGAGAAGATCCTCGCCGGCAAGCTCAACAAGTGGTACGAGGAGCACACGCTGCTCGAGCAACCGTTCGTCAAAGACGATGCGCAGTCGGTCGGCGAGCTCGTCAACGGCGTCTCCGGCGTCCTCGGCGAGAAGATCCGAGTCCGGCGCTACATGAAGTACGCGCTCGGAGAAGAGTAGCGTGACGGCCGGCGACGACGACATCGTGGTCCGCAAGCCGGCCTATGACCGCGTGCTGCTCAAACTTTCTGGCGAAGCATTCGCCGGGCGCGGCGGCACGGTGGACGTCGACACGACCACCGAGATGGCGCGCGAGATCGCTCAGCTCCACGCTGCCGGGATCAGCACCGCGGTGGTGGTCGGCGGCGGCAACATCTGGCGCGGCAAGATCCACGAGGCGGCCGGGATGGAGCGCGCGACCGCCGACTACATGGGGATGCTCGCCACGGTCATCAACGCGCTCGCGCTGCAGGACTCGCTCGAGCGGATCGGCGTCCCCTCGCGCGTGCAAACCGCGATCGCGATGAACGCGATCGCCGAGCCGTACATCCGGCGGCGCGCGATCCGGCATCTCGAGAAGGGCCGCGTCGTCATCTTTGCGGCCGGAACCGGAAACCCGTACTTCACCACCGACACCACCGCCGCGCTGCGCGCGGTCGAGGTCGGCGCGCAGGCGATCCTCAAGGCCACCAAGGTCGACGGCGTCTACAGCGCCGACCCGTTCAAGGACCCGTCGGCGACGCGCTTCACCCACCTGGACTACCTGCGCGTGCTCGAGCTGGGACTCGAGGTGATGGACTCGACGGCGCTCACCCTGTGCATGGACAACGACCTGCCGATCATCGTGTTCGACATGAACGTCCAGGGCAACATCCGCCGGGTCGCCTACGGCGAGCCGATCGGGACGACGGTCTCACGGAGTGCGACGCGCCTGCACGGCGAAGAGGTCGGCCATGCTGGATGATGTCTACCGCGATGCCGAAGCGCGCATGGGCAAGGCGCTCGAGGCGACCCGCAGCGACTTCGCCTCGATCCGCACCGGCCGCGCCTCGCCGCAGCTGCTCGACCGGCTTCACGTCGAGGCATACGGAGCGTCGGTCCCGCTCAAACAGGTGGCCAGCGTGAACTCGCCCGACGGCCGCTCGCTGGCGGTGACCGCCTTCGACAAAAGCGTGGTCGGCGCGATTCGCAAGGCGATCGAGACGAGCGATCTGGGCCTCAACCCCAATGTGGACGGCTCGACGATTCGCCTGTCGATCCCGCCGCTGACCGAAGAGCGCCGCAAAGACCTGGTCAAGCTGGTCAAAAAGAAGTCCGAGGAGCACAAGGTCGCCGTTCGCAACATTCGTCACAAAGCGAACGACGACGTGAAGGCGCTCGCCAAGAACGGCACGATCACCGACGACCAGATCAAACGCGGCACCGATCAGGTGCAGAAGCTCACCGACAAGTTCATCAAGCAGATCGACGATCTCGTCCAGGGCAAAGAAAAAGAGATCATGGAGGTTTGAGTCGTTCTTGACGAACGCCTCAAACCGCGCCCTTCGGGCGCATCCTACGAGCGACTTGCGTGCTGGCCGCTGACCGGTGTCGAGGAGCCTTTGTTGGTGGGCGCGGAAGGTGTGATGTGACCGGCGAAGATGTGGTGATGATGCCCTGGGTCGCCGCGCGGCGCGCACTTGGCGACCGGCCGCTCCGCTTTCGTCTGCTGGCGCCGCCCTATGCGGCGCTGGGCGTCGGCACGCTGCGCGCCTTGCGCGTGGAGCCGCTCGCCGGCGAGCACGACGGGGCCTGGGAGCTCGTCGCCGGCTACGATCGCTACGAGCGGCTGTGACGTGACGACGCTGCTCAAGCCGCCGCGCGGGGTGACGCTCGACGCGACCCGGTTGCCCGCCCACGTGGCGATCATCATGGACGGCAACCGCCGCTGGGCACGGTCGCGGCGGCTGCCGGCGATCGAGGGACATCGGCGCGGAATCGTCGCGCTGCGCGAGATCACGCGCGCGTGCAGCGACTGGGGCATCCCGATGCTCACCGTCTACGGTTTCTCGACCGAGAACTGGAAGCGGGACAAGACGGAGATCTCGCTGCTGCTCGACCTGTGCGTCTACTTCGCCCAGAACGAGTTGTCGGAGCTGCGCCGCAACAACGTGCGCGTCAACGTCATCGGCCGCTACGAGCAGCTGCCGCCGGCGTCGAAGGACGCGCTCGACCGCCTCGTCGCGAACACCGCGCAGAACACCGGCCTGAGCTTGAACTTGGCGGTGAACTACAGCGCGCGCACCGAGCTGCGCGACGCGGTCGAGCGCATGATGCACGACGTTCGCGCTGGCCGGTTGTCGCCCGACGCGATCGAAGAGGATACCGTCGCGTCGTATCTGACGACCGCCGGGATGCCGGATCCCGATCTGCTGATCCGTCCGGGCGGCGAGTCACGCGTGTCGAACTTCCTGCTGTACCAGCTCGCGCACACCGAGCTCGTCCTGCGCGAAACGTTCTGGCCGGACTTCTCGCGCGATGCGTTCGCCGGCGCGATCGCCGAATACCAGCGCCGGTCGTCGACGTGACGACCGCCGCGCCGACCACGACGGCGGCCAAGCCGGCGCCGGAGCCCAAGCCCCGGCCGGCGGTGAGCGTGCGGCGCGTCGTCATCGGCCTGCTGCTCGCGGCCGTCGGATTCGGCGCCGTGGCGTGGCCGCCGGCGTTCTCGCTGCTCGTGCTGGCGATCGCGACGGGATGCCTGTACGAGTTTGCGGGGCTTTCGGCGCGCAAGGGACCGCAGCTCGAGGTTCCGGTCGCGATGGTCGCGGTCTGGGTCTACATCATCCTGACCTCGTTCGGGATGATCCACCGCTACGAAGGGATCCTGTTGGCGGCGACGGTCATCGTCGCGCTCGGCACGGCGACGTTCACGGCCGATTCGGGGTACTTCGCGCGCAGCGGTTACACGCTGCTCGGCGTGCTGTACATCGGCAAGCTGATGACGTATTTCATCGCCATCCGCGCGCTGCACGACGGCGCCGTCTGGACGGTGTGGCTCATCTTCCTGATCGCGTTCACCGACATCTTCGCGATGCTGGTCGGCTCCGCGTTCGGCCGCCACCAGCTCACTCGGCTGTCGCCGAAGAAGACCGTGGAAGGCGCGCTCGGCGGTTTCGTCGCGGCGCTGCTGGCCGGTGCTGCGATCGCGTTCGTGCCGTGGGTGCACGTCACGTGGTGGCAGGGGATGATCGTCGCGGCGATCACGTCGATCGCGGCCCAGGCCGGCGATCTGGTCGAGAGCGCGCTCAAACGCGACGCCGAGGTGAAGGATGCCGGTTCGCTGATCTCCGGTCACGGCGGCGTGCTCGACCGGTTCGACTCGTACATCTTTGGTGGGGTCGCGTTCTACTTCGCACTGTACCTCATCGGCGTGATCTCGGAATACCGGCTGGTGAACTCGTGAAGCGGCGCATCGCGATCCTAGGGTCAACCGGCAGCATCGGGACGCAGGCGCTCGACGTCGTCGCGCGCCACCCCGAGCGCTTCGAAGTGGTCGGCCTCGCCGCCGGACGCAATCTCGAGCTGCTGGCGCAGCAGGTCGCGCGCTTTGGGCCGCGCACGGTCGCCGACGCGCGCGACGGCGCGCGCGGATTGCATACCGTCGCGTGCGAGTCCGGTGCCGACATCGTGCTGGCCGCGACCGACGGCGCGGTCGCGTTCGACGCGGTGTTCGCGGCGGTCGACGCCGGGATCGACGTCGCGGTCGCCAACAAGGAGCTCATCGTCGCGGCCGGCGAGCTGCTGGTGGAGCGCGCCGCGCGCAGCGGCGCGCAGCTGCTGCCGGTCGACAGCGAGCACTCCGCGCTGTTCCAGTGTCTGCAAGGCGCGCCGCGCGAGCGCGTTGCGGCGGTCATCATCACCGCGTCGGGCGGGCCGTTCTGGGAGCGCACGCGCGAGCAGATGGAATCGGCGACGGTCGCCGACGCGCTTGCCCACCCGACCTGGCGGATGGGCGTGAAGAACACGATCGACTCGGCGACGCTGATGAACAAGGGGCTCGAGGTGATCGAGGCCTCCAAGTGGTTCGGCCTGCCCGGCGACCGCGTTCAAGTCGTGGTGCACCGGACGTCGGTCGCGCACGGGTTCGTGGTCTTCACCGACGGCAACGTGATCGGTCAGATCGCTGCGCCCGACATGCGCCTGCCGATCGGCTACGCGCTGGCCTATCCCGATCGGCTCGACGACGGCCGGCCGGCCGACGACCCGATCGAAGCCCTCGGCGGCAAGCGCGGCGTGGCGCTGACCGCGCTGGCCTTCGAGCGCCCCGACCCCGAGCGGTTCCCCTGCCTGCGCCTGGCGTACGAGGCGCTGGCTGCCGGCGGCACGGCGCCGGCAGTGCTCTCAGCGGCAAATGAGGTTGCCGTGGCAGCATTCACGGCAGGCGAGATCCGCTTCGGCGACATCCCTGCCTGCATCGAAACCGCCCTCGACCGGGTCGAATGGGACAACGTGAGCCTCGAGGCCGTCCGCAGCGCCGACCGCTTGGCTCGAATCGAGGCCCGCGCCTTCGCGTCCGGCCGCCCCGCGAGGACCTCCCGGAGCACATGACCGCCGAAAACATCGTCGTCTTCCTCGTGATGTTGTCCGTCCTCGTGGTCCTCCACGAGTACGGCCACTTCTTGGCCGCGCGCCGGTGCGGCGTCCGGGTCACCGACTTCGCCGTGGGGTTCGGGCCGACACTGCTGCGCTGGACGTCGCCGCGCAGCGGAACGAACTACCGCCTCAACCTGCTGCCGATGGGCGGCTACTGTCAGATGAAGGGCGAGGACGGCAAGTCGGAGGCCGAGCAGCAGCGCGAGTTCCGCAGCGGCGAGGTCTTCGAGCATGACAACTTCCAGGCCAAGTCCCCGCTGCAGCGGCTGGCGATCGTCGCCGCGGGTCCGGTGGCGAACTTCATCACCGCGCTGGTGATCCTGGTCGGCTCGGCGCTGACCTTCGGCATCCCGGGCGACCTGCCGACCACCACCATCTATCAGCTGCTGCCGAACTATCCGGCGGCCCGGGCTGGGATGCGGCCGGGTGACCGCATCATCTCGATCGACGGCCGGACGATGCAGGACGGCAACGTGTTGGTCGACACGATCAATCGTTCGCTCGGAAAGCCGCTGCGCGTCGTCTACCAGCGCGAGGGCCGCGACTACAGCGTGACGGCGACGCCGATCGTCGGACCGGATGGCAAGCAGGTCGGGCATCTCGGCTTCCAACCGCTGCCCGCGATGCAGCGCGTCGGCATCGCCGACGCCTGGTCGTACTCGTGGGATCAGTTCACCAACGTCATCGGCCGGACGTTGGGGCTGCTGGGCAGCTTGGTGACGCATCCCTCGACCGTGGCGGGCCAGGTCCAAGGACCGATCGGGATGGCGCGCGTCACGGCCCAGGCCCAGCAGTTCGGCCCGGCGGTGTTCCTGTTCGTGGCGGCGATGATCTCGGTCTCGCTGGGCATCATCAACTTCTTGCCGATCCCGGCGATGGACGGCGGCCGCGCCGTCTTCATCCTGGTCGAGATGCTGCGCGGGCGGCCGGTCGACCCCGAAAAGGAAGCGCTGGTGCATGTCGGCGGCTTCGCGGTGCTGATCGCGCTGATGCTCGCCGTCTCCTATCACGACGTCACGGCGGCGATCGCCGGCCGTTCCGTTTTCTAGGCCGTCTGGTAGGATAGCTGCGATGATCCGTTTGCGCCGCCGGACCAAGCCCGTGTTGCTCGAGAACAAGTCGAGCTGGTCCAAGGACGCCAAGAAGGTTTGGATCGGCGGCGACCACCCGGTGGTCGTCCAGTCGATGACCACGACCGACACGGCCGACGTCGACAAGACGCTCGAGCAGGTGTACGGCTTGGCGATGGCCGGCTGCGAGGTCGTGCGGGTGACCTGTCAGGACGTGCGCGACGCGGCGGGCCTGCCGGCGATCGTGGCGCGTTCGCCGGTCCCGATCGTCGCCGACGTTCATTTCGATCACCGCATGGCGCTGGCCGCAATCGAAGCCGGCGTCGCGAAGCTGCGCCTCAACCCGGGCAACATCACCGATCCGGTCAAGACCCGCGAGGTCGTGCGGCTGGCGATCGAGCGCGGCACGCCGATCCGGATCGGCGTCAACATGGGATCCCTCGCCCGGGACCTCGAGGAGAAGCTCGGCCACACCCCCGAGGCGCTGGCCGCCTCGGCGCTGCGCCACGTCGACATCCTCGAAGAGCTCGGCCACACCGACATCATCATCTCGGTCAAGGCCCACGACGCGGTCACCACGATCTACTCGTACCGCTTGCTGGCCAAGCAGCTCGACGAGCGCGGCACCCCCTATCCGCTTCACCTGGGCGTCACCGAGGCGGGGCTCCCGATGGACGGCACGATCAAGTCGTCGATCGGCCTAGGCGTCCTGCTGTTCGAGGGGATCGGCGACACCCTGCGCGTCTCGCTGGCCGCCGATCCGGTCGAAGAGGTCCCAGTCGCCTGGGGGATTCTCAAGGCGCTGGGGCTGCGCGAGAAGGGCTTCGACATCACCGCCTGCCCGTCGTGCGGCCGAGCGGAGATCGAGGTCGTCGAGCTTGCTCGCATGGTCGAGGCTATCGCCAAAGAGTACACCGCGCCGGTCAAGGTCGCGGTGATGGGCTGTGTCGTCAACGGACCGGGCGAGTCTAAAATGGCAGATGTCGGCATCGCGGGAGGTAAGGGCAAAGGCGCCATCTACCGAAAGGGAGAGCTGGTGGGGACCTTCGCCGAAGCCGACCTCTTGGGTCGGTTGCGCCTCGAGATCGAGAAGGTCATCGCCGACCAATATCCGGACTATCTCCACGAGATCAATCGTGAACCGACCGCTGTCTGAATTCGTCCCCGACGGACGACTGATCGTAGCGACCGCCGTGACCGCCCTGGCTGCGTCGCTGGCGCTCGCCCTGTCGACGCCGACCACGATCAGCGTTGACGGCCAGCGGCTTGCCTCCGACGTGGCGCCGGTGACGACGCCGGGCGGCGCGTACCTCCCATTGCGCGTCGTCTCCGACGCCTCGGGCGCCCGGACGTCGTACGATTCGCGCAGCGGTGAGATCACCGTGCGGCGCGGCTCCGAAGTCCTCGCGATGCACATCGGCGCGACCACCGCCAACATGAACGGCCATCGCATCACGCTCGCCAAAGCTCCCTTCGCCGTGCGCGGCCGCGTGATGGTTGCGAGCGCGACGATCTCGCGCGCGTTCGGCTCTACCGTCCGCTACGACGCGCGCCACGACCGCGTCATCGTGCGCACACCGGGCGTGGTGGTCGCCGGTGCCGCCGACGACGAGCCGTAAGCTACTAAGGGGCCGCTGAAACCCGTCGTGTGAGTCCCGCGCGAGCGGGTACGAGTCTCGCGTGTCGCCCGAGATTCGAACGAACGTGATCTCCGCTCGGCTGACGCGCCGGCGCTTTCTGTTGCGCGCGGTGCTGCCGGCGGTCGCAACCGGAATCGCCGTCGGGACGCCGCGGCTGAGTGCGATGGCACGCGCGGTGACGTCGGTGACGGTGATACCGGCCAGCGGTCCGGGCGCGGTCGCCGTGACGCTCAACGTCAATGGTGCCGACCATGCCTTGGAGATCGAGCCGCGTGTCACGCTGCTCGACGCGCTGCGCGAGCGGCTCGCGCTGACCGGGACGAAGAAGGGCTGCGATCAAGGACAGTGCGGCGCCTGCACCGTGCTCGTCGACGGCCGGCGCGTGAACGCGTGCCTGACGCTCGCCATCGCAACGGAGGGGAAGAAGGTCACCACCGTCGAGGGGCTCGCTCACGACGGCCGGCTCCATGCGGTGCAAGCGGCGTTCATCGAGTACGACGCGTTCCAGTGCGGCTATTGCACGCCCGGACAGATTTGCTCGGCCGTGGGCTTGATCGCCGAGGGCCGCACGCGCTCCGATGCCGA
>Ga0302325_10013938_pt1 | contig 17129 bp, 12 predicted proteins | sample Palsa_T0_2_FD_201948 | JGI IMG/M metagenome (GOLD analysis project Ga0302325, IMG submission 201948) | Peat permafrost microbial communities from Stordalen Mire near Abisko, Sweden - Palsa_T0_2 | ecosystem: Environmental > Terrestrial > Soil > Palsa > Peat permafrost | place: Sweden: Abisko... | reverse complement strand
GGACTTCATCGAGGGTCCGCGGGATGGAGAGCGTCAGGGCCCATCGACTTGAACCGCGCACGCTGGCCAGGCCGCGAAGGCGCTGTCCACCGAAGTCGAACGCCAGCTCCACCACGTCCCCGGAAAGGACAGCTCGGAGACCTTCGACGCCGCTCAGCGTCAAGAAGCCGTCGGGTGTTACCGAGACCGAAGAACTCGCCAGGCTGACCGCGGCGCCTGTCGACGCGCGCAATTGCAATGGCTCCCCGCGACGCAAGGCTCGCTGGAGCACCGCACGGGCCGCGGAGAAATCGACCACGGTCCCGTCCGAGACTCCAGCATCGGGTCGTTGCAATCTGACGCCCGCGACGAAGGTGGCTGGCTGGGAGTCATTCACGGGACGGTGCAGGTAGCTCACCACCGCCGGCTGTGGAGCCGTGAGTGCGCACCCGCGTCGAACCAGCGTCACGGATGTGAGCTGGGCGCCCGGACGCAGCCACTCGACCGGTGAATCCAGAGCGACGTCCAGGCCGATTCCCCCCGAGCTGGCGTCTCGCACCGGGAGGGTGAGGACTCTTCCTGCCGTGTCGACGCGGGCGAAGATGCCGCGGTGGACCGCCGCGCGCTTCGATTGGCGTGGCTCGAGCAAGCGGACCAACTGTCGCGTGACTTCGGCAGGAGCGTTGGATGCGTCCACGCTGACAAAGCCATGTCCCTCCTCGGACAGGGCCGTCAATGCCGACACGGCCTCCGAGTCCGACCTGGCGCAGAGAAACACCAAGTCGGGGAGCCGCCCCGCGCGCTCGCAAGCCTTGAGCAGGCGCCGCGCGAGCGAGCTGTCAGCGATTACCGCGTCGGCTGTGCCCAGCTGGACGGGCGTGCCGTCGAGGTCAGCCAGAAGCGAGACATTGAAGCGGCTGAGCTTGGTACGAATCGCCAAGCGGAGCGCCGAATCGTGGTGGATGACGAGGACGGAACGCATGCGCTTCTTCTCCGGAGCACGGCCGCGGGCACTCGGCCGAAGGTGACGCGGAGACGAGACGGACTGGGCCCGAAGGACCGACCCGGGGCGTCCACGACACGGGATGCTTCGGACACCTGACTCGGACCCGACCCATCGGCTCCCCTCAACGCGAGTGAAAAGGTTGCCTGAGACGGTAAGCCATAACCGGTATTAACAGGTAGCACCGCCAAAATGAACTAGTGTGTGTGTCCTGTTTACATTTGAATTCAGGAGGTGAGCAGACCCGACCGCCCACAGGGGTGTACAAAGGCGTACATCCGGCGCGCCGGACCCAAGAGTCCGACTCCGGTCGCGGACATCAGAGTCGTGCGCCCTAGCGGATGCGCAGGTTGTCGAAGTGCACCGGCGACTCCCAGCCCGACAACGCGAAGTAGGCGTGGGAGGGTCCGCGCAACGGTGCCGCATCGTTGAGCTTCAAAAAGGGCGCCCCGTCGATGCTCCAGGTGATTTCGCTGCCCGTGCGTCGTATTTCCCAGTGGTAGCGACGCCCTGCTTCCACCCGAGGGGCGGCGCGCGAGGCCACGCCCGGGGCATGCTCCTCCTGGCGAGCCAGGATGCTCTTGGTGTTCCGCCAACCGCCAAAGACGAAGACGTACCCGCTGGCCTCATAGGCCGCCTCTGGGGCCCCGGCGTGCGCGCTGCGGCCGTCTCCCCAGGCTTCGACCTTGATGTCTCCATCCGGACTGTCGGTCCAGGCATCGAATTCGATGACCGCATCCTCGGGAATCGGGCGCCGGAGCCACACCGGGTGGTTGTGTGCCCGCTCCACGGTGAGCGTCCCGTTGGCAACCCGCACTGCACTCGGGTCGGTGGCCAGCCAGTCGCTTCCCAGCGCGCTGCGCTCGAAGTCATCGCTGAAGGGCCCTGGCACGGGCGCCGCCACGGGTGCCTCAGCGATGAAGGGCGCCGCGTCCAGGGGCGTCACGCGAAAGTTGTCGTAGTAGACATCGCCTTCGACGCTGGAGAGGCCGACGCGGTCGTGCCACGGGCCCCGAAGAGGGAAGGGGTCGCGGAATTCGACGATGCGCTGTCCATCCACCCACCAGCGTAAGGTGTCCCCGCGCCGCTCGACCCGCATCCGGTACACCCGGCCCGGTTCGATGGAGACCGGCGGGCCCTCCACCCGCACCCCCGACTCCGGCCCATAGCCCACCGCGCGGAGCGAGCCGGCGCCGGCGGTGCGGGCCTTCTCCTGCCACCGCTGCAGGGTGGGAGCGTTCTCGTCCAGCCGGACCAGCGTCGCCGGTAACCTCCCCACGACGCCCACCGCGTTCCAGGGCGCGTACACCAGCTCGTACCCGGAGAGGTGGTCGATGCCGTTGCCAAAGAGCTCGACCCGAATCTCTCCCTCCTGGCTGGGGGCGTGCGCGTCGAATTCCACGAGTACGTTGTCCGGCAGCTTGGCCTTGAGCCACAGGGGGCTGTTCTTCGTCCCCGGCGAGAGGAGCTCGCCGTTCACCACCCGCGGGAAGCCGCCGAGGCTGTGGTAGTGCGTGGCCACCGTACGCGGGTCGGTGAAGTCGTCGGCAAATGGGAGCGAGACGCCCGCCTCGGGCAATGGGCGGAAGGGCCGGATGAGCAGGGGGATATTCACCGCGACGACAATCGCCAGAAGGACGAGCCAGCCTCGACGGCCCATCCCCTCCCGCGGAGCTGCCGGTGGCGCCGCAAAGGAAGCGGGCTTGGTAGCGCTCATCCGCCGGCCCTCTTCCAGGCGCCGGGTGGCACAGTCCCGCCGCCGTTTCGCGCGCCCGGATGGGAATTCATCGAGGTGGCGAGTTGTACCACTGCGCCGCCAAAGGCCACCGCGCCCGCAGCGGCGAGCACCCAGACAGCGTGGGTCCGCGCGAGCCCGGTCACCGCCGGAACGCCTTGCAGGAGTCGGAGCAAGCCCAGCAGCAGGAGCGACGCCCCCACGGTGGCCGCGACCAGCACCCGCAACGGCCGGTGGAGGACGGCCGCCACGGCGCCAGCCAGCAGAGCAGCGGGCACGAAGCCGAGCAAAAAGCCGGTGTTTCCCACCAGGCCTCCGAAGGCCAGGCCCACCGGAGCACCGAAGGCGATGGCCACCACCACCGAGGGCGCCAGGGCACCAATGGCGAACATCACCACAGCGGCGCCGACGGCGAGCGCCGTCTCGTTGCCGGACAACCCGAACGGACCGGCCAGAGCCTCCCCCCACAGCAGGCCGAGGAGCGCGCCCACCGGAGCGGCGATGACTCGGAAAACCTTCCCACCGCCCGCCACCAGCAAGAGTCCGCCCAAGAGGGCAGCCGCCAGCGCCAGCACCCACGGTAGCCAGGCAGCAACCGACAGCCACCCGGCCGGGTCCGGCGTACGAAACACGCTGAGGGCGTCGGTGAGCAATCCGGAATTCACGGGTGTGCGCTGCGAACGACGGCGAGCAGGATGAGGGCCAGCAGGAGCACCGCGGCGAAGGCCCCAAAGAGGAGGACGGGCCACGCTACGTTGGTGCGTCGCAGCAGCTCCTGGGCCTCGGCTTCGACGGCGGCCGAGGGAGGCGCCAGCACCACCGCCACTGCCAGCCGGCGCGCGGCCGCCACGTCTCCTGCGTCCAGGGCACGCCAGGCGGCCTGGAGGGGCTCGCTGCGCTGACTTCGTTCGGTCTTGGCCATCGTGCGCCCGGCTCTATAGCGCAGGAATGGGCGCGCCCGTCGATGGTATCTCTCCTTCACTCCATGGCCGCTCCAACCCTTCCCCGAAGAGCCCTGCTCGCCGCCCTGCCAGGCCTGTTCCTGGCCCGGCGGGCCCTCGCCTTCGGGGACGGGTCACGTTTCGTTCCAGCGGTAGCGCAGCACGCCGGGCGCTGGAATACGCGTCTGTCCGGGCTTCGCCGCATCGCCTGGGAGCTGCAACGGCGGACGTCGGTGGAAGTGGTGGCCGAGGCCCGACCCCTGTCCCTCAACGCCCGTCTCTTCGACTATCCCTTTCTCTACTTCGGGGGGGAGGGTGATTTTCCCCCGCTGGCCCAGAGTGAAGTGGATACCCTCAGGCGTTACCTCGGCTATGGCGGATTCGTGCTCGCCGACGCCAACGACGGTTCCTCCGGAACCGGCTTCGACGCAGCCTTCCGCCGGGAAATGGCCCGGGTGCTTCCCGCCTCCCCGCTGCAGCCGCTGCCCTCGACGCACGTGGTGTTCAAGAGCTTCTACTTGCTCGACTCAGCACCCGGGCGACTCTTCACGCACCCACAGCTTCAAGCGGCGCTCATCGGCGGCCGGGCCGCCGTCCTCTATTCGCAGAACGACCTGGCTGGAGCCTGGGCCCGGGACGAGGGCGGGGACTATTCCTTCGAGGTGGTTCCCGGGGGGGAGGCGCAGCGCGAGCTTGCGGTCCGGACGGGCATCAACATCTGCATGTACGCGTTGTGCCTCGACTACAAGGACGACGCCGTTCACCTTCCGTTGATTTTGAAAAAGCGAAGATGACGGCGGGGGATTCGACGGCCTGGAAGCTGGTGAGTCTGTCTCCGCTGCCCGGCTGGGCGCTCGGTCTGCTCGTCGGCGCGGTGGTGCTGGGGGTGTTTCTTGCCGCGGTCGGCCTCCGGCGTGAGCCATCGGTGGGCCGCCGTCTGTTGCTCCTCGCCTTGCGCACTGTTGCCGGCGCCGCCGCGCTGTTCCTGCTCATTGAGCCAGGGGTGCGCACCCTCCAGGTGGCCAGGGTGAAGAACCGGATGGCAGTGCTGGTGGACCGCAGCGCGTCCATGGGCCTCCCGGTGACGCCAGGTGGGGGCACCCGGAGCGCAGCGGTCGCCGAGTCTCTTCTGCGGATGGCGCCCGGGCTCAAGGCTCTCGAGGAGCGTTTCAACGTGGAGCTGCTCGGCTTCGACCCGGCGCTTCTGCCGGTGAGCGAGACGGTTCTCCGGACGGTCCCCGCTCAGGGCGTTCGCACCGACTTGCTGGGAGCACTCCGGGCGCTGCGGGCCACGGACACCGGCGGGAGCAAGAAGCTGTCCGGCGTGCTGCTCTTCTCCGATGGCGCGGACAACGCCGAGCTGCAAGGAGGTGTCTCTGCGCGTGCCAGGGCAGAGCTTCTGGCGCTGGGGTTTCCGGTCTCCACCGTGCAGGTCGGAGACCCAACCCTGCTCGACGTGGCCCTGGAAAACCTCAAGGTGGACGACTTCGCATTCGTGCGAAATGCCGTTGGGGTGGAGGTCGAGCTCCGGGTTCGGGGCCTTCCCGGCAAGGATGTGCCGGTGGTACTGGAACGAGAGGGCCAGGTGCTGGGCACGAAGACGGTGCACGTGACGGGCGCGGACGAGACCACCCCGGTGTCCTTCACCTTCACCCCCGATCAGACCGGGCGCTTCGTCTACACCTTGAGCGCGCCGGTGTTCCCGGGAGAGGCCGTCACCGAAAACAACACCCGCAGTTTCGTGCTCAAGGTCATTCGCGACCGGGTGCGTGTCCTCCTGGTGGTGGGCCGCCCCTCGTGGGACGAGCGCTTCCTTCGAGGCCTGCTCCGCCAGGACGCCAACGTGGACTTGGTTTCCTTCTACATCCTTCGGACCAGCAGTGACGACACGCAGACCCGCAACCCGGAGCGAGAGTTGTCCCTCATCCCATTCCCGATGGAGGAGATTTTCGATGCCAAGCTGAGCACCTTCGACGTGGTCGTGTTCCAGAACTTCGGGCACGCCGACCAGCAGCTCTCCATTGCGCAGTACGAGCGCAAGCTGGAGCAATACGTCGCCAATGGAGGAGCGCTGGTGGCCATCGGCGGTGACCGGGCACTCGGCGATGCCCGCACCAGCTATCCCATCCTCGACCGGGCGTTGCCGGTGGACCCCGTCGGCCAGACCGCAAGCGTCGCGCCCTACCGCGTCCACTTGACCGCGGAGGGCCAGCGGCACCCGGTGACCAGCGTGCTCCCCACCGCTGCCGCGTCGCTCGCCGCCTGGGATGAATTGCCGGCCGGCTCGGGCGTCAACTTGGTGCGAGCCAAACCCGGGGCCACCGTGCTCCTCGACAATCCGAGCCTGTTGCTCGACGGGAAGCCCGCTCCGGTGCTCGCACTCTGGGAGCACGGGCGTGGGCGAGCAATGGCCTTGATGACCGACGACAGCTGGACCTGGGCCTTCACCGTCCACCGCACCGGCGACCCGACCAGGCTGTACGACCGGTTTTGGGGGAACGCCCTGCGCTGGTTGGTGCGCGACCCGGACCTCACCACGCTCCAGGTGTCGGCAGATCCCCCCTCGGTCGAGCCCGGGACACCCGTGGGGGCAGTCGTCACCGCGCGAGAGGTCGACTACCAGCCAGCCGTGGGCGCCGAGGTGACGGTAGAGCTGTCCAGCGTTCGACAGCACCGGGTGGTGGCCACCGTGCGCGCCACCACCGGTCCGGACGGGATGGTGCGCGTCAGCTTTCCCGGTCAGCCGGCAGGCGCCTACCGGCTCCACGCCACTGCCAAGTCCGGCGAGCGCGTCCTCGGCGAGGGCGAGGATGCGGTTGCGGTGCGCACCGTGGGCCCGGAGCTGACCGACGCGACGGTGCGGGCGGACCTCCTCGCGGAGCTGGCCCGGGACACCGGAGGCAAGGCGTACCATCTACCGCTTCAGGGACTGCCCGAGCTTCCGTTGCTCGACCCGCCCGTGGTCGAGGTTGGCCGGAGCAAGGACCGGCCGCTCTGGGACCGCTGGGAGTGGCTCTTGCTCCTGGCGACTGCGCTGGGTCTTGAGTGGGTCCTCCGCCGACGTTACGGGTACATCTGAATGCTTCGTCTTGCCGCGGTGCTGGTCCTCGGCGTCACCGGGTCCGGCCAGGGCTGGCAGGAGCTCAAGTCCGCGCACTTCACGCTGCGCACCAACCTCGAGCCGGAGGCGGCGATGGCGGCCGCACAGGAAATCGAACGAACCCGCGCTGCGCTGCTGGCCGCCATGTGGCCTGCGCCTCACGAGACCGGCATCGAGCCGGTGGACATCATCGTCCTCAAGGACCGCGCGGACTTCGAACGCTACTCCGTCCCAGGCAGCCGCGGCCTCTACGCGCACTCGGCACTCCCGCCGCGCATCGTGCTCTGGGGCGCGCCGGACAGCTGGCAGGAGAAGCTCAGCGAGCTGAACCCCTCAGGGATTCCGGCCGCTCGCATCCCTGCCACCAACCAGCCGCTGCCCAACCCCAGTCGCCACGGCGGTAGCGGGGGGTACGTGTCGTCTCCTTCCTCGAGCCAGAGGTCGCAGCCGGTGGATGGCGAGCTCGCGGCCCATGTGGAGTTGGTCCGACAAGGGTCAGCCTCGGTCCTTCGGCACGAGCTTGCGCACCACGTCGCCTCGGCCGTCTATGGCCGGATTCCCCTCTGGTTTTCCGAGGGGCAGGCACAGTTTCTCGAGTCCCTCAGGCTTTCCGAGGACGGACGGAGCGCCACCATTGGACTGCTCAATCCGACCGCCTGGCTCGAATTTCGACGCCTTCGTGCCATGAGCATCCTCGACGTCCTCCGCTGGAACACGCCGCTCAGCGGACTTTCCCAGGGCGATTCGATGGGACTGTACGGGGCCAGCTGGCAGCTCTACGAGTGGCTCTTCACCACCCACCGAGAAGCCCTCCGCTGTTACCAGGAGGGGCTGGCCGGCGGCGAGGCCTCAGCGGCGGCCTGGGCGCGCTGCTTTCCCAACCTCGTCCCGGAGGACCTGGACCGCGTCCTCTGGGAGTTCTCGCGGAATGGAAAGCCGTCGCTGGTTGAGATTGCTGTGCCACCGCTCGGCTTCGAGGTGAAAATCCGCCCACTCACCGAGGCCGAGGTCCACTTGGTTCGCGCGCAGGTGGCGCTGGCAGCTCCGCGCTCCGCAGCGCTCATCGGGGAGGCACAGACCGAGTTGGAAGGAGCGCTGGCCGCCGACCCAGCGTCGGTGGGCGCTCTGCAACTCTTGGCCCCGCTGGTTTCACCGCAGGCGCGACTCGAAAACGGACGGCGCGCGGTCGCGGCCCATCCCGATGACGGCTGGGCGTGGTTGCTACTCGCGGACGCGCTCTGGGATACCCGTGGACCGGCGGGCGAGCGCTCGCGGGCTTACCAGCGGGCGGTCCAGCTCCTGCCGGACAGTCCACTCGTCCTTGGGCGGTCGGCGCGAAATCTGCTGTCCCGCGACGAACGCACCGAGGCCCTGGTGCTGGCGGAACGAGCGGCTCAGCTCGCGCCGTGGAACGGCGAGGTGCTGACCATCCACGCCCTGGCGCTGGCGGCCGCCGGACGTTGTGCGGAGGGCTTGTCGGCGGCGGACCTCGCCCGGAGAGTTCTGCCACGCGAGAGCGCCGGACTGGTGACGACGCTCGACGTCGGCCTGGCCCGGGCCTGCCCTGGTGAGTCGCCGGCAGACGGTGGAGTCACCACCGGTCAACGCTGAAGCGGGGGGCCAGGCTCAGGCCGCGCTGCTGGCGAGCAGGTCGGGCTGGCTCGGCCCCCGTTGGGCAACCTGCGCCGACCGGCAGGTGCGGCACCAGGACTGGGGCAGCCGCCGGCCACGCACGAGTCGGATTCCGAAGTCGCGCAAGGTGTCGCCCAGTCGCCGGCACCGTGGGCACCGCCTCCGTGCCGGAAGGTGCGCTCGGTCCTGCGCCTTCTTGCCGTGTTCCACCACCAGCGCCAGGGCCGCGGCGAAGCCGACTTTCCATGGTGGGGCGAGGTGGAGGGGGTGGGGCAAGCCCCTGCGCTCCGCGGAAGCGACCAAGTCGGCGGGGCCGAGCAGGCTCTGCTGCTCGAGCTTCTGGCCAGTGCGTCCCTTCCGTTCCATGAGAGGCACTCTCTCATGCGGGACTGACAATCCGTTCAGTGGTGCGGCCCCGCGGGTACGGACCGGGGAGATGGCTGACAGATCAGACCGAGGACATCGCTGACAGGTGGAATTTAGGGCCAAGGAGGGAGCGCTTTGGCCTGGAAGGAGACCTGTCGAGTGGACGAGCGAAGGCGGTTTATGGCCGAGTGGGAACGCCAGTCAGAGCAAGGTGGAGGACGCATCAACATGTCCGCTCTGTGTCGTGCGTTCGGGGTGAGCCGACAAACTGGCTACAAGTGGCTGCGCCGGTACGTCTCAGCTGGCCGAAGCATCAAGATTCTCGAAGACCTGTCCAAGAGGCCCAAACGGTCACCGGGGGCCACCCCCGATGCCATTGTTAAGGTCATTCTCGAGGCTCGTCGCATGCACCCTGGCTGGGGAGCACGGAAGCTTCGGGCATGGCTCCTACTGCGAGCTGCATGGCTGCTGCAAAGCAAGGGCGTGGACCCAGCGAGTCTGCCGACCCCGAGCACCTTCGGCGCGGTCCTGAGGCGCGAGGGGCTGACGCGTCCCAGGCCCAAGCGATGGCGGACCCCCCCCTCAGAACAACCTTTTGCGACGACCACGGCGCCGAACGGTACGTGGTGCGTCGACTTCAAGGGGCAGTTCCGAACGCAAGATGGTCGTCAGTGCTACCCGCTGACCATCATGGACGCTTTCAGCCGGAAGCTCCTGTGCTGCAAGGCGCTTTACGTTCCCGAAGGAAGGCGCGTGAGGAAAGAATTCGAGGCGATCTTCGCTGCGTACGGATTGCCCGCCGCCATCCGGAGCGACAATGGACCACCGTTTGCTTCAGTCGGACTGGGAGGGCTCAGCTCTCTGTCCATTTGGTGGACGCAGCTGCGAATTCGCCATGAGCGGATAGAGCCTGGCAAGCCACAGCAGAACGGCCGCCACGAGCGAATGCACCGAACGTTGAAGCTAGAAGCGACAAGTCCGCCAGCGTCGACGCTACGAGCTCAGCAAGAGGCCTTCGACCAATTCCAACGCCTGTACAACGGCGAACGTCCCCACGAAGCCCTCGGCGGAAAGACGCCGAACGACGTCTATTTGCCTTCCACGCGTCTTCTGCCGAGACGATTGGAACCATTCTCGTACCCGCCTAATTGCGAAGTGCGACGAGTCCGTGGAGATGGAATTGCCTTACTGGGAAGGAGGAGAGTCAAAGTGAGCAAGACGCTCGCTGGCCACTCTGTTGCATTCCGTTGGATCTGCGACACGAAGTGGGAAGTTCGGTACGGCCCAATTACCCTTGGCATCTTCGACCTCCGAACCCACCAGGTCATTGGTCGAAGGCACTCAAAACGGGGTCCCCCATTCCGGGAGGCACCCCTCTGGTAACTGTCAGCGATGTCTTCGGTCCAAACTGTCAGCTAGCTCTCCGTCCGTACACGCGTTTACCCAGCAGGGCAACAGAGGGAAAAGCGCCTACCGGGTGATGGTGCCGCAGGCGATTCGGTCACCAGCGTCGCCGGCAGGCTGACTCTTGTAGTCGTCGGCCTTGGCGTGAATGACGAGCGCCGTCCCATCCGGATCGAGCACGGTATTCGGACCGTCGGCCAGGGTGAGGTCCATGGCGAAGAGTTCGAAGTCGAGCTTTCCATTCCTGGGGATGACCAGGTTCGGAAGGTCTCCGGCATGCAGCCCAGCCGGGTCCATGACGCCATGGTTCTTCTTGGTGGGGTTGAAGTGGCCTCCCGAGCTCTTGAAGGGGGCTTCGCACTTGCCGATTTCGTGGAAATGGATGGCATGCGTCCCGGGCGGCAGGCCGGTGAGTGTCCCCCGGAGGAGCAAGCCGTGCGGTGTGTCAAGGAGCAGCACCGTTCCCACCACCTTGCCCTTTTGGTCCTTGAGCTGAACTGTCCTTGGCGGGGCGGAGGGCGTCGCCGGTGCCGCCGGTGGCGGCACAGGGCTCTGCCCGAAGGCCAGACCAGCAGTCAGAAGCGCAGCCACCAGTCCAATGCGAACAGTTCGTGTCATCGCGTTCCTCCTAGAGAGTCCAAGTCCTTAACCCGCTCTTGCGCATGTCGCGACTCCAAGTCCTGGCCCGTGGCGTCCCCCAAGTCGAGGTCTAGGGGGACGGGGAGCATCCGTGAGCGCCCGAAAGCCGGGGCCCAGACGTCCTGCACTGTCGGGCTGTTGACGAAACTGACCAGCCGCGCAAATGCACATCGCGCTCCACCCAGCCGGATTGCCCACTCCTGGCCAGACGTTGAAAGGTTCGGGACGAGCGGTCCGAGGTCCAGCTTGCGGCCTCCGAGGGCGGCACCCAGCGCCCACACTCGCTCCGGAACTTCCAGCGGTGCAAAGCGCGCGTGGCGGTGCGCAGGAATGCAGCCGGGCGTCTCCACCAGAGCGGCAGAGAGCGGCAGCTCTCGCACGTTGAAGACCAGCTTCACCGGGTGAAGGTGAGGGTCGAAGCGCCCAGTGAGCCGGTGGTCGCCGCGGGGAATGAGACGGCGGTCCAGGTAGCAGAAGGCTCTCGCGGATTCCGGCACCGCGCTGCGATGCCGAGCTCCGGCATACCTGAAAAAAGGCCGAACCGATGCCGGGTCCGCCCGGCGCGGAAGCCCTGGCGTGCGGCGCAGCGCGTCGAGCTTCGGAAGCAGCGCCGGCGCGAGCGCATACACTCGAGCGAACCGCTCCATTCGGCCAGGGGGGGTGGTGAGGAAGGCATTCACACGTTCCAGGAGCGCCCCGGCGTCCGAGTCGACGAGCAATTCGTCGAAGCGAGTCTTCAGGCCCGTGCAGTGGACGCGCAGCAGTTGGTCGAGAGGCTCGCCGCGCGCACGCCAGGCGGCATCGAGACCGCGTGCAGCATCCGAGGTTGGCCGCAGGTTCCACTCCGGCGCCTCGGGCGTAAAACGCACTTCGTGCCCGAAGCGGAGCGGCTCGCCTGGGAGCCGGCCACGGAACCGCGCCTGCCGCCGGGGACCAAACGAGCGCCAGACGGTGATGCAAGTGCGGACCCGTGTTTCTCGGAAGGCGCCCGGCCCGAGGTCGACCACGTCCTCGAGGGCCAGCGACCCGAGCAGGCGTTTGCGCAGGGGCGCATAGAGAAAAGCATCGAGCAGCGTGGCCGATGTCACCCACGCCAGCACGCCGCGTCGGCGGCGGAGGTGGTGACAGGCAAGGAGCAGGAAGAAGGCGAAGTCGTCGCGGAGGCTCGTGCCCCGCGGCAGAGGTTCGTCCAAGCCAACGCGGTCGAGAAGCGCCGCATACGCCAAAGGGTCGCCCAGCAGCGGTGATGTCCCGTTGTAGGGAGGATTGCCGAGCCAGAGCTCGACACCTGCTTTGGGCAATGACTTTTCCAGCGAACCCCAGCCCTGGCGCAGTCCATCGCCGACGAGGACCCGGGCGCGCGGAACGCGCGCGCGGGCGCTCTCGGCGAGCGCCTCGGACAACTCGAGGCCCAAGAGCCGAGCGGTGGGCAGTCGAGCCGCTGCGGCTTCCAGGAAGGCACCGTCTCCGCATGCCGGGTCGACGACGGTGAGCGGACCTCCGCCGAGGTGCAGAAGCGCAAGGTTGAGCACGGCTTCCACCAAGTCCGGTGGCGTGAGGTAAACGCCTTGGCGTCTGCGGTCGTAAACCGCAGATGCGTCAGTCGAGGGCCGTGGGAGGGGCACGTGCGAGCGCCGCGAGACTACTCTTTGGCCCCGACGGTTTCCCCTCGAGCCCGGCCCAGGTTTCACGGCTGAGTCAGCCGGGAGCCCCCGCGCCCTTCAACGAGCGCGCGGTGTCAGGTCCTCCACCGCCCGGGAAACGGCGCACCTCTCCGCACCGTCCTGGCGCGATGGGGCCGCCTGAGCCAGTGCACGCTTCTCGTCCCTCTCGCTCGGCCGACGGGAGACGGCGTCAGCGCGGGCGCGCAACCAGTCCGCCATTTCGCGCCACAGCGTGTCGCGAAAGCGAGGCTTCAACCACCCGACGTGTCCGATGGCAGTCGCATTCACGTCCTCCGGGCTCCGGGTGATGACCTCCTGGGAGGCGCCTCGGTAGAAGCGGACGAGCTCTTCCACCGCGGCCAGCGGGGCGAACGCGTCGTCGGTGAAATGGTAGCTGCGAATGGGAAAGCCGAGTCGCGCGTAGCGCTCGCGCTCCGCCGGGCTGCACTCCGAAAGGAGGTGCTCGGGGTGTCGCCCCCACCGCGCCCACTGTCGGGCCACACCGGCAGGGAGGTTCTCCCCCATCGCCAGGGCGCGCATCGGCGCGTAACCGAGCGTCGCTGTCACTGCTGGGAGCAGCGCGTGCCAGCTGAGCCACATTCGCAGGCGTCCCGCGCCCTTCCAGTGTCTCCAGTAGCCACTTTGAGCCCCGACCAGCAACGCACCGCGGAGCGCCAAGGCCGTGGGGGCGAAACCGAGCAACTGGCCGCCGACGCTGTGCCCCAAGAGCAGCAGCGGGAGCTCCGGATGACGCGCTGTAAGCCACGCCAGCGCGCCCTCGAGGTCCAGCCGCCCCCATTCGGCCATGGTCGCCGCTTCCTTGCGGAGGCGCCCGGAGGCGGACGCGCCGACGCCGCGGTAGTCGAACGTCAGCACCGTCAACCCGGAAACGGCCAGCCCCTCGGCCAGAGCCGAGTAAGCGCGAGCTGGGACGGCCGTGGCCCCGGCGAGGACGACGGCGGCGCGGGGGGTGGGGGCTTCGTACAGACTTCCTGAGAGGTGCCGGCCATCGGCCGCAGCAAAGGAGACGTCGGTTGCGCGCATGGGCTTCCTCCCGGTGATAAGTAGACCAATCGGTCTATAAAGACTTACTAGACCGATTGGTCTACCGGCGCAAACGGAAAAAGGCTCGGCACAACATGGCTGACGGAAAACCCGACACGCGCGAACGGATGGTCGGGACTGCTGCCCGGCTGCTCGCAACCCAGGGCTACCACGCCACGGGCGTGGCCCAAGTCCTCGAGCAGAGCGAGTCCCCGCGTGGCTCGCTGTACTTTCATTTCCCGGAGGGCAAGGAGCAGATTGCAGTGGAGGCCATCCGGCAGCTCGGTCGACAGCTCGGCGACGTCCTGCGCGCAAAGCTGGAGAAGAAGGCGGATGTCCGCAGCGGGCTCGGCTCGCTTCTCCGGATGTTCGCCCGCCAGCTCGAAACCACGTCCTTCCAGCTCGGCTGTCCAGTGGCCACGGTGGCGCTGGAGGCAGCCTCGGCAGCACCGGGCTTGCGGCGCGCCTGCGACGACGTCTTCGCCTCCTGGGAGGGCTACCTCGCGGAGCGTCTGCGTCAGGAGTCTCCGAGGAGGGCACAACCCGAACGGTTGGCCCGCTCGCTGCTCGCCATTCTGGAGGGGGCGCTGCTCCTGTCGAAGACGCGGGCCAGCACCGAACCGCTCCGCGACGCCGAGCTGAGCCTGGATGCCCTGCTCGGGCGCGAGGGTTCAGCCGTCGACCGCGGCTGAAGTATTCCAGGGGCTTGCAGCTCCCCCGTCTGTCCCTTGGCGGACGGGCGGCCACAGAGCGTCGCGCCTGCCTGATGATGTGGGGCGATGGCGCTCAGCCCCGGGTTTGCGTCGCCCGGGCATGCTACTTCCTCGCCTGACCCATGTCCTTCACCCATCTGCATCTGCACACGCTCTATTCGCTGCTCGACGGCGCGATTCGCATGAAGGACCTCATCAAGACGGTCCAGACCAAGGGGATGTCCGCCGTCGCCGTCACCGACCACGGCAACATGTTCGGGGCCGTCGATTTCTACAAGAAGGCCAAGGACGCCGGCGTCAAGCCCATCTTGGGGATGGAGGCCTACGTCGCCGGTGAAAAGGGGCGCGGTGACCGCAGCGAGAAGGTGGCCCACCACCTCATCCTCCTGGCCCAGAACGATGAGGGCTACGCCAACCTTCGTGTCCTCGCCTCCCGGGCGTACCTCGACGGCTTTTACTACCACCCCCGCATCGACAAGGAGCTGCTCCGCGAACACAGCACCGGGTTGTTCGGGCTCACCGCCTGTCTCGGAGGGGAAATTACCTCCGCCTGCTTTCGTGGCGACATGGACCACGCGCGCAGGGCAGCCCGCGAGTACAAGCAGATTTTCGCCCCGGACCATTTCTTCCTGGAGATTCAATCCAACGGTCTCCCGGAGCAGGAACTGGCGAACACCAACCTCAAGCAACTCTCCCGGGACGTCGACGTCCCGTTGGTGGCCACCGCGGATGCCCACTACATCAAGCGCGAGGACGCCCGGGCGCACGAGCTGCTGATGGCCATCGCCTCGGGCAAGACGCTGGCCGACAACAAGCGGATGAAGCACACCACCGACCGCCTCTACGTCACGAGCCCCGAGGAGATGCTCGCGCACTTCAGCGACGTCCCGGAGGCGGTGCACAACACGATGCGCATCGCCGAGGCCTGTACGCTGGAACTCAAGCTGGGCAAGCCGATGCTTCCCACCTTCCGGGTTCCCGAGTCGCACACGCCGGATTCCTACATGGCGGAACTCGCCACCCGCGGGATGGAGGAGCGCTTCTGCGAGCTGAGTTACCCCATCGACCGGGAGCACTACCTGCACCGGCTGGGGACCGAGCTGGCGATGATTTCTTCGATGGGGTTCTCCAGCTACTTCCTCATCGTCCAGGACTTCATCAACTGGGCGAAGCGGAATGGCATCCCGGTAGGCCCGGGGCGGGGGTCCGGCGCCGGTTCGCTCGTGGCCTACGCCCTGCGCATCACCGACATCGACCCGCTCCCCTACAACCTTCTTTTCGAGCGGTTTCTCAATCCGGAACGCGTTTCGATGCCGGACTTCGACGTCGACTTCTGCCAGGAGCGCCGCGACGAGGTGATTGAGTACGTTGCCGGCAAGTACGGGCAGAACAACGTGGGCCAAATCATCACCTTCGGCTCGCTCAAGGCAAAGAGCGTCCTCCGAGACGTGGCACGGGTCTTCGGCTTGCCCTTCTCCGAGGGGGACCGCATCGCGAAGCTCGTCCCGGAGATTCTCAACATCACCCTCAAAGACGCCATCGAGAAGGAGCCGCGTCTGAGGGAGATGATTGACGCGCCCACGGTGCTGGGCACGCTCGAGGACGGTAAACAGGTGACCTCCAAGGAACTTCTGGAGATTGCTCTGGCACTCGAGGGCCTGCACCGGCAGGCGGGCATGCACGCTGCCGGCGTGGTCATCGCCGACCAGCCGCTCTGGAACTACGTCCCCATCTACCAGCCGCCCGGCGAGAAGGTGCTCATCACCCAGTTCGCCAAGGACGAGGTGGAGGCGGCCGGTCTGGTGAAATTCGATTTCCTCGGGCTGACCACGCTCACTGTCATCCAGCACGCGCTCAATCTCATCAATCGCAACCGGCCGCCCGAACAGCAACTGCAGGCGCACCAAATCCCCATCGCCGATGCGGCCACCTATCAGCTCATCTCGCGCGGGGACACCGCCGGCGTCTTCCAGATGGAGTCGAGCGGATTCACCGAGATGGTGATGAAGCTCAAGCCGACGTGCTTCGAGGACGTCATCGCCGCCGGTGCGCTCTACCGACCAGGTCCCCTCGACTCCGGGATGGTCGACGTCTTCATCGCTCGCAAGCACGGCCGGGAGAAGGTCGTCTACCCCCACCCAGCGCTGGAGGCGGTGCTCAAGGACACCTACGGGGTGATTGTCTACCAGGAGCAGGTGATGCAAATCAGCCAGGTGCTGGGCGGCTATTCGCTCGGCCGCGCCGACTTGCTCCGCCGGGCGATGGGAAAGAAGAAGGCCGAGGTGATGCAGGCCGAGCGGGCCGGCTTCCTCGAGGGCGCTCAGGCCAAGGGGGTCGACCCGAAAGTCGCCGGGGAGATTTTCGACCTGATGGAGAAGTTTGCTGATTACGGCTTCAACAAGTCCCACTCCGCAGCCTACGGGCTCATCACCCTTCAGACGGCATGGCTCAAAGCCCACTACCCGACCGAGTTCATGGCGGCGCTGCTCACCAGCGAGAAGGACAACACCGACAAGGTGGTGGCCCACATCGCCGAGGCCCGCGCCGCCGGCCAGGAGGTGCTACCCCCGGACGTCAACCAATCGGACCTCGCCTTCGGGGCCGTGGAAGGGAAGATTCGCTTCGGCCTGGGGGCGATTAAGGGCGTGGGAGAGAGTGCCATCGAGGCCATCCTCGAGGCGCGCGGCAGGGGCCCGTTTCGAGACCTGTTCGACTTCTGTGAGCGGGTCGATGCCCGCCGGGTGAACCGGAAGGGTCTCGAGGCGCTGGTGAAGGCCGGTTCCTTCGACTTCGAGCAGCGTCCGCGGCGGCAGCTCTTCCTGAGCATCGAACGGGCGACCGAGCGCGGTGCCTCGGCGCAACGGGACCGGGCAGTCGGGCAGTCCTCGCTGTTCGGCCTCTTCGGAGCC
>Ga0302325_10013937_pt1 | contig 17129 bp, 12 predicted proteins | sample Palsa_T0_2_FD_201948 | JGI IMG/M metagenome (GOLD analysis project Ga0302325, IMG submission 201948) | Peat permafrost microbial communities from Stordalen Mire near Abisko, Sweden - Palsa_T0_2 | ecosystem: Environmental > Terrestrial > Soil > Palsa > Peat permafrost | place: Sweden: Abisko... | reverse complement strand
CTCGAAATCCGGGGAACACGGGAATCCTCGAAACTGTGACGGTCGCGAAAGTGTCATAAGGCCCCCCGATTCTAAAACTCCCGAGACTAGCCTGATGTCAGAAATCGGGCGCTGGCTCCTTTGACATACAAGGCATGGTGCTGGTGCCAGGACCGGGGAAGGCTGAGTCGATCGGATTATTGTCGGGGAGAAGCCTGCCGGAATCATGCCGGTCGCTCCTGGGAGATGGGGCTAGTTAATGGCCGGAAATACATGCGTCGATAAACCTCCGGCCTGTACTATTTCCTCGGGGCTATAGCTCCGCGCAAGTCATTGATTTTAAAAAGTGGTAGGCGAGGCGGGGATCGAACCCACAACCCCCGGCTTAGAAGGCCGGTGCTCTATCCAATTGAGCTACTCGCCCGTGCTTCCTTATTGTAGCGTCGAGTGAGCCCCGAGCGCATCGACAAATGCGGCCAGGGCGGCTTCAAGTGTCTGCCAGGCCGCGACGGAAGTCGAGCCGCAGGCGGTGAGATAGGCTGTGATTCCGATTTCCGTTTGATCAGGAGCAATCAGGGCGCGCCTGATGATGAGGTCCACGCGGCTGCAGCGCAGCGGAACCGCCTGCAACAGCGCGCACCAGTTCTTGCAAACCGCAGCGGCATCACGAGGATGCGTCCATCGCTGATCGGTCTTCGGCAGCAGGTCAATGTAGCACCCTGCGGCGTGCGCGAAGCTGCCGGTTGGAGCATCCAGTTCGTCTGCATCGAAATCGCCGGGCTGCAAGGCCGGCCAGAAATCGCACTTGGACGTCCAGACCGGTGAGTGGTAAGAGTTGAGCCGCTCCAGCGCGAAAGCAAGGCCAGGAAGCTGAGCGGCTTCCTGCAGGCTGCCGACTTGCGCCCGCAGATCTGGTCCGCTTGGCGCATTCCAGCGCAGGTCGACGAACCCCGGCCAGCAAGCATCGATGATCGGCGCATCGCCGCCGATCTCAAACTGCCAATCAGCTTCCATGCGGATGCTCGGCCACGGCCTGCAAGAAACGAATGACGGTAGCCTCTGCCCAGTGAATCTCGTTCCCAGGATCGCGGGAAAGGTACGCGCAGTGGCCTCCATGTCGCGTTTCAGCAAAGGTGATGTGCGGATTGGCAAGGAGTTTGGCGCGAGTCTCCGGCAACAGGCGGATGAAGGGATCATCCAGAGACTGAAGGATGAAAGTGGGAACGGCAATCCATTCCACCACGCGGGCACTGGCGGCGCGGTAGTAGTAGTCGTCGGCGTCACGAAAACCGCAGTAGCGGGAGACAATTTTGTGGTCGAACTCTCGAACCGAGCGAACCGCACCGATTTCCGTGGGGGCCACATAATTGGCCGGAAATAATTCCCGCTTGCGTTCGTAGCGCGCTCTCAGCCCGCGCAGAAAGCTCCACTCATAAGCGCGGTTCAATGGCTCATGGAGGGCATCGGAGCCAACCGCCAGATCAATGGCAGGGCAGACAGCGGCCACCGCGCAGAGAGGCGGCTGATTGCCCCATTCTCCGGCTAGTTTGAGCACCATGTTGCCGCCCATGGAGTAACCCACCAGCGCCACGCGCTCGAGCGAGAATTGCCGCGCAAAATGGCGCACCACCGCGCCCACATCTCCCGAAAGCCCGGAGTGGTAGAGCGTGGGCGTCAGGTCATCGGTCCCGCCGCAGTTACGCATATTCATGCGGATTGCGTTGAAGCCTGCGTCCGATGCCCGGGCGGTAATGCCCTTCATGTAGCGGGAGTCAGAGGAGCCTTCGAGGCCGTGGACCAGCACCACAGTAAGCCGCCCGGCTCGCTCCGGCACGGCCTGCCAGTGGCAATGGCACAATACGCGGCTGCCGTCGGCTGGATCAACTTCGACGGTTTCGGCCACGCCGTCAACGCGAAACGGTGGACGGGGAAAATAATTGCCCACAATTGTCTGCAGGTGGCCGTTGCTCAGGCCGCGGTGCGGCTCAAAATCCGTGAACCATTCCGGAAGCCCCTTGGGCCTCAAATCAACTTCTTTTTTTTCTTGGGTTTCTGGCTTCACGGAAAATCGGCAATTCGGCCAACGTTGCTCATGGCACCCCCTGCGGTCCCTGCCAGTTGGGGCGGCTAGTGGGGATCGAACCCACGACATCCTGAGCCACAGTCAGGCGTTCTGCCGCTGAACTATAGCCGCCATGCATCCTTTCGATTGTAGCATCGAACGAGACCAGCCAAGCCCCAGCCTCCAGGCGTGCGGATGCCTCGCCGCTTTGCAACTGAGCCGCGTGCGGCAGCGCTAAAGCAGTCTGAATTCGATTCACGATACAATCAAACAAGACCGTCGGGGCGTAGCGCAGCCTGGTAGCGCATCTGCTTTGGGAGCAGAGGGTCGGGGGTTCGAATCCCTCCGCCCCGACCAGCATAAACTATTGATAATAAAAGCGATAGCGACGATTCCTGGCACGCATCTGCTTTTTTCCGCTACATCACCCGTGTCGATTTTGTAGCTGTCCCTCGCCAAAACTCGATCTTGGATCGAGCCGGGAGACTAAGCTCGACTGTCGGAGCGTATCATACGCCGGTCGCCCCGATCACACCAGCTGCGGGATGGTGCTTTCGATGGCAATTGAAATGAGGCAGCCTGTTGAAGACTGTGCAGAGGCACAAATCTGGTAGATGTTTTCGAGAGTTGCCGGCCATTGGCAGGTGCGAGCAGCTCAGGCGGCGAGATCGTAGCGGTGATGCAAGCCACCCAACCTCGGCATTGAGACGACCTTGCTGTTGGGGTTGGCAATTGCAACCGCGGTTCGACATGCAGGCGTCTCCTTCGCCAGCCCGAGGTGAGTCCGATCCTCGTTGTAGTAGCGAACATATTCGGACATCAGACGCTTCAGGTGGCGCTCGTTTGCAACAATCACATGATCAAGCAGATCGCGGCGGCAGCTACCGACGAATCGCTCGGCGACTCCGTTCTGCCAGGGACTCCGAATCGCGATGCGAACCGGGCTCGCGCCCAAGCCTTCCAACGTATCCAGAACCTCGCCATAGAAAGTGTGCTCACGATCCATAATGAGGTACTTCGGCGCAGAGTCGTAGGGAAACGCTTCACGGAGTTGCTGCGCGACCCACGCGGTCGTCGGGTACCGTGTGACATTGAAGTGCAAGATACGCCGCCGGTCATGGGCAATCACAAAGAAGCAATACAACACGCCGAAAGTGAGCGTTGGCACAGTGAAGAAATCCATGGCAGCGATGGCTTCTCGGTGATTGCTTAAGAATGCTGCCCATTGTCTCGCCGGCTCAGAATCCCGAGGGGCCTTTCGCATCCAACGCAATACCGTCCGCTCGGAGATATCGAAGCCGAGCATCTTTAGTTCGCCGTGAATCCGAGGCGCACCCCAGGTGCGATTCTCGGCTACCATCCGAAAGATCAGCTCACGTAGTTCTTGGCTTGTCTGCTTCCTGCCGACCACGGCATGTTTGCGTGATATCCATTTCCAGTACAGTCGGAAGCCCGTCCGATGCCAGCGAATGACAGTCTCTGGTCGAACAAGGACCAACGTCTGCTTCCATCCACGCCGCCAAAGCCGCCGCAAGATTGCCCAGAACAATCGGTCAGAAGCGCCAAATCTCAGTTGAGGATGCTTCCTCTTCAAAACGCCAAGTTGTTGCCGCAGCGCCAGGTTTTCCATCATCAGATCACGGCGAGAGAGGAAACATCGAGCAAAGAAACCAACCAGGAGTTGCAGCAAGCGAATCATTCGACCAGTTTTACATGAGAACACGCCAAATTCGGAGCCCGATTTATATAATTGATTTGAAAGCCGATCCGGATTTTGGCGATGGACAACACCAAGCGGTGCGAGCAGGGGACTGGAAACACCCCCGAGGCGCAGGCGCTGGCGAAGAAGATGGCAGCATCCTGGGCAGCGTTTGCAGCAACCGAAAACCCGACAATACCGGGCTTGCAGTGGTCACCCACCGAACCGGAAACGAACAAGACGATGATCTGGGATAACGAGTGCCGCATGGTAAATGACCCAGTGGGAGAAGCTCGCAATATCATCTTGACTTGAACAATACGTAGGCTCAAGAACGGATGAAAGGTTTCGCGCAGATCGGAGTTTCGCAAGCCCATCCCCCATACTTTATGGCGCCTTCGCCATTGTTCCAAGCAACAATCTGTTCGTGCTGCCGGCAATCATGGTATTCGGCCAATCTGGCCAAATCGGCGCGCGGGATGCAGCTATTTGGAGGGAGGTGCCGGAGTGCGAGAGCTCGCGTAGGTGAGCAGCGCGGTGAAACTGGGATCGCCGTGAAGCGGCTTTAGATCAGGGTCGTCCGGCATGTCTTTGATGACCCAACCGGCCAGGCCGTGGTCGACGGAGTCACGGAGGAGGCGGAGAGCGTCGTTGCGATGCCCCTCGCGAAGCTTGAGGCAGGCAAGGTTATAGGTGCTGAGCGCGGTGGCGGGGTTGTTGGGGCCAAGGACGCGAACTTCAGTGGCGTAAGCCTGCGTGAGGAGTTGTTCTGCACGCGCATAGTTGCCGCGGCGGGTGAGGATCTCCGCAAGATTACTCATGGCCGAGAGAGTCAGAGGGTGGTCGGGACCGAGCAGACGTGTCCGGGCATCAACGACCTGCTCGGCGAGCGACTGAGCCTCCTCGAGCTTGCCTTCGTCGGTGAGCACCGCAGCTAGCGTATTCATAGTCCGGATGGTCTCCGGGTGATCGGGTCCCAGGACACGGCGCTTAGTGGCCAGGGTTTCGCGATCCAGCGCTTCAGCCTCGGCGAATCGCTTTTCACGGTAAAGGACGATGCCGAGATTCTCCGCCGCTCTCAGGGTGTGCGGCGAGTCGTTGCCGTCAGTACGACTAAAAATGGCCCGCTCCTCGCGGTCGAGACTTTCGGCTTCAGGCCATTTGCCCTCGCCCATGAGCGCAAGAGCCAGGTGATTCATGGCCGCGAGGGTGTCGGGGTTGGTGTCACCGAGAGTGCGACGGCGATAGTCGAGCACTCGGCGCTCGAGCGATTCTGCCTCGGCGGGGTGCCCTTCATCCAAGAGCACGACACCGAGGTATCCCATCGCAATCATGGTGTCGCGGTTCCTGGGACCGTAACGCTTGGTGCGAACGTCAACGACATGGCGAAGGAGGCTTTCGGAGTCGGGCAGCCGGCCGCGGCGGTAAAGGATCCAGCCAACGGAAGCCTGCGACCTGAGCGTATCGTCGTTTTCAGCACCGAGGCGCTGAAGGCGATTGTCGGCGGCCTTGCTGTAGAGCGACTCGGCGCGATCGTAGAGGCCGAGGTTTTCGTAGACCAGTCCCATCACCATCATCATTTGCGATTGCTGTTCGGGATCGCTGACGAGACCAGCGTCGATTTGAGATGAGGCCTTGTCGAGGATTTCACGAGCGGTGACCTGATTGCCGCGAGCCTGTCCGGGATCGGAGACTTTGAACATACCGGTCATGAAATCGGTGATGCGGTTGGCGCGGTCGCGCTCGCGGGTGATTCGGCGGAGCTGGACGGCTTCAATCACGGCGAACGTGGCGAGCAAGACGATGAGGGACGCGCCGACAGCGACAGCCAGGCGGTGACGGCGAACATATTTCCGTGCCCGGTAGGCGACGCTTGCCGGCCGGGCGAGGACAGGTTCGTTGTGAAGGTGGCGCTCAACGTCGGCGGCGAGCTCTGAAGGGGTTTGGTAGCGCCGTGCGCGGTCCTTTTCCAGCGCTTTCATGGTGATCGAGTCGAGATCGCCGCGGAGCTGGCCGGAAAGTTGCCTGGGCTCGATCGCGCGCAAAGGAGCTGCGGAGCTCGCCAGTTGCCCATCCATCGCAAGTCGCGTGCTGGGGCGGGGCGGATCCTGCTCGCGGAGCTGGCGCAAAACCTCTTCGAGGGCCTGCGTGCGCCACTTTGCTGCGTCGAAGGGAATCGATCCGGTGAGGATTTCGTAGAGGACGACGCCGAGCGAGTAGACGTCCGTACGAGTGTCAATGTCGCTGCCGGCGGCCTGCTCGGGGCTCATGTATCCGGGTGTGCCTGCGATTCCCCAGACGCCGGTGAATAGGGATTCGCCGGCGATGGGCAACTCCGCTACGGCCTTGGCCAGGCCAAAGTCGATCAGGCGCGGCGCAGGCTTGCCGTCGATTTCGACCACGAGGATGTTGGCCGGCTTGAGGTCGCGATGGATGACCGCCTTCTGATGGGCGTGCTGGACGCCTTCGCAGACCTTGACGAAAAGTTCCAACCGCGCGGGGATGGACAGCTTGTGCTCGTCGCAGTATTTCGTAATGGGCTCGCCTGGAACGTACTCCATCACGAAGTAGGGCTGTCCGGCGGGTGTGGCCCCGGCGTCGAGGACCTTGGCGATAGCCGGGTGGTCCATGAGCGCTAACGACTGGCGCTCAGCCTGGAAGCGGTGCAGGAGCGCGTCGTCGAATGCTCCAGTGCGGATGAGCTTCAGCGCAACCTGCCGGCGGATGGGCTCGGATTGCTCTGCGAGCCAAACCTGGCCCATTCCGCCTTCACCGATCTTGCGGACCAGGCGGTACGGACCGATGGACTCGGCGGGCTGGGGTTCCTGCGACGCGGGCAAGAGCATCCCCGGACGCGAGAGGCCGTTGGATCGCGCGTAAGCCGAGAGCAGCGATTCGATTTCCTGCCGGAGTGAGACCTCGGAACCGCAAGCCTGGTTCAGGAAATCGGGGCGATCCTCCGGATTCCGTTCGAGTGCTGCATCAAACAGCTCCTTGATCTTCTCCCACTGGCCGGTCTTTTCCACTTAGGCTTCTCCCCACTTCGCGCGTGAGCCACGCTTTGGCAATGCTCCAGTCGCGCTTGACGGTTGCCGGTGAAATCTCCAGGGCCGCGGCGGTTTCCTCCACCGTCAGGCCGCCGAAGAAGCGCATTTCGACGATACGTTCCTGTTGAGGATCCCGGCGGGAAAGCCTGGTCAGCGCGTGGTCCAGTTCAACCACATCCACGTTATTTTGAGGTTCCGGAAACCAGAAACTTTCGTCCAGTTCCACCTTGTACTGAGGCCCCCGTTTTGCTGCTGCGCGACGGCGGGCATAGTCAACGAGTATCTGCCGCATCAGCTTTGCCGCTATGGCAACAAAATGCGCACGACTGACACTGAGCGGAGGCCGGTCACCTGCGAGACGGAGAAAGACCTCGTGGACGAGCTCCGTGCTTTGCAGCGTGTGATCGGGTCGTTCAGCCCTCAAGCAACGGTGGGCGGCGAGCCGCAGTTCCTTATAGACGAGCGGAATGAGGGACTGCAGCGCCTCCTGATCCCCGCTCCTCCAGCGAGCAAGCAGTTGAGTGGCCGAATCGGACGATTGCGGCACGCGTATGCCCCCGGGGGTTCTTGCTGGCATTGAAGATAGCTTCTCGCGTGAATGTAAGTCAATGCGGGCTGGGCCCGGCGCCATGAACGGGAGAAGAATGGGCCGAAGCGGAATTTTCGAGGGCTCCCGAAAAAATGATGAGCTCCTTTTCGCGGAGATTGCGCAACTAGGAGATGAAAGCCGGCATTAGAGCGTGGGCCAATGGACCCCGGGGGGAGCCCGAGCCGCGCTCTCGGCTTTCAATCTACCGCAAACAGGAGGCCTCACCCATGAAACTGAATCTCGATTCGCCCGCAACCTCGTCGCGCCGAAACCTGGTGTCCCGCAGCAACCCGGTCCGGCTGGGCGCTCTTGCCCTGGCCGTAGTTTTCACCGCAAGCCAAATGCCTGCTCAGACTGCGCCAGCCGGGACTCCGCAGGCCGCAACGCAGCAGATCGCCGACACCAGTGCCAGCTCCACCCCTTCATCCGCAACCAACACCACGGCGGACGAGGTTTCATCCGCGCCGTCGGATTCCGCAAAGAGTGAATCGAATCCTTTGCCCGAGACTCCGGCGGCAACGGGGGACAACCCTGAGTCGGCCAGCGTACCGATGTCGCCGGAGCTGCGGACGATGTTTAACGACGCGATCCAGGCAAGTCAGAACCTTCAACCAGCTCCGAAGAGCCACGGTGTCCAGCGGCCGGGAATGCTGGGGATGGGCATCGCCGGTGTTCCGTTGATCGTGTTTGGAACATATATCATGACGCGCACGGTGAGAAAGGATTCAGGGCTAAAGAACGGACTGGGCGCGGCGTTCCTCGTGCCGGGTGCAGCCATGTCGGGCATCGGCTTCACTTTGGCTTTCAAACCAAAGAACAAGTAACGACAGGCCAGCGCACGTCATTGGAGGAGGGTCTTCGCGGTGCGCGGAGAACCGCTGTAGCTGCTCAAAGGCAGCGGACTGGCATTACGAAGCTGCTCTTCAAAGAAGGAGTGCGCGATGGCTTGGAATCTTCGTTTGGGGCTTTGGCAAAGATTGCAATGTGAAGGATTGCTATCCATGGAGACGCGGCCTCAATCAGCATGGAGAGCCGCGCTCTCTCACGCTCGTGCCGGTTTGGCCGCGCTGCTATTTGCCTGGTTGATTCCCAGCGCGGCTGCGCAGCTGTCTCTCCCCAACACGGGGATTCCGCAGCTCACCCCTGGGCAGCTTTCCACCGTGGCTGGCAAGCCCTATTCGGCAGCCTTCGGATATTCCGGCGACGGCGGACCGGCGACGAGCGCAGAGATGTCCAGTCCGCAGGGCGTGGCTCTGGATGCAGCCGGCAATCTCTACATTGCAGATTCCTCCAACGGCCTGGTCCGGGTGGTAAACCGGCAGCCCACGGCCATTACGATCCTTGGCATTACCGTGATGCCTGGTGATATCCAGACGATTGCCGGCATCTATTCCAGCACGTATTTTGGCGGCTTTGCCGGCGATGGCGGCCCTGCAACCCATGCGTTGCTCAATTTCCCTGACGGACTGCTCTTTGACAAGAATGGCAACCTTTATATCGCCGACTCAGGCAATGGCCGTGTTCGGGTGATTAACATGCAGTCCCAATCCATCACAGTCTTTGGCGTCACCATTCAGCCCGGAGACATTGACACGGTGGCTGGGGATACGGTGAACTCCGTTGCCGTCAGTTGTGCCAGTTCAACCGACAACATCGGCGACGGGTGCCCTGCAACGCAGGCCGATTTGTTCCAGCCTGTATCGTTGGCATTCGATAGTGCCGGCAATCTGTACATTGACGATGATCAAAATTTTGACGTGCGCATGGTCAGTGCGACTACCGGCATCATCTCCAATGTGGCGGGAGACGGTATCGACGGATACGCGGGAGATGGAGGAAATCCAGAAGATGCCGAGCTTTGGGAACCCCATTGTGTGCAATTGGACGCCGATAACAACATCTATATATCGGAGATGGGCAGCAACCGCGTCCGCGTGATCAATACGCAGTCGACACCCATAACCCTTTACGGCGTGACCATCCAGCCGGGCACGATTCAGACGGTTGCCGGCAGCGGGACAACCAGCGGCTACTCCGGCGACGGCGGTCCGGCCAACCAGGCGGTTTTCAACGAGCCGAAGGGCATATTTCTTGACCCGGCCGGCGACCTCTATATTGCCGATTTCCTGAATGGCCGCATCCGCGTGGTGAATGTCCTCACCGGCATCGTCACGACAATCGCCGGCGACGGCGGCGGTCTCCTTCTAGGAGAAGCTAACGCGAACGACGGACCCGCAACTTCGGCTGTGCTGCGGCTGATCTCCTACCTTGCGATGGATTTTCAGGGGGACTTGTTCTTTTCTACGGATGCCACCGATGAAGTTGACGAAATCAGCGCGCGATCCGCGGTGCTCGATTTTCCATCCACGATTCCCAGCCAGAGCAGCGCCCCAGAATCTGAGACCTTGCAGAATATCGGCAATGAGACGTTGGATATTTCCAACATAACGCTCGAGGGTACGGACTCTGGCGACTTCAGCGACGCCAGCACATGCGGCTCTTCGCTGGCGCCCGGAGCATCCTGCACCATCAGCGCGACTTTTTCTCCGCTCGCCTCGGGAAACCTGTCGGCAACAATCTCCATCGACGAGTCGTCCGCGGGTACCTCCCAGACTATTCTGCTGAATGGGATCGGGTCCTCGACAGCCGTCGCAACATTGAGCGTCTCCGCTACACAGCTCTCTTTTGGCAACCAGGCGATCGGCACCACCAGCGCTGCGCAGACGGTCACGCTTTCCAACATCGGAACGGGTCCGTTTACGCCGCAGGCCGACGAGTCTTCGTTTCTGAATATCACCGGCAACCAGGCAGGCGATTTTACTCAGAGCAATAACTGCGGCGTTTCACTTTCTCCCGGCTCCAGTTGCACAATCACCGTCAATTTTTTGCCGGACGCGCCCATCTCCGCAACCGCATTCCTGAGCTTCACGGGTCCCGCGACCAATTCGCCGCAGCTTGTGCAGTTGACCGGCACGGGCACCGGTCCCGCAGGCAGCGGTAGCAGCACGGCACCCTTTCTTCAGATAATTCCCGGGACCGTGGAAACAATTGCCGGCGATGGATACGACGCCGGCATACCGGACGCAGGTGGATATTTGGGCATGGGCGGACCCGCCGTAGGCGCAACCCTGCAGGGTCCCACCGGAGTGGCCCATGACCCAGCCGGCAATATCTACATCGCCGACGGCAACAACAACGTGATCCTTTTCGTAAATATGCAAAATGCGCCCGTCACGGTAGCCGGAGTGACTACGCAGCCCGGTGACATCCAAACTGTTGTCGGGAACGGATACGGCGCCGGCATTAACGGCGGCGGATATTCAGGGGATGGCGGCCCGGCGCTGTCTGCGGAACTGAATCAGCCGATCGCTGTGACCTTGGACAAAGCCGGAAATATCTATTTCACCGATCTGAATAACTATGTGGTTCGGATTGTCAACACGCAACCCACCTCGATTGTCGTCAACGGAGTTACGATTGCCCCCAATGATATTCAGACGATTGTGGGCTCGGTCAACCCGATTTGTGGCGGAGCGAAGGACGTGGCAGGAGACGGATGCCCTGCAACCAGCGCCCGGCTCAACGAGCCCTACCAAATCGCATTCGACACAGCCGGAAATCTGTATGTCGCGGACAGTTGCGATATGGTGGTTCGCGCCGTCAATATGGGTTCTGCAACGAGCACTATCGCCGGTGTGAGCATTGCGCCGGGCCAGATTGAGATCGTGGCCGGAACACTGGCCTCCGACGCCGGAATTCAAGGCTGCACGAAACCCACAGCCTCAGGGGACGGAGGACCGGCACTGAGTGCTGTTATTTCAGGACCGTACGGTCTCGCAGTCGATAGTGCCGGCAATCTCTACATTGGCGACCTCTATGCATTCACCGTTCGCGCCGTGAACACGCAGAGCACCTCAATCTCCGTCTTCGGAGTAACCATTCCTCCGGGCGACATTCAGACAGTTGTTGGAAACGGCACGCCTGGCTACGCGGGGGACTTTGGGCCGGCAACTGCTGCAGAAGTTTCGATCGTTTACACCCTCAAGTTCGACCCCGCCGGAAACCTGTATCTCGCCGACGTCCTCAACAATGTGGTCCGCGTAGTCTTCGCCTCCACAGGCATCATTCGCACCGTCGCAGGAAACGGCTACGGCGCGGCACAGTGGACGAACAGGAAAGAGACAAGCTACACCGGAGCGTACGCCGGTGATGGAGGTGCAGCGACCTCGGCGGAGTTTTACGGCCCGGCTGACTTTGCCATCGACCCCCAGGGAAACATGAGCATCGCGGACCTGTTCAATAAGGTAATTCGCCAGGTATCCGCAACCGCGGCCGGCTACATCTTCCCACCCACCCAGGTTGGATTGACCAGCGCATCGCAGATTTACACGCTCTCGAATATCGGAACGCAAACGGTCACGCTTACAGGGCTGACTGTCGGCGGAAATTTCAAGCAGGTACCCTCCGGCCTGACGGATTGCACCTCGACCATCAGCCTGCCTTCGGGCGCAACCTGTCAGCTTGCCCTGGCGTTTGCGCCCGCCACCATCGGGCTGTTAAATGGTCAGGCGAAGTTGACCTACAATCTTGGAGCACAAACAATCCAGTTGAGCGGCGAAGGCATACCGGGACCAAGCGACGTGCTTGAGAGCCTCACTGTGACGCCGGCGGGCGCATCCTTGGCAAAGGGATCCACTCGGCCATATACCGCAACAGCCACTTATAGTAACGCGAGCACACAAAACATTACCACTTCGGTGACCTGGAGTTCCTCCAAGCCCTCTGTGGCTACGATTGGCATTGGCAGCGGAGTCGCGACCGGCCTTGCCGCCGGCTCGACGCAGATTACCGCGACCATTGGCACGATTTCAAGCCCGCCGGTCACGTTGACTGTAACGGCCCCAACACTGATTACTCCCACGGTGACGGTCTCGCCGTCTCCGTCGACCATTACCAGCACGCAGGCACTTGCAGTAACCGTAACTGTGAGCGGCGGCAGCGGCAATCCCGCACCCACTGGTTCTGTGATTCTAACCAGCGGCAGTTATACCTCCGCGGCTGCGACGTTGACCGGCGGCAATGCGACTATCAACATCCCCGCCGGGTCGCTGGCCGCCGGGACCGATACGCTGAGTGTCAGTTACACTCCCGGTTCCACGAGTTCGTCTATTTATAACTCCGCTACAGGCTCGAACACAGTCACAGTAACTATCGCCACCGTGCAAGTTACCGTGAGCGCCAGCCCGGTTGGCCTCTCGTTCAGCGTGGATGGAACGAGTTACACCAGTACGCAAACTCTTACCTGGAACGTCGGCTCCAGTCATACCCTTGCCACTATCTCGCCGCAAACCGCGGCCGGAACGCAGAATACTTTTGCCTCCTGGTCCGATCGCGGAGCTATCTCGCACTCGGTGACGGCGCCGACAAGCACGACGACTTATACAGCCACCTTCATCACGTCGTATCAGTTAACAACCGCGGCCAGTCCAGCGGCCGACGGCACGGTAACTCCGGCCTCGGGGAGTTACTACGCATCGGGCACGATGGTAAATCTAACTGCCACGCCTAACACCGGCTTTTCGTTTGTTAACTGGACCGACAACGTAGCCAGTTCAAACAGTGCATCGACCACCATCACCATGAGCGCGCCCGAGATCGTGACGGCCAATTTCTCGAAGGCCGCAACGCCGCTCGCCTCGCTCACGCCAACGCTCACCTTCACCAACACCGTGGTTGGCACAACTTCGTCGGCGCTGTTTGCAACGCTCTCAAACTCCGGCAATGCGACGCTGAACATCAGCGGCATCGCCATCGGCGGAACAAACCCCAGCGACTTCGCGATTTCAACTGGCACTAACGCCTGTGGAGCAACACTGGCCGCGGATGCCAGTTGCTCTATCTACGTCATGTTCACGCCGGCCTCGGCAACGAGTTTCTCCGCGACCCTCACGGTCACTGACAACGCGACTCCAACAACGCAATCCGCCACACTGACAGGAACAGGAACCCCAGCGCCGGCTCCGATTGCAACACTCACTCCAACGCTCACCTTCCCCAACACCTCAGTCGGAACAACCTCGTCGGCGCTGCTTGCTACGCTCTCAAACACCGGCAACGCCACGCTGAACATCAGCAGCATCGTAATCGGCGGAACCAACCCAAGCGACTTTGCAATCGCAACCGGCTCGAACGCCTGCGGAACAACGCTGGCTGCAGACGCCAGTTGCTCGATCTACGTCACGTTCACGCCGGCATCGGCGGCTGGCTTCTCGGCCAGCTTGCAGGTAGCCGACAACGCATCCGGCTCGCCGCAATCAACGACGCTGACAGGAACAGGAACTCCACCACCCGCGCCCATAGTCGCGCTCACGCCCGCCACGCTGACCTTTACCGCAGTTTCGGGAACAACAACCGCCTCGCAAACGGCTACGCTCTCAAACACCGGCAACGCCACGCTGAACATCAGCGGCATCACCATCGCCGGAACCAACCCAAGCGATTTCTCCGTTACAACCGGCTCGAACGCCTGCGGAAGCACGCTGGCCGCCGACGCCAGTTGCTCGATCTACATTACGTTTACGCCAGCATCTGCGACAAGCTTCTCGGCCAGCTTGGAGGTAGCCGACAACGCCTCCGGCTCGCCGCAATCAACAACTCTGAGCGGCACCGGCACGCCTCCGCCGACGTTCACCGTCACATCAACGAGCGGAGCGCAAACGATACAGCCCGGCGGCACGGCGACGTACACCATCACCGTGACTCCGCAAAATGGATCCTTCTCGAACGCCGTTGCACTCTCTGTATCCGGATTGCCGACCGGAGCAACAGGCACCTTCGCGCCACCCTCTGTCACGCCGGGAAGCGCGCCGGCAAGTTCGACGCTAACCATTCAAATGCCATCGACGGCAACAGCGTCGGCGCGGCACAGCTCCGCATGGCCGCTGGCCGCACCGGCACTCGCACTTCTCAGCCTGCTCTTCCTCCCCGGCAAACGTCGCCGGCGCTGGATCACTCTTGCGCTCCTGCTGTTCGCATCGCTCGGAGCCTTCACTGCGCTTACCGCATGCGGCGGCGGTTTCACGCTCAAGCAGCCCGCGCAGATTTACACAATCACCGTCACCGGCACAAGTGGAACCGATGTCCAGACCACCACCGTGCAGCTCACTGTGCAATAGAAGGAAACCGACATGCAACTCAGGAGCAAACACATCTTCGTTTTGTTGTTGGCCACCGCCGCGGTCTCCGCACGCCCTGGCTCTGCGCAAACGGCGCAGACCACGCCGGCGCCCGACAAACCGCTTCGGTCTGAACTGGCCATCGACTATAGCTACGCGCGCAGTAACGAGCCGCCCGGTGGCTGCACCTGCTTCAATCTCAATGGCGTCAGCGCCACCTATGCATGGCCAGTGAAGCCCGGCCACTTTGCACTCGCGGGCGACGTCACCATCGTGCACGCAGGCAGCGTGAGCGCATCCGGCGAAAGCCTCACGTTGAGCGCATTCACTGCGGGCATCCGCTATCTGCCGCCGATACACAACGCACGCATCCGGCCTTTCGGCCAGGTACTGGCGGGCCTGGTTCACTCCTCCGGCACGGTGGTTGAAGGAACGAATCCGGGTGCGGCAAACGCCGCCGCGGCCTTCGCCGCCAACATCGGCGGGGGCCTTGACCTCAAAGCCAGCCGCCGCTTCGCAATCCGCCTCTTCGAAGCCGGCTACCTGCTCACCACCGTCGACAACAGCAGCAACAACCACCAGAACAACCTCCGCATCAGCGCGGGCGTGGTCATGCGCTTCGGAAACAAATGACCGCGAAGTGATGCTTGGAGGGCCCGTTGAAGTTTGAGCCAGAAGTACCGCGAGGCAAGCTTGCAATAAAGGGCCAAGTGAAATTCGAATTTCCTTGGCCTGGACTGACCCCACAAAATGAGACACTTTTAGTTGGACACTTTGCAGGGAGAGGAACTGCAAGTGGCAAAAAAGCGAGTTGGGAAATACCCTCTATCGTTCCGTCAGATGGCCATGGCTCGGATGAAAGACTGTCCGAGCGTGTCGGCGCTGGCCGAAGAGCTCGGCGTGCACCGCACTGTGCTGTATCACTGGCAGCGGCAGCTTGCGGCTGCGGGTGATTCCAGCGCCAGGGCCACTTCCCCAGTCCGGGAACTTCGCCAGCAGGTACGCGATCTGAAGCGTGTTCTTGCGGAGAAGACGCTGGAAGTGGATTTTTTCAAAGGTGCCTTGCAAAGAATCGAGGCTTGGCGCCAGAGCAACAAGAGCTCTGGCGGGACGGCATCTACGACCAGATCCGGGAAGTAGTGCCGATGCAAGGCAGCCTGAGTATCGAGCGCATGTGCCAGTTGGCAAGGGTGAGCCGGGGAGGGTTCTACCGGTTCTTGAAGGAGTGTTTACCACGGGAAGAAGAGACCGAGGTGCGGTCAGCGATACAGCGGATCGCGCTTGAGCATCGGCGTCGCTATGGCTACCGGCGGGTGACCGCCGAGTTAAAGCGCCGCGGGATGCAAGTGAACCACAAGCGAGTCGCGCGGATCATGCGCGAAGACAACCTGCTGGCCGTTCAGCCGAAGGCGTTTGTGAGCACCACGGATTCCGATCACGCGCTGGAGGTCTACCTGAATCTGGCGCGGCGCATGCGGCTCAACGGCGTCGATCAGCTCTGGGTGGCCGACATCACTTACATCCGGCTGCAGTCCGAGTTTGTGTATCTGGCGGTGATCCTGGATAGCTATTCGCGCAAGGTCGTGGGATGGAAACTGGATCGCACCCTAACGTCCCGCCTGGCCATCGATGCGTTGCAGCAAGCAATCGAGCTGCGGCACCCTTTGCCAGGCCTGGTCCATCACTCCGATCGCGGGGTGCAATATGCCTCGGCTGAATACATCGCCATTCTCAAGCAGCATGGGATGGTTCCGAGTATGAGCCGGCCGGCGAATCCGTACGACAACGCCAGTTGCGAAAGCTTCTTCAAAACGCTGAAAAGGGAGGAGATTTACGCCAACGAGTACGAGGATCTGGAGCGCCTGCATGGCCACATCGATGAGTTCGTTGAGCGGTACTACAATCAGAAACGCCTGCATTCCTCACTGGGCTACCGCACGCCCGAGGAATTCGAATCTCAAACCAATCAGAAAAGCCCGGCAGAGTTGCATTCTGCTACACTGCGATTCTTCTCCGGAACACGGCAGAAAGCTTCAACAGGGCTGGTAGGGGAAGGGACTCAAGCGCCGTCCCTTCCCCACACCCCTACCCGGCTTGGAGAATCAACCACAAGACCTCCGCGACCGAACCGCGTATCAACCTGTATGAACCCCGAACTGTCTCACGTGAAGGGTTCAGAATCGAAAACGTTGCGGGTGTAGCAACTGAAAATTGTCTCAATGATGGGGTTCACCTCACTTCGCTGTAGACGATTTTGTAGCTGTCAAAGCACCGAAGGTCCACAAGGATCAATAGGGATCGGATGGTGCTCCCTAAGCGTTTCAATCAGAAGCACTTATTTTCGATCAAATTCAATAGGCTTCAACAAATTGTCGAATCTGTTTTGGGAGCAGAGGTGTTGATATTTGGTGAAACCTGTTGAAGTGTGTTGCGACAGGAGGAATCCCATCAACCGACGGACTGCGCTCCCGTGAGCTGGGTTCGGCTTATCGTCCATCGGCCTTCCGCTTTCCATCGTCCAAATCGTATTCCAAAATGGACGAATCCAGGGGGTCAGGTCATCGTGAACCGTTCTTGG
>Ga0302325_10013936_pt1 | contig 17130 bp, 13 predicted proteins | sample Palsa_T0_2_FD_201948 | JGI IMG/M metagenome (GOLD analysis project Ga0302325, IMG submission 201948) | Peat permafrost microbial communities from Stordalen Mire near Abisko, Sweden - Palsa_T0_2 | ecosystem: Environmental > Terrestrial > Soil > Palsa > Peat permafrost | place: Sweden: Abisko... | reverse complement strand
ATACCGGGTGCGGACCGCGCGGTTAAGGCGAGCGTCGGCGTCCAAAAAGGTTCCCCCAGCGGTCTTGGGAAATCGTACGTGGAAACAATAGGTTGTGCGGTTATATTGCTGCGGTGCAGCTCTTGCCGGCGGGATGCTCCCCCGCAGCGCACGACCGGCCGGTGAGCCCAGCGCGAGGGTGCCCGGCCAGCCGGGGACGTCCGGGTCATTCGCCCTTCAGGCGTGCCGGGGGAAAGTACAGTCCCAGCAGGCGCCGGTTCCACCATCGGCCCGCCGGCTTTTCCCCGAACTCGGCGTAACGGTAGTCGTAGAACAACGCGCGCACGTATGTCGGGGGCTTGCCTGGAAAGGGATTCCGTTGCAGAAGTGAGGTGACCGCGGGCTCGTTCTCCAGCAGCCTCCGCAGGAAGCCGGCAAACCACCGCAAGCCTCTCGGATCCTCCAGCGCAGCGAACCACATCTGCCAGTCCAGACGCGGCTGGTGCGGAATGTTCCACGGCGGCCGGCGCATGACGTCGCCCGGCTTGTAGCGGAACTCGTATTCGCGCCAGTCGACGCCGTCATTGGAACCCTCGATGACGATCTCGTCCCGCTCCGTCGTCATGACGGCGAACAGGCCGTAGCTGCTGACGACGTGCACCGGCTCGATCACACGGTCGAGCGCTTGTGCGAGCGCGGGGGGCCGGCCCCCGAAACGCAGATCCATCTGCACGAGACTGCAGAGCACAATGACCACTCCCACCGCTGTGACGCTCACGGTGAGGGCTCTATGCGGGGCAGCCGGAGGCTCGCGTACGCTCAGCAGCCGCACCAGGCGCCGCACAGCCGCGTCGTCGAATAGTGTCAGACACAGCAGCATGGTCTGGAGGTTGAACCAGTTGTAGTTGCCGGTGAGCGCGATAACGCTCTGCAGCAGCAGGATTGCGCAGGCTCCGAAAAAGCGTAGCCGGCGCGGACAGAAGATCAGGAACGGCAGCACCAGCTCGATGGCGAGCGTGCCGCCAGTGGCGAACCTCAGTGCCGCCGGGGGCAATTGCGCGGCGTACCAGGCTAGCGGGGTCGGCAGCGGCTGGGTGAAAAAGTGATACGACAGCGCCGACAGGCTCCACCAATTGGGGTCGCCGCTCAAAAGCTTGACTACGCCTGACATGAACATGAAGCGGAACAGCAGCCAGCGCAGCAGCCAGATTCCCGGCGCAGTCGAGACACTCAACAGCAGCGCGAGAAAGCCTGTCTCGAGCAGATACGTATCCCACTGGTAGCTCATGAAGGCCTGCCCACCGTAGAGCAGCGACAGGTAGAGCACGTGCAGCAGCAGCAGGCTCACGCGCGGCAGCCGATTAAAGACCAACAGCAGCGACAGCGCGGCTCCGGCCCAGCACACGGCCTGGATTGCGACATCGCTGGCGCTCCACCAGAACAGCATCGGCATCAGAAAGAAACGCTCCGTACCCAGGCCGCGGCTGCCGGCATCCACGAACTCGGCCAGGGGCAGGATGCCGTGGCTGCCGATCAGCCCGAGTGCCTGCACTGCGAAGGAGACGAAGGCGCAAAAGTAGATCAGCCCGAAGCCACGCAGAAACAGGAACGCGACCAGATCATAACGTGGCGGGCCGAAATTCCTTCCCCACAGGAACAGGCTGATGCGGTAGAACGCCGCGCGGTGCGCAGCGGTGAAGGCATACGCGAGCTCACAGATTGCTGCGAATCCGGGCAGTTTTCTGTAGAGCGTAAGCCAGAACGCCTTACCGCGTGCGTGGCTCAGCGTCAGAAAGCTCGCCTCAGCGGCACTCGAAACTCGTCCGTCAGGGGCAACGTATTGCACGGCGCGCCGGAAGTCCGCTGGTGGGATCTCGGGAAACTGCGACGCCACGTCCTGGTATGGTCTGTAGCGGACGCTGTCGCCGGTGAGCTGCTGCCAATAGCGCGCCCAGTAGCCACAGAAAGCACAATCGCCGTCATATATGAGGAGCGGGCGGTTTCCGGATGCTTCTTGCACGACTTCAATCTAAATTAGATCTCGTCAACCAGCCAGCACCGTTGGTCCTCCAATGAGCGCGTACGGCATCGCGGTCATCCCCGTTCTGATATGGATATACCTGGTGGTGGGCCGGGGAGGGTTCTGGCGTGTGCCGGCCCAGTGCGCTGCGGCTTCGCCCGCGCCGGTTCCAAGACGCATTGTCGTTGTCATTCCGGCACGCAACGAGGCACCCCTGGTCGGAGCGGCAGTCGCCTCGCTCCTGCGACAGGAGTTTAATGGCACCGTCCACCTCATTGTGATCGACGATGGCAGCAGCGATGGCACCGCCGAGGCGGCGCTGGCCGCCGCAGGCTCCGCGGGAGCCCTGTCGCGTATGACCCTGATCCGGGGTACCGATGTTCCGCCTGGCTGGACGGGAAAGCTTTGGGCCCTCTCACAAGGCGTCAGTGCGGCACAAGAGCTCGGTGCGGACTACCTCCTGTTCACCGACGCAGACATCCAGCACGCCCCCGGAAGTCTCTGTGTGCTGACCGCACATGCCGAGGCGCATAACTGCGATCTGGTGTCGCACATGGTGAGGCTCTCGACCGCGACGCTCGCGGAGCGGTTGCTGATTCCGGCGTTCGTGTTCTTCTTTTTTAAAATCTATCCGCCCGCTTGGATCTCGAGTCCGCGCCACAAGCTCGCGGCCGCGGCTGGAGGGTGCATACTCATCCGCCCCGCAGCGTTGGCCCGTATCGGGGGATTGCAGGCGATTCGATCGCGGATCATTGATGACTGCGCTCTGGCCAGGGCGGTCAAGGACTCAGGCGCTCGCATCTCGCTGCAACTTGCCCGTGACACCCGAAGCCTGCGCGGCTACGGGTCATCCGCCGAGATCGGCGCCATGATCTCCCGCACGGCGTTTGCTCAGCTCGGTCATTCCTATCTTGCGCTCGCGGCGACGCTGCTCGGCATGTTTGTGACGTATGGGCTGCCGGTACTCCTGCTTTTCAGCGGTGATCCGCTCCTGACCTGCCTGGGGCTGGCTGCGCTGCTGCTGATGAGCCTCTGCTACCTGCCGATGGTTCGCTTCTATGATCTCTCTGCGGCCTGGTGCGTGTGTTTACCGCCGGTTGCCGTCTTCTATTTCGGTGCGGTGGTCCGCTCGGCACTTCAGTACGCACGCGGTACCGGGGGCAGATGGAAGGGGCGGGCGCAGGATGCCTAGACCGGCGCTGTGGATCCGTGCGTGCGGTTCGCGCGCAGAGCGGGTGAGAATGTTTTCCCGCGGGACTCTACGGGCGCAGGTGCATCCCATCCGCCGCGAACGTCACAATGCCCCGGTAGTGGCGGGCGATGGATACTGAAACACCCGCACGGTCACCCTCAACCGCCGGTGAGAGGTGGCTGAGGAGAAGCTGCCCCACCTGACTGTGGCCCGCGAGCGCACCGATTGCTTGCGGCGGGGAGTGCAGGGAGTAGAGAACCTCCGGCGAACCGGGAGGGTCGAGGACAACCGCATCGAATACCAGAAGATTTGCGCCGCGAGCGATATTCTCCAAGGCAGGCAGACCGCGCGCATCAATGTCACCGCTGAAGACGATGCTGTGGCCACGGTAGTCGATCCGATAGATGATGGCGGGCGCATCGCCGTGGTGTCCGCCGATCGCGCTGATCGTGAGGTCTGCCTGAGTGAGGATCGCGCGAGGCGCCTTGGCGCCGGAGTCCGCGAGGTCGGTCGCTTGAAAGCTGACGGGAGCCGAGAAATCCTTCAGGTAGGCAAAGGCGCCGTCGGCACCGAACAGCAGCGCCACGAACCGGCTCGTCGACGGAAACGCGGGACTGTCCGGCTGCGTTGGCCGGCCGGTCGGCCCGTAGATATCGAAGCGAATGGGATGGCCAGCGGAAACGGCACGCGCCTTGACCAGACCGGGTAGCTCGGCTGCGTGATCGACGTGCAGGTGCGTCAGCAGCACGATGTCGAGCGCCTCGAGCGATACGTGCGCTTCGCCAAGACGCGCAAACGAGCCGGGACCCGCATCAACGAGTATCCGGGGCTTGCCATCCAGCAGCACGAGGTAGCTCGAGGAGGCTCGACCGAGCGCGGCCGGCCCGCCGGAGCCAAGGACTATCAGTTCAAGTGGCGCGAATGGCTTGGCTGTCCGAGCCGGAACACTCTGTGCGACGCAGTCCTGAGGTCCGCCGAGGATCCAGAGTGCGGTCGCGAGCAGGATCCATCGATAGCCTAGCTGCATTTGCATTCACCTTCACGAGCGGAGTGGGTCGCGGCCCCTCGCCGAATGCGCCAACTCAAGCGGTTGACCGGCCGCGGCAATTCTCTCAGCCAGCAGTGATACGATTTTAGGCCCTGGGCATCCGAGCGCACGCATGAATTTGAGTCTCACAGACGGGCTTGCGCGGGTGAGCGAGGGCAGGGCTCGGCCCGGCGCTGTCCGTCGCGATTGCCTGGGGAATCGTCCCCGCTGCGCACACGTCATGATCAGATACCTCGGCTCCTGCATCGCAGCACTCTTATGCGCGGCGTCGCCGGCCTTTACTGCGCAGCCGCTCGCAAGTCCTGCCACACAGCCGGCATTCACCGATTCGGCCTATATTCAATGGCTCGCAGAACGCTCGATGCTGCACCAGGCGCAAACCCTGGCGCGGGGTTACTCCGGCAATGCGATCCAGTGGCAGCACCCTTACGGCACACCGCAGCCACGGGCGGCGGTAGCGCGGGCGTCGGTCTGGTTCACTGCCTATCCGCCTTCGACCATCGCGGCATCTCCCGGCGCCTCGGTGCTGACCACGCTTGCCGATCAACGGCTGTGGCGATGTTTGGAGGCGATCGGCATCAAGGGCATACATACCGGTCCGATGAAGCGATCGGGAGGCGTGCGCGATCGAACCTATACGCCAACCGTCGACGGCAACTTCGACCGCATCAGCTTCGAGATTGACCCCGCCTTCGGCACCGAGGCGCAATACAAGGCATTGGTCGCGGCCGCGCGAGCTCATGGCGCGATCGTCATCGGCGACATTATCCCCGGACACACGGGCAAGGGGCCCGACTTCCGACTGGCTGAGAGGGATTACGCCGACTATCCCGGTCTCTATCATATGGTGCAGATCGAGCCTGCCGACTGGGGACTGCTTCCGCCGGTGTCCCCGGGACGCGATGCGGTCAATCTGAGTCCTGCCACGGTCGATGCGCTGCAGGCCAAGGGTTACATCGTCGGACACCTTTCGTCCTCGATCTTCTACCAGCCGGGAGTCAAGGACACGGACTGGAGCGCCACCGACGCCGTTCGGGGAGTCGATGGCGTGCGCCGGCGCTGGGTCTACCTGCACTACTTCAAGCAGGGTCAGCCGACGCTGAACTGGCTTGACCCGACCTTCGCCGCCGAGCGGCTGGTGATCGGGGACGCGTTAAACGAGCTCACCGTGCTGGGGGACGGGATGCTGCGGCTCGACGCCAACGGACTGCTTGGCATCGAACGCGACGGCAGCGGGCATATCTGGTGGGCCGATCATCCTCTGTCGCGTACCGCCAATCAGCTGATAGCCGACATGGTGCGGAAATTGGGGGGATTCACCTTTGAGGAGCACATGCCTCAGCTTGAGGAATTCAGTGCACTGTCGGGTGGCGGTCCGGACCTGACGTACGACTTCGTGACGCGGCCGGCCTACGATGACGCGCTGGTTACAGGGGATGCGGAACTCTTGCGCCTGGTGTTCCAGCGGATGCGCAAGTACGAGGTCGACCCGGGTCGTTTTATTCACGCCTTGCAGAATCACGACGAGCTATCGATGGGACTGCCGCACTTCACCGGGGCGCACGCCGATGAGCGCTTTGCGTTTCGCGGCGCGCGGCCCTCAGGCCGAGAGCTGCGCGACCTGGTGCAGCGGGAAATGTACGCGCGCCTGATCGGCGAGCGTGCTCCCTACAACCTTAAATTCGGCGAAGGCGTGGCCTGCACGACGGCCACGCTGATTGCGGCCACGCTGGGCATCACAGACCTCACCCGGCTGACCGCCGCCGACATCGATCAAATCAAACGCTTGCACCTGCTGCTTGCCTTCTACAACGCCATGCAGCCGGGAGTGTTCGCACTTTCTGGGTGGGACCTGCTCGGAGCACTCACGCTGCCGGCAGCGGCGGTGCGCGACCGACTTGCCGACGGTGACACCCGCTGGATCAACCGCGGCGCCTACGATCTCTTGGGCTCGAACCCGGGTGCGCAGCGCTCCGCGGCGGGGCTGCCGCGCGCCGTTGCCCTGTATGGCCCCTTGCCGCAGCAGCTTGAGAGGCCGGACTCATTCGCCTCGCAACTGGCGCGGCTGCTCAAGGTGCGCGCGGATCTGCAGTTGTATGCGGCACGCCTCACCGACGTGCCGAGCGTGCAGGGCAAGGGGTTGCTGGTGCTGGTGCACGAGCTCCCGGGCAAACGGGGAGTTGAGATCACGGCGATCAATTTTGGTGATCGCCCGGTGGATGAGTCTGTGCTCGTTCACGGTGTACAACCCAATTCAGCCGTTATCGATGCCCTCGACCCCCAGGCGCACAAGCTGAGTGTCGGCGCGGACGGAAGACTTGAGTTGCATCTGAGCGCGTATCAGGGAAAGGTGTTGCGGACTAAGGGCTGACCGGCCGCAGTGCAAGCGGCAAAGCATCGGCGGTGCTCTGCGTTCATTCGTGGTGGTAGTCGAAGGAGAGTGCCAGGACGCGTTGGGTCCGTCGCTCGACCACGGGGCTGAAGGCAGGCGCCCCGCGGATCTGGCTGATTGCCGTGTCGAGGTTTATCAGCACGTGCTTGCCGAGAAATTTGGTGGCACTGAAGCCGACACCGGCATGGCTGGTACCGGTGTGGGTGATGTCGTATTCAGGGTGCCCGGAGGCGAGCGATTGCTGCTCGCTCACGCCATACAGGGTTTGCAGGTAATGGCGCGTGCCTGCGGTAATCGACGGTCCGGCAAACATCACAAACCTCTTTGAGCTGCCAGGCAAAGGCACGTACACACCCGCATCGCCGACCGCGCCCTGCGCGCCGCCGATGAACTGCCTGGCCGACACTCGCAAAATCAACGGGAACTTCCGCGACAGCACGACTGACCCGTAGAGCTTCGCCACGGGAGCTGGCGAGATATTCCCCATGCCGTGCAGATTGGTGAGGTCAGCACTCTCGCGACGGCCCAGGTCGTACGTCAGTCCGACTCCGGCCTGATAATGATCACCCCGGAGGAGGTTGTAACCCAGGCCCTCGCCGGTAGACAGGAATGCAACATCGCGAAAGCGGATGTCGATGACCGGACCGCCGCTGCCTCGGTATGCCCGGGCGCCGTCGTAGACGGGTTGTACGTCCCCACCCAGCCCCAGGACGGTGCGCCACTGAGGCAGATTGGGCTCGAACAGCCGAGCCAGAATAATGCCGCCGGAGTATTGCCATTCCTGCAGCGGCGATGGGGTTTGCGCCACTGCGCCGCGCGGCATGCAGGCCAGAAGGAGCAGAGCGAGCGAGGCCACCCGTGGGACGATCGTGCAGGGTCTCACCAGCTGATTGGGCGGCGCATCCATGTGCTCAAATGACTCCTCGTAGGAGCTACATACTGGCACGGGGTCAGGGTGAGCGGTGACTAATCGTATGTCAGAGACGTCTGGCATGACCGTGAGCTTGGCCATTACGTCAGCTGCGCAGCAACGCCGCCCGATCACTCCACTTTGAGCACCACACGAAACCGTGCGCGCCCGCTCATCATTCGCTCGTACGCGGCCTGGGCCTGCTCGAGCGGAAAGACCTCATTCATTGAGGTGATGTTGTTCGCCTGACTGAAAAGCAGCGTGTCCTCAGAGTCGGTCCCGACTCCGGAATACCAACCCTTCACCGCGGCACGTTTGCGCAGCAGCTCGAGCGAGTCGATCTTGATGGCCCCGACCGCACCGATCACCAGCAGCGTGCCGTTCACTCCGAGGCCGCCCACAATCGACTCCATCGCCGCCGCGTCGGTGACAGTTGCCAGGATGGCGCGCGCCCCTCCCAGGTTGCGCAACGCTGCCGCTGGATCACCCGCGGTGCTGTCGATGTACTCGTGCGCGCCCAGTGAGCGCGCCAATGCCTCCTTATCCCGTCCCCGGTTCACCGCCACGACCCGGAATCCCAAGTGCGCCGCGAACTGGATGCCCAGGTGACCAAGTCCTCCGACGCCGTGGACCGCAACCAAGTCGCCTGCGCCTGCGCCACAGTGGCGCAGTGCGTTGAAGGTGGTGATGCCCGCACACAGCAGTGGGGCGGAGGCGACCGAGTCGAGTTCAGCAGGAACCCGTGCCAGCGCGCTTGCATGCGCCAGCATGTGCGTCGCGTAGCCGCCGTCGCGGCTTACGCCGGTCGCGCCCTGGATGTTCTCGCAGGCGAAAGCGTTGCCGTGGCGACACTGAGTGCAATAGCCGCACGCACCGCTGAACCAACCGACCCCAACCCGCGCGCCAGTCTGCCAGCCCTCGACATTGGACCCGAGGGCCTCAAGGACGCCTATTACCTCGTGGCCCGGGATACGCGGGTATCTGAGTCCCGGCATGTGCCCTGCGATCGTCAGCGAATCACTGTGACAAACCCCGCACGCTTGCACCCGGATCCGCACCTCGTGCGGACCAGGTTGCGGGAGCTCGCGCTCCTCCATGCGCAGCTTGGCGCCGGCGCTGGGAACCAACATTGCACGCATTTTGCTCATGAGCTCTCCTGTGAATTCTGCGCGCGTATCACGCCCGCGACTGCTGAAACGGAGCGTGATTGTCCGACCACGGTCCGGGATTTCGATATACCTCTTCCGGGGGGCGCGAGCTAGATCACCCCCGGGTGAGGTCCAGCCCTATCCGCGGGCAAATTTATAGCTGAAACGCAGCCCGATGGTCCGGGGGCGATTCACGGTTATGCCCTTGTAGAACTGACTGTAGTTCGCATACAGCTCGGCGCGCGTGTCGGTGAGATTTTGGCCGTACAGCTCAAGGAGCCAGCCGTCCTTTCCCATACCGAGCCCCGCGTCATAAGTGGTGAAAGGCGGCAGGTCGTAAGCAACGGAGTTGCCCTGCAGGTCGACCGACACCCGATCGGTCGTAACCAGTGAGTGAGCCTGATGCACCGCGCCGACCTGGAAGAATGCATCGTAACCGTTGATGGGGACCTCGTAGCGCATCCGGATGTTGCCCTGAAACGGAGGCGCGCCGGCCAGCGGGCTGCCGAGTGCCCCGACCGGATTTGAGAGTTTCTCTCCGCCTTCAGTGCGCAGCGTGTCAAAGTCTATCGGCGTCCCGTCCACCCACAGGAATGGCGTTCGCGCGATCAATTCGCTCTGGTTCCAGGCCGCGCCAACTTCGACGGTGAGCCCGGACGCGATGCGTGCCGCTGCTGACATTTCAACGCCGCGCACGCGGTAGTTACCCGCGTTGAAGACTCCCGTGCCCAACACGGTGTTATCAATTCCACCGATCTGTACGTTGTCCCAGTTTTCCTGGTATAGCGCGCCGTTCCATTGCAGGCGCTGGTCAAACCAGGTCGTCTTCCAGCCGAGCTCATTGTTCGTAAGCGTATCGGGCTCATAGGACAATGGGCCTACGTAGCCACCATGTTGATAAGCTTGCGCTTGCCACGGAGCTTGGCCCGGGCTGAGCGGTGAAAACTCGGAAGGTTCAAAGCCGCGATTGAAGCCGCCGGGTCGAAAACCTTGCGACCAGGTGTAGTAGAGGAGCGCGCCCTCGGTTGCCCTCCAGCTGAGGTTCGCGCGGCTCTTGAAGCCGGAGAAGGTCCGCTTGAGCCCGAGTGCGTTGAGATTGGTGAACTCGCCGTGGCACGGATCGGGCGCCGTCGGGGAATAGATGAGCTGGCAGCCGAAACTGCTCACGTACGAGCCGACTTCCCAGCTGTTAATGCTGGAGTACCGCGTGCCCGCGGTCAGCGTCAGGGTGCGTGGCACAATATCGAAATCCACTGACGTATAAGCTGCCCGCTGTTTGTAGCCGCGCGTGTTATCGTTGAAGAACGCATCCCCCGGCGGCCGCACGTTAGGGTTGTTCGACGTCACCCCTCCAGGCAAAAGCACTGCCCCCGGTACGCAGGGGCAGGCAATCGCTCCGTCCGGCAGGATCGTCGATCCGTTCACAGCCCAGTAACCGGTCGGTGGGGCAATCGGCTCGAAGTACTTCAGCGCCGTCAGGTAGAAAAAGTCCGTCTGATCCTGAATTACGTAGTTCTCATAAAACAGCCCGCCAACGGCACGCAGTCGCCAGCCATCCGGCGTACTCAGGCGCAGCTCTTGGCTCTCGTGGGTGTTGCGCTCGACGTTACGCCAGGTCGAGCTGGGCGAAAAGCACTGCGCATTCGCGGGCGTGGGGCCAGGATTTATGCACTGATAGTAGTCCACGTAGAGTCCGCCACGTGCATAGTTCGTGTAGTCCTGAACCTGCTCGATGTTGCGCACGAGGTAAGAGCCCGCGTACAGGAGCTTCAGGGGCCCAACGCGGCCGTCAACGGTCAGCGCGGTGTTCTCAAACCGATCCTTGTTGTAGGAAGGGTTGAACAGCTGTGACGTGAGGTCGGGTTGCGGCTGGCCGAGTGAATTGGCCGCCTCCTCGGTGAACACGCCGTCCGCTTCCATATTCTGGTAGGACTGCGCGAGCAGGGCGTTCCAGTCGTCATTGAACCGATACAAGGCCTCTACGCGCGCACCGCCGTAGGTCACGGGGTTGGTGTTGTCGCCCACGACGGCGGAGTTGTTGATGACAACGCTGTTGGCCGGAACCTTGCCACCCGCATAGCCGATGCTGACGTCGTTATTGGAGCGCGCAAAGGTTGCCGGAATGTTATCGATGTAGCCGCCGCGCTTCTCGTCGTAGATCACCGCGCGTGCCGCCAGCCTGTTGGCGATGATCGGAATATTGACAACGGCATCCAGAGCGGTGCTGGGCGCACCGTGGGCGGTCGTCGCATAGCCGCCGTCTACCGTTGCCTCGGTCATGTTGAGCTGTGGCTTATTGGTTATGTAGCGCAGGACACCCGCTTCGGCTCCGGCTCCAAACAGCGTGCCCTGCGGACCCTCCAACAACTCAACGCGCTCGAGGTCGGCGGCGTAGACGTCGAGATTGCGCCCCTGAAGCTCGACAGATTGCTCGTCGAGGTACACGGCAACGTTCGGGAAAGAAGCGCCAAATCCGGCCCCCTGGATGCCAAATCCGCCGACCCCGAGGCCACGCACGTAAATGTCGTTCTGAGCGGGACCCACTCCGCGGGCGGTGACCCCGGGCAGAGAGCTCACGAAATCATCAAAGGTCGTGGCGTGGAGCTTGGCCAGCGTGGCGTTCGTCAGAACCTGAATGGTAATCGGAACGTCCTGCAGGGACTCCGCGCGGCGGTTGGCGGTGACAATCACCTCGCCCGCCTCACCGCTCGCCGGAATCTTCGTCGTGGTTTGTGGTGGCAGTGCGACCGCTAAGATACGGATGCTCTGCGGAGTGAGGTACTCGAACCGCAGTCCGGTGCCCTGAAGCAAGCGGGCGAGCGCTTCCCGGGCGCCCAGTCCCGCCGGCACGGATTGGGATCGCTGGCTACGCACGATTCCGGAGACATATACAAGCTGCAGGCCGGTCTGGTTGGCAAATGCTGCCAGAGCCTGGGAGAGAGGTTGCGCCGGAATCTCGGCGACAAGGTTCGCGGGAGCGACGGGCTGAGCAAACGCTGCGGGGGCATCCAGGCAGAGCACGGGCGCGCAGATCGAGAGCGCGCTAAGCACCTCGGAGACCACTGTTGCGATCTGCGCCGATGGGCGACGCAAGCGGAACCCCCTGCTCGTCGGCATCACTTTGTGTTCTTCAGGCCCAAAGTGTACCCGCAAGAGCGGCGTCTAGTCCTGTGAAACGCGGATCCGCGTGTCGGTTACCGTGACGTGCACGCCATCGAGGCTACGCAGGAAGGCGATGAACGCATTGGTGTCGTCGATGGAGAAGACCCCGCTGATTTCCAGATTCCGTAACGCTGGCGTGGTGATCTCGATCGGCTTTGGGGCATAGCGGTTGAATTCCGTGACCACGCGCTGCAGCGGCTCATGTTCGAAGGTAATCTGGCGATGCAGCCAGGCCGTACTGCGCTGCGAGTCCACCGGCACGGCTGTCGCCGGCCACACTCCCTCGTTTACGCTTATCTGTTGGTTGGCGCCCAGCTGCACGAATTGCGCGGGATGGTTCTGGGTAGACGGTGCGACCGCGACCAGACCCTCGACCACCGTCACGACGGTGGAGTCGTCCACCAGGCGCACATCGAACCGGGTTCCGACGTCGATGACCTCGGCGGCTCCGGCGAACACCCGGAACGGGCGATCCGGAGCGTGGGCGACCTCGAACGCCGCCTCTCCGGAGTTGAGCATCACGAGCCGCTCCGTCTTGGCGTAGCGGATGGTGACCGAGCTGTCCGTGTTCAGATGCACAACGGTGTTGTCAGCCAGGCGGTAAGTCTGTTGCTCCCCGTGACGTGTTTCGAAGTGCAGCACGCTTGTCGCGGCTGCCGTTACGTGCGGGACGGGTATGAGGCTCCACAATGCAAGCAAACCGAAACTCGCTAAGGCAAGCGCCGCCATCGCGACTGCGGCTGTCTGCGATCGCGGCGATGGGAACTGCCTGATACCCGTGACGATACGCGACCAGAGTGATTCGAGCGGAGGGTCATCCTCGAGTCGTGCGCGGGCGAGCAGTGATTCCAGCGAGCCATCCGGATTCTCACAGGCCGCGTGCAAATCGCGCGCGATGCCCGAGATAAGGAGGTATTCCTCCACATGCACCGGCGAGGTCTTCAGCCAGGTGGCGAAGTCATGCCGCTCTGCAGCCGTAAGATTTGTGCGATTGGCGACAAACCAGTCAGCCGCTTCCTGGCCGATGAGATCGCGCACCTGTTGCTTGTTTCCACTCATGGTCACCCCAGCCGCGCCATGCGGCGCCGGCAGTGCATCAACCCCTGGCTCAGGTACTTCTTGACCATGTGGGTCGACACTCCGAGCCGCTGCGCGATTTCCTCATAACGCAGTCCGTGCCAATACTGCATGACCACCGCCGCATGGCATTTCGGCGGCAGTTGCTGCAGTACCTCCCGTAACCTCTTGATGCGCTGTTCCGTGTCAAGTTCTGTGGCTAAAGCCGGAAGCTCTGCTAGCTGCTCCTGCACCAGAGGATCATCGACATCCAGCGCCTCGCCATCCATCCGGGTGCGACGGGCGTGTTCCTTGGCGAGGTTACTCGCGACTGTGTAGAGGTAGGCCTCTGGATTGCGGATGGTCTCCATGTCCGCTATTCGCAACATGCGCAGGTACACCTCCTGTGCGAGCTCCGCAGCATCCGAATGGGTGCGCACGCGCCGATAGAGGAATGCCTGTAGCGCGCCCCCGTGCTGCGCGAACAGTCTTGATACCAGCGTCATTTTGGTCTCGGCCATTGTGCGCTGAACAGCCGAACCCGAAATCGCGTACCCCTGCCAATAGCTAAGAGTCGGTTCCCGGCAGTTCGGGTACCAAGAAATGTGACGGGGGCGCCGCAGACGTCCCCGCACGGCCGGCGAGCTCAGGTGGCGGTACCCGAATTCCCGGGCGCCGGCTCTTATCAAACAGATTGCATCGTAACGCGACAGAGCGGTCAAAGACCGACTGTCGTCGGAACTAGTGACACACCATATCAACTCAACGCCGATTCACAAGGAGATTCACATGTCCATCAAGACCACCGTGTTGGCCTCCGCCGCTGTCGCTTGCGCCCTCCTTACCGGCGCGGCCGTGGCCAAGGACTACAAAGTGAAGGTCGCTATACACGTCAGTACTCAGGGCCTCGATCTGACTCAGCCCGCCGACGCCCAGACGTTCTACACACGCCTTGAGCACGCCGCATACGTCGTGTGCACGCACGGTAACCGAGTCGACCTGGTGCCGGCGGACGATGAAAAGCGCTGCTATGAGAAGGCGCTCGGGGAGGCGATCCGCGCCGCCAAAATGCCACTGCTCACGCAGATCTATCTTGAGACCCACACGCTTCAGGACGCTGCCGCGCGCGGAATCGAAGTCCCTGCACAGGTCGCATCGAAATAACGCGGACCGGGTGAGCGTAACGCTGCCGGTGCCGGGGACTGGGTGGCTTCGGGGACTGGAACCATGACCGCGACGCGCGTAAAGCCGGATTGACACCGACTGAGATGAGCTCGCCGCCGTGCCCGTTGCGCGAGCGAGCCGGATTCCTTGGTTGCCCAGGCGACGCCCACGCAGAAACGCACGCCCGCGATTGAATAAGAATAAGGAAGCAACCCAAGTCAGAAAGCCACACTGACGTTGTAAAGGAGCGCGCATCTCCATATGCGGCGCCTGTAGGACCGTGCCTACGGCCGGTTCGTTCGTAGACGACGAAAGAGAGGAGCTGCGGCTACAGAATAGGAGAGCGGCGTTCGGGGAAGATGGCCTCAACGTTCAGTTGCATGAGGATCTGTCCATGAAGGCACTGCTCGTTGCTTTGTGCGTTCTCCCCCTGCTGTCAGCCTGCATCAGCAGCAGCAGCCCCCCTCCGCCGAAAACGACGACGGTGGTGGTACCGCCGAGCTCGGGAACAACCGTGATCTGCCAGGACGGCAGCAAGCCACCTTGCTCGTGATGAGCCGGGGTTGTGGCTGCGCCAGCCGCGAGGTCTGACCTCAGCTGCGCGTTCACGGATAGAGGTGACCCAGGGGACGGGTCAGCGCGGCTTGGTGATCGCGGGGTCCGGCGGTATCTCGATGGCTCTGCCCTGCAGGCGCTGAACCTGATGCCATAGCTGCCATGCAAACTCGACCCCAACGCTCTCGACTGGCAGCTCCCCCGATTCCAGCGCCTCTGCCGCCCAGGTGTTGCACGTATGCACGGCGGAGTAGCGCTGCACGGCTTCGTAGTATGCGCTTCCAGGATAGGGGCCTGGCGCTAGAGGCGTTGCATCATGCGACAAGAGGGTGGCCCAAATGAAGCCCTGCAGGGTGCGCATCTGCTGCGTGCTGAGCCGCAGTTGAATCACGTTTTCGTCGCCGAAGGCATCCCCAAGTTGAGGCGTACGCAGGCTCGTCGCCAGAATGATACCGGGACCTGGCCAAAGGGCTGCGAGAAGGTTGCCTCCGCGCACCAGGTAGCGTCGATCGCCGAAGCCGAACAGTAGGTAACGCGACCCCGGAAATGCCGCAGCCACCATCTGCAGCGGGGGCTGCAAATCCGTCAGCGCCATGCCCACGTCCACGTGCCACCCGCGCCTCACGACGTAGACGGGCACGCCCGCATCCATAGCCGATGCGGAGCCCGCTGGCGCTACCCGTTTTGGCACTGTGCCGCAGGCTGCCAGCGCCAGGCAGACCATGATGCAGGTGAGCCTACGTCTGCTGATCAAATCTGTCGGTGTCCGCATCCGCGTAGCCGGGTGTCGCGTGAGATGGTTCATACTCTCACGGCGGACGCACCGAGTTTCTCTCTAATCTCGAGTCCTCGTGGAGTTTAGAATCGGGCCCTGAATCCAGGCTGCACGATGGGCGTCATTCGCGCCGCGTCTTAGCAAGTGTCAGGTTGCCGACTGCGTCGCATGTGCACGCGGCTAGCAGCCTTGGAGTTAACTATGGGGTCGATTCCATTCAGACTTTCAAGTGCAGTCATCCTCCTGGGATGGGGAGGGTTGGTTCACGCCCAGACCCAGATTGACCCTGCCTATCCTATCCACGACCGCGAGCGGCCGCTGCCGGCGGTGGTCGACTCCGGTACGAGTAGTTCGCAGACCACGCCCGGCCGGCCTCCGTCCGATGCCACCGTGCTTTTCGATGGCAGAGACCTGAGCAAGTGGCAAATGCGCGATGGCAGTCCCGCGAAGTGGAAGCTGGGGGAGGGCTACTTCGAGGTCGTGCCAAAGACCGGCCAGCTGCGCACCCGCCAAGCCTTCGGTGACTGTCAGCTGCATGTCGAATTCGCCGAACCCGACCCTCCCAGGGGCGTGGATCAGGACCGGGGTAACAGCGGCGTGTTTCTGCACGACCTCTACGAAGTACAGGTGCTCGATTCGTACCAGAGCAAAACCTACGCCGACGGACAGGCTGCCGCCATCTACGGGCAGTTTCCGCCGCTCGTGAACGCAACACGTCCCCCGGGCCAATGGCAGAGCTACGACATTGTGTTCCACGGCCCACGCTTTGATGCGATGGGAAAGCTTACGCGGCCCGCGCGCATGACGGTGTTGCACAACGGCGTGTTGGTGCAGGACGACGTCGAATTGAGCGGACCGACTGCGCATCAACGTCGGCCGCCGTACGTTGCGGGGCCGGAAAAGTTGCCATTGTCGCTTCAGGATCACGACCATCGCGTCCGCTACCGCAATATCTGGATCCGGGAGCTGCCCGATAGCGCGCCCAAATGAGGAGCGCGGCTGCGGCGATGCCGGCGGCCCTTGAAACCGCGTCGCTAATCCCCAGCTCGTCCTTCATGGCCGAAACGCTCCATCTCGTGTGTCCGGAGTGCGAGACGATCAACCGCATTCCCGCAATGCGCCTCCAGCAGGCGCCGCGATGCGGGCAGTGCCATCAGCCGCTGTTCACAGGCCGGGTGATCGAGCTTAGTGAGGCCAATTTCCACAGGCATATCGAGCACAACGGCATCCCCGTGCTGGTGGACTTCTGGGCACCCTGGTGTGGCCCTTGCAAAATGATGGCACCGCAATATGCCGAGGCGGCTGGCGAGCTCGGGCCCGGTGTGCGCGTTGCAAAGCTGAACACCGAGGTCGCACCCACTCTCGCGGAGAGATTCGGCATCCGCAGTATTCCCACGCTAATCCTGTTCAAGGCAGGCCGAGAGGCTGGGCGTCACTCGGGCGCCATGGGGAAGTCAGATATCGTGCGCTGGGTGCGTGAGCGCATTTGACGACTGCTGGAATCGTGGGACGAAGGGTTTGCACTGCGTGCCGGTAACTGGACGTTTAGTTTGCCGCGTTCAGAGAGAAATCCTGTCTAACCAACGCAAGGCAACCAAGAGGTACTCGCTGCTGCGACTCTGTCCGGCTAGTATCCTGAGTCACTAATTCGCGAACATTTATTTTCCTTCGATGTCCAAAGTTAAACTGGACTTTCGAGGGAGATGCGATGCGACGTGGACCGCAAGTT
>Ga0302325_10013935_pt1 | contig 17131 bp, 16 predicted proteins | sample Palsa_T0_2_FD_201948 | JGI IMG/M metagenome (GOLD analysis project Ga0302325, IMG submission 201948) | Peat permafrost microbial communities from Stordalen Mire near Abisko, Sweden - Palsa_T0_2 | ecosystem: Environmental > Terrestrial > Soil > Palsa > Peat permafrost | place: Sweden: Abisko... | reverse complement strand
AGGAATCCTGAGCCGGCACTTCCTCGAATCCATCCTCTGCGCCCAAGCCCTGCCCAAATCCGTCCAAACCCTACTCGACTTCGGCTCCGGAGCAGGCTTTCCAGGAATTCCTATAGCACTCATTCGCAAAGATGTAACCGTAACTCTAGCCGAATCGCAAAACAAGAAAGCCGCCTTCCTCCGCGAAGCACTCCGCACCCTGAATCTCAAAGCCAGAGTCCACAACGGCCGCGCCGAAACCTTAAAGCAGAACTACGATTGCATAACCCTCCGCGCCGTCGACAAGATGCAACAGGCCGTTCCCGCCGCCCTCCAACTCCTGGCACCCGCCGGCTGGCTGGCCATCCTGACCACGACCGAAGAAGTCCCCAATATCCAGGCCCAAATCAACACTGCCTCCAGCCCAATCGCCTGGCAACCGACCCAACCCCTACCAGCCGGCACGAACCGCATTCTCCTCCTAGGCGAGCGAACAGAATTACCATTCAACCCATAAATATCGCCATTCAATGCAAAATATCGCAGTTCACTGAAAAATGCTCCACGTAGAACAATCGTTCTCCCTCGAAAATATACCAATTGTTCCACGTGGAACAATCCAAATTCCTCGACTGAATTCATGCTCTGGCTCCCTAAATCCATAGCAGTACCAGGAATGTTCCACGTGGAACAATTCTCTCGCGAGTCAAACTACAAGTCGAATTCTGTATCCACATTTCCACCGTCATCCACAGCCGGACTTGAGATCGGTCAAAGGCGCACAATCATCTCTAACTTGAACAATCCGTTCAGCTTGGAGGCGCGGTTTAAATCTTCAGAAAAAAGTTCTCCACATATTGCCGAGTTCTTCACAGAGTCAAGCGGCTTTCACTGCCGAGGGCTAGCAGATAGTCTCAATGTCTATGGGTAAGATCCTCGGAATCGTGAACCAAAAAGGTGGCGTAGGGAAAACCACCACTGCCATCAATCTCGCAGCCTGCCTCGCTTTGGATGGACTCAAAATCCTGCTCGTCGATTGCGACCCGCAAGCTAACGCCTCGTCCGGCTTAGGCATCCAGCGCGATGACAACCGCAACTCGATCTACGACGTATTGATGGGCGACGTCGCAGCCGCGCAGGTGGTTTTGCCAACCGAGATCGACAATCTGACGTTGTTACCGGGCAGCAAGAATCTCACCGGCGCCAACATCGAACTGGCCAGTGCAGACGACCGCGCCACACGCCTGCGCTCTGCGCTCGAGCCGATTCAAAAGAATTACGATCTGGTGGTTCTGGATTGTCCCCCTGCGCTGGATTTGTTGACGCTCAACTCGCTCGCCGCAGCCGACAGTCTGATCGTGCCCATGCAGGCAGAGTATTTTGCGCTCGAAGGTATTTCAGAGCTGGTCTCAAACCTGGAGCGAGTGCGAGCTGCCTTCAATCCACGACTGACGATTGAAGGCGTGCTGCTGACCATGTATGACGACCGCACCAACCTGGCGCAGCAGGTGACGGAAACGCTGCGTGAATTCTTCAAAGATCGACTGTTCCGGACGGTGATTCCGCGCAATATTCGGTTGGCGGAGGCTCCGAGCCACGGCAAGCCAGTGGCGTTGTATGACGCGCGTTCCCGCGGAGCGGAGGCTTATTTCGAGCTGGCGGCTGAGTATATGGAACGAAATAAGATTCCGAATCCGAAGGCGGAAGCGCGCAAATTGGCGGTCGCGGAGGTTCAGGCTGGGGCGAAAAGCGGGAAGACAGTCAAATTCTGGCCCTACAGTTAGGTCAAATTGTTCCACGTGGAACAATTTGCGCCGCACGGTTTTATCGGGCCTTACCCGAAAAGGACATTACGGCTCCGGGTCGAGTTTTTAGTGGGTGATTGGAAATTCTACGCAATTAGCAAATTGTTCCACGTGGAACAATTTGGGTTTATGGGAGGAAGGTTATGACGACGGGGATTGTAGATTCGAAGCGACGGGCACTGGGTAAAGGATTGGATTCGTTGCTGCCGCGGGTGACGCCTGCGGCTACCCCGGCTGCGACACCGCGCGTGCCTGGGCATGAGGGCGAGGCAGGGAAGCCGATGGAGATTCCGGTTACGGAGATTGACCGGAATCCGTATCAGACGCGGACGCACTTCGATGAGAAGCTGCTGACGGAGTTGTCGGAGTCGATTGCGGCGAATGGGGTGGTGCAGCCGATCCTGGTAAGGCCGCTGCCGAATGGACGCTTCCAACTGATTGCCGGGGAACGGCGCTGGCTGGCTTCGCAACGGGCGGGGAAGGCTACGATTCCTTCGATTTTGCGGCAGGTTTCCGATGAGCAGGCGATGGAAATTACCATCATCGAAAACCTGCAAAGGGCGGATCTGAACCCGATTGAGCAGGCGCGGGCGTATGAGCGACTGGGACGCGAGTTTGGCATGACGCAGGAGCAGATGGCGTATCGGACGGGCAAGGACCGCGCTTCGATTGGCAACTATCTGCGCATGCTGCGGTTGCCGCAAAGTGTTCAGGATAAGGTGGCTGGCGGGGTTTTGAGCTATAGCCATGCCAAGCTCCTGCTGTCGCTGGATCATGGGGAGCAAGTTGAGCAGGCGGTGAGTCGGATTCTTTCACTTTCGCTTTCTGTTCGCCAGACGGAGACATTTATCCAGAATCTGCTGTTTCCGGATCGGCCGGTGAAAGAGGAGCCGAAGAAGATTGTCGTGGACCCGAATGTGCGAGAGGCGCAGGAGCGTTTGCAGCGGGCGCTGGGTTTGCGGGTGCGGATCGAAGATAAGAATGGACGGGGGCGGGTGGTGATCGAGTATGCGCGGTTGGAGGACTTCGATGCGCTGCTGGATGCGATTGCCGGGCAGGGATAGGCGCTTTCGCGACTTATCAACTCTTTGAGTTGTAAACATCACGTTGTATTGCATCTCGTCGTGGAGGGGTATCGCCCCCGCCCACGACGATAAAGAGCTATTTTGGTCTGCTTGAATGCCAAGGCTGAAGCCTTGGCTTACCTGAAGCGCTGGTCCATCGCATGAGTTCCGATTTCGATCAAGCGCTTGTCGATGAGATGAGTTCCAGTTCGGTCAGTCCACGCCTATTAGATTGGCAGGATCGGAGAAGTGAAGTTACTGCTTCGGGGCAGTTTTGTCTTCGACTTTGTCGGCGGTTTTGGCGGTGCCTCTCGCGGTACCGTTGACGACTTTCTTTGTGCCTGTCTTAGTTTTGTTTACCGCAGTTTTTGTGCCTTCTTTGGTCTTATCAGCGGCTGTCCTAGTTCCCTGCTTAGTTTTATTGACAGCGGTCTTCGTACCTTGCTTGGTCTTGTTAGCCGCAGTCTTAGTTCCTTTGGCTATGCTGCTTCCGGTCTTCTTCGTGGCGTTCTTTGTGTCTGCGCCGGCGTCTTTGAGATCCTGCTTTGCGCCGGGTTGAGATGTGGCCGGCTGGGAACTTGCGGGCGAGCCTGCGTCGGAGGATTGGGCGCGGGTAACCGATGTTGTGGTGACTAATAGAGCCGCAGCCAGCAACGGCAGGGCAATCTTACGAAGTGAGGCCAACAAGTTATTTCTGGACATGCTTCTTCTCCTATAGAAGATTTGCGAGGTAATTGTAGCGGAGGATTAGGGTAGTTTGTGAGCGAGATTAAGCATGGAAGATATCTCTTGGAAATGAAAATTCTTGAAATATTGGGGAAATACCGGGCGAATTTCTATGGCTTTCCATAGGCGGTCTTCAAAGCATTGCTGCATTGATGGGGGCAAGCCCTGCTTTATGAACAGATTGTATATAGCCAAGAATAGAAATCCCATTGGTCATGTAATTGCAACACTGTTAAACACCGGAGAGTGATTTATTGCGAATAGTGGTTCTGATCTGCAGGCCTTGATCTGAGCGTTCTTGTTTTGAGAGCCCTGATTTGAGCGTCTTGACTTGAATGTCCACGTATTAATGTCGTCCGGAAGATAGCCAGATGCGTACTCCGCACCGGCACTTCGTAAGAAAAACAAAAACCACCCTGCCCGAGGAGAACAAAAATGGTCTGGTCCCGTGCCATTGGATTGAATTCGCTGTTGAAGCATATCCCTAACAGAACCCGAATTTGTACTGGGCTGCAGAGCGCGGCGCTGGCTTTGAGCCTGTTGCTGGCTGCCGGATACATGATGAATTCCATTGCACCCATAGCGCATGCACAGAGCGCTGTAACGGGCGCGATCAGCGGCGAGGTCAGTGACTCGTCGGGCGCGGTGGTTCCTGGCGCCCAAGTCACAGTTATCGACATGGGTACGGACGCGAAGCAGACCGTGGTGTCGAATGCAGAGGGACGTTATACGGTCGGACTCCTGAAGCCGGACAAGTACAAGATCACGGCAACGTCTGCCGGATTGAAGTCCGACACGGTTGAGGTTGAAGTGATTATCGGAACGACGATTCCGGGGGACATCAAGGTGACCCCGACGGGCGACACCACGGTCGTCGATGTGAACGCGACGACACTGCCCCTGCTGGATACGCAGAATGTGGCGCTAGCGACGACTTTCAATGAGCAGCAGATTGAGGCTTTGCCCACGCCGGGCGGCGACGTGACGACAGTAGCTTTCACTCTGCCGGGTATTGTGGTAAATGTCGGCGGCTCGTATGGCAACTTCAGCTCCGACGGTCTGCCGGGTATTTCGAACCTGTTCGTGCTGAATGGCTTCGACAACCAGGATCCGTTTTTGAACCTGAATAACTCAGGTAGCTCAAACCTGACGCTGGGACAAGGCGAGTTGGCTGAGGCCACTGTCATCCAGAATGGCTACAACTCAGAGTATGGACGCGCCGCTGGCGCGATTATCAATTACACGACCAAGTCGGGAACGAACGCGTTCCACGGCACTGCGGATTACAACTACAACGGGACTCTTCTGAATGCCAATGGCTGGTTCAACCAGTTCGAGGGTCAGGCCCGTCCGCACGCAGTTTCCAACCAGTGGGCGGCCAATGTGGGAGGCCCGATCATCAAAGATAAGGTCTTCTTCTTTGGCGATTTTGAAGGCTTGCGGTATGTGCTGCCTGGTACGAGCGGCTATCTAACCTTCCCGTCTCCGCAGTTGCAGACTTATATCATGGGGAATGTGCCGGCAGCGGCGCAGTCGCTCTACGGTCTTGCATTCGCTTCCTTCCAGAATTCACCTGCGTATCTCAAAGCCATCCCGGTGGCTGCGGGAACCGCTCCAAACCAAGATGGGAATGGCGACGGACCGGTCGACACAGCGAACACGGGGGACCAGTTTGGCCATACGTCCGCTCTTGGCTGCGGATATGCCGAAGAGAATGCGGGTACGAGCTCAGATCCGGACATCGTCGCAGCGGGCGGCCTTTACGGTACTCCAGCGCCTGGTGGGGGCAAGTTCGGTGTGAATACTCCATGCATGGTAGTAGGCACTGCGGGCGCGAACAACATCAATAAGGAGTGGCTGTTTACCGGTCGCGCCGATTGGAAGATCAGCGACAAGCACTCGATCTATGGACGCTACAAGATGGATCGCGGATCGCAGCCTACCTCGACCAGCTTTGTCAACCCGCTGTTCAGCGCCGTCTCTATCCAGCCGGAGTACGAGGGGCAGTTCAACGACACGTATATCTTCAGCCCGACCAAGACGAACGTATTTGTAGCCGCTTCCAACTGGTATTCAGCCTACTTTGGGCCTGAAAATACTGCAGCGTCCCAGGCAGAATTGCCACTCGACTTTTACTATACCGACGACGGACTGGACGGCAGCGGTGTCAACAGTGCACCGGGACTGCCTTCGCTAGGTGTGCCCTTCTACCTGACACAGGGCCGCAACGTTGCCCAGTATCAGCTGCAGGACGATTTCCGGTGGATTCACGGAAAGCATAACTTTGCTTTTGGCGCGAACTTCCGACGCGACCTGGTCGAAGACTATGACCAGCGCGAGGAGGTGGTGTTTCCATATGCCGTGCTCTTGTCTCTGGGCGATTTTGCCAGCGGCCAGGTCGCAGCTCCAGGGTCTCCCTGGGCGGGCTACAATTCATACAATCAGGCGTACACGAGTGCAGCAACGGCGCATCTGGCGCTCTACAATCTGGGATTGTTTGTGCAGGATGACTGGCAGGTTCTACCGAACCTGAAGTTCACCATGGGCATCCGCATCGATCGCACAGGCAACCCGGTCTGCCACAATGCCTGCTTCTCGGAATACCAGGGCACTTTCCCGCAGTCAACCGCGAGCTTGACCAGCCCTTACAATGCAGCCTCAGGCGGCCCGATTCAATCGGCCAACACGAATCCCTTCCCCAAGATTGAGGTCCTGAACTTCCAGCCTCGTTTTGGATTCAACTACTCGCTCAATGAGAAGACCGAGATCCGCGGCGGCGCTGGATTGTTCTCCGATTTGTATCCAGCAGTCTTCGTGGATGGCGTGGTTCAAAACTTCCCCAACTACAACTCCGAGACTGTCTACTCTGGAGCGCTTGGGCTCAGCGGGGCGGGCTCGGCGGGCTCCTTTACCGGCGCGGCGAACAATGCCGTTCAAACAGGATTCAGCAGCGGGCAGAGCCTGACGCAACTGAACGCGACTTTGAATGCGCAAGGCGTTCCGTTTTCGCCGCCTAGTATCAACGCATACTTCCCAGGAATTTTCCGTGTGCCGGAGTATCTGGAATACAGCATGCAGATCCAGCGCCAGCTGAGCAAGAGCGACGCGTTGATCCTGACCTATGCGGGCAACTATGGCTACAACGAAGTGCTCCAGGACCAGTACACCAACGCTGCTAGCGGCAACTACGACAACAGGACGGGAACGTACGCAAGCGCCGGGGCTTTTGCCGGCTTGCCTGTAACGCCTCCCGATCCGCGTTTTGCCAGAGTGACCGCTTACACCAACAACGGCCACTCCAACTACAGCGGCTTGATGATCCAGTACAAGCGCAACTCTCACGGTTTCAATGGGCAGATCGCCTACACTTACAGCCACTCGCTGGATATGCTATCGAATGGCGGCGAAGGCGAGCCTTATAACCCCGGCGCTGTGGGTTACCAACTGACGCCCAATGTTGGAACCGGCAACCTGAACTACTCCAACTCCGATTACGATATTCGCAACAGCCTGGTGGGCGATCTGGTCTACTCGGAGCCGTACAAAGCCGGCAACAGGTTCGTTAATGGCTTTGTTGGCGGCTGGATCGTGGGTGCGAAAACCTATGCTCGCTCGGGTCAACCGTTCAGCATTACCAACGGCGGCGTACTGGGCGACTACCACAACCTGGGATCGACGCTGATGCCTGACCTGGCGCCGGGAGTCACACGCGGTTCGCTCATTAACCCAACGGGGAGCAATTCGCACAAATGCGCAGATACCGACTGCCTTGACACTGCGATCAACGTTGCCAATGGCGTTACGGCAGCTCAATTTGTCCCTTACAGCAGTCAGGCAGATTTCGGCAATCTTCGCCGGAACTCGTTGTTCGGACCGCATTACACCGACACGGATCTGAGCGTTTCGAAGAAGGTGTTTACGCACGAAAGCATGGCGCTGTCGATTGGCGCGAATGCTTACAACGTGTTTAACCATGCCAACTTCGGCATGCCAGTGGGCGACATCAGTTCGGGCGCCTTCGGTCAAATTCAATCGACTGTGGCGCCACCGACGAGCCCTTACGGTTCATTCCAAGGGGCGGCTGTTACGCAGCGCTTGCTGCAACTGCACGGTAAGTTCACCTTCTAGAGCATTTTCGGTCTAACCGTTTACAGGCGAGATGAACATCTGTGGTATCCCACCCATTGTGCAAAGGACGCACAATGGGTGGGGCACCCGAAGCGTTGTTCATACTTGAATTGAAAACGCTCTAACTTCTGCTCCGGCGTAGCAGAAGGCAATGCAAATGGGGCAACTCCGAGAGGAGTTGCCCCATTTGTTTCAGGCTGTCGCCACTTGTTTCTACTGCAAGCATTCCCCGGCGGCGAGGTTGAGTGCTTCAGAGGACTTCTTATTTGGTGACGGGCGGTTTGGCGCCGAAGCCGCCCTCGACGATGGAGGGGGCTGAAGGCATCGCAGCTGCCATGATTGGGCCAACCGCCTTCTTGGCTACTGACTGCTTCTTAGCTGCAGGAGCGGCCTTTTTCGCGGCCTTAACGGCGGCCTTTTTTGCAGGTGCTTTCTTTGCCGCTTGCTTCTTTGCAGGTTGCTTTTTGGCGGCAGGCTTGACGGCCTTTACCGCGGCCTTCTTAGCGACTTTCTTCGCTGCTTTTTTTGCGGTCACGTTGGTTCCTCTCTTTTGGGATGATGCCGTTTTATGGATGGCTTGCTTGGATAGCGGTTCAACGGTCTTATTAACGGTCTTGTCAACGGTCTTGGGGGAGGATTTGCGGACAGCTATGGTCTTCTTCGCAAGGGCCGACTTTAGTTCGGCTTCCACTTCTGCTCCGGTGAGATTGCGAGCGGATTTGCGGAGGCGTTCGATGTCGTAAAAAGCGCGCTTTTCAGCGAGGAAGACGTGGATGACGATATCGGTGTAGTCGAGGAGGATCCACTCGGCCTGGCGGCGGCCTTCGACGGAGGCGGCGTAGAGGCCGAATTCTTTTTTGAGGCGAAACTCGATTTCGTCAGCGATGGCGACGACCTGGCGGTCGTTGGAGGCAGAGGTGATGAGGAAGAAATCGGCGAGGCCGGAGTCAGCAGGATCGAGCTCGAGGACGCGGGTGTCTTCGCCTTTCTTGTCCTCGCAGGCTTGAACGGCGACTAGGAGCTGTTGGCGGGTAGCCGTTGCAGGTGTCGGGGTGGGCATCGTTTTAGGTTGTTCTCCCTGCGCCTCTCGCGAGGCACCACTAATGGTAGCAGGAAGATGGTTTGAAAGCGGGGAGTTAGTTGCGTTTGAGGCGTGGATAGATTTGTGATTCCACCAGCGCCACAGAAACAAGGTTGCGGTGAGGATGGAGCACCCGACCGGTTGGGTTATTCATAGAGGTGATGATGGTGGATGTATTGGAGAACGGCTTCAGAGATCAGTGGGGGTTGGGTGGATGGATCCCCGTGGATCTGGTGGCGGAGCTGGGTGGCGCTGATCTCGTAATGGAGATTGGGAAGGATAGTCAGCTGGGATTGCTGACGGTTCTGGTTGGTGAGCCGGAATTGGTTGGGTTGAGCGGGGATTGGATGGACGTCTATGCCGGGCGGGAGGCAGGCGGATAAGTCGGACAGGTCGGATAGATTCTGGCCGGGACGGGAGGCGACGATGAGGTTGGCCAGGAATGGGATCTCAGCTGCGCGATGCCATTGCGGGAGGGAGCAGAGACTGTCGGCACCGAGGAGAAGATATAACTGCGTTTTGGGCGGCAGGGATTGTTGCAAGCGGATGAGTGTATCTGATGTGTAGTTCGGCGTGTTGCTCGGGTTGTCGAGGGTGTTTGTGTTTGGTGAGTCGGCGAGGGAGAGTTGGAAGTTTGGTTGATTGGCGATGGCCAGGCGGGTCATCGCTACGCGATCAGCGAAACTGGCGGAGGAGCCGGCAGGCTTGAGCGGCTGGAAGGCAACGGGAGCGAAAAGTACCTGGTCCAGATCAAGAGCTTGTTGGGCGGCTCGCGCGATGGCCAGGTGGCCGTGGTGGGGCGGGTCAAAGCTCCCTCCAAAGAAGGCTATACGCATGGGGATATGGTAGCTGGAGCTGGCGGCTTTTGCTCGGTCGCTGCGGCTTCTCAGGAGAATTCAGCGTGCTTGAGTGCTCCGATGAAGAGCGATGGTTTGGCCTGTAAAGCCTGTGGTGACTTTTGTGCAAAAACTTAAGCCAAAAGCGAAATTATGCACTAGAATTGCTGAAACTGTTGGTTACTAATGTCACTACTCACCTGGTTTGACAACCGGACGCTCTACGGCTGCCAATGCATGCTGGCGGTGATGTTCGCCATCCTTTTTCTGTGGATGAACCGCGCCTACCCGGCTGTCCGCGGCGTTCGCTCGATGGCGTGCGCGTTCCTGGTGGGGATTCCGTGTACCTTCCTTTTGCTTTCGCGTGGACACATCCCGGATTCGCTGTCGGTGGTTGTTGCTGACGTGCTTTCGGCAGTTTGCTTCGTGCTGCTGTATGACGGAATTGTTCGGTTTCTTGGCGGTCGAAGGAGGCTTTGGCTCGCCATCAGCGCCTCGGCGATCAGCGCGAGCGTGGTGTATTACTCAACCGCTGTGCGACCGAATCTGGCGCTGCGGATCCTGGCGATGGGGCTGCTGGCGGCGCTGATGCGTGGCTTAACGGCCTGGGAGCTGCTGCGCGCGTCGGTTGGGCGGACTGGGCGAAGCGGGGGAGCGATCAGGTTTCAGGGCAAGAGTCAGGTCAGGAGTCAGGTCAGGAATCAGGTCAGGAGGCAGAGCTGGATAGGGGAAGGTGGCGCTACGCAATTCTTTGGGCTTTTCCTGGCGACTCTTGCAGGTCTTGGTGTGCTGCGCGTGGTGATGATTGTGGTTCGTGGAGTGCCGGATAACTCGATGTCGCGTCACGCGGTTCAGACGTCGACGATGCTTTTGAGTGTTGCTTACATTGGGGTTTACGGATTGTGCTTTCTGACCATGGTGGGCCATGATCTGATTACTCGCAGTCTGGAGGAATCGGAAAAGGATTTGCTTTCGGGCGCGCTGAATCGTCGAGGAATCGAGGCGAGGCTGGCAACGGAGTTGAAGCGGTGCAGCCGCAGTCCTCAGAGCCTGAGCGTTGCGCTGGTGGACATTGATCACTTCAAGTCGATCAACGACAAATATGGCCACGCGACGGGCGATGCGGCGATTCGCGCGGTATCGCTTGCACTCTCGAAGAGTTTGCGCGACGGCGACTACCTGGGGCGTTATGGAGGGGACGAATTTCTTATCATTTTGCCCATCACTGCATGCCACCAGGCGGGCATCGCAGCGGATCGATTCAGCCGGGCCGTGCAGGAAGTAAACCTGGCGGGCGGAGATCTGCGTCTGACCTTGAGCAGCGGCATCACTGAGGCCAGCCCGGAGGATGATGTGATCAGTGTCATTGCGCGCGCAGATGAGGCTCTGTATCAGGCAAAGAGCGATGGCCGGGACTGCCGGCGGGCTGTGTTGCCTCCAAGCACATTCGCGGATGCGCCGATCTCACAGCCGATCCAGGCTGAGGCACGTTCTTAAGAGAGCGTATCGCGGGATTGGCGGGCCTGAAACCTTTTGGCCTTCATGCGGTTGCCGCATACCTTCATGTTGCACCAGCGGCGGGTATGGTTTTTGCTGGTGTCGAGGAATAGCCAGCGGCAGGTGTCACTCGAACAAGACCGAAGATGGGTGGCCTGACCGGAGAGCATCAGGTCCGCGGCTGCCTGAGCGAGGAGCCACAAGGGAGCGGAGACCTGGCTGCCGAGGCCGCGCCAGCTCCAGTTGATTTGAAGGCGATCCGCGGCGAGCTGACGGTGGGAGCCGGCCTCCTTGAAATTTGCTTCGAGGATGGCTAGGTCTGCGGGGGAAGGTTCTTTGCCTTCGAGCTGAGCATAGGCTACGGCGGCCAGGGTTTCGCGCAGTTCCCTCACCCTATCGAGAACCTGCATGCGTTGGGTTTGCGATGTGTCTGCGCGTTTGAGTTTTTTGACCTGGCGATCGCTTAGCAACTCGGACTGGGCGGCGAATCGGAGTAGATCTTCATAGCTGGCGAGCAGTTCCTGTGGGCCAGTGGGGCTAAAGCGGTTGTCGAACGTGTTGACAAGATCGAGTGCGACGTGGCCGGCTATGAGTTCGAAGGGCTTTGGGACGGGGCGATCCTTGCTGGTCATATTTTTTGCTAACCTTCATTCTCTATTTTACAGGTTATACGCTCTTGCGATACAGTTGTAACCAGTGATGACTACTTCAACGGTTATGCCATCGACAAGTCGAAAACGGATAAGCTTCCAGGTGATTCTGGCCTTCTTTGCCATTTATGTGATTTGGGGATCAACTTTTCTGGCGATTCGCACGGCGGTACTGCTGGTACCGCCATGGTTTTGCGCTGGGACGCGTTTCTTTACGGCGGGGGTGATTCTGTTTGTTTATGCGCGGCTGCGCGGCGCGCCGGGGCCGACGTTGCGGGAGTGGCGAAGTCTGGCGATCATCGGCGTGCTGATGTTCTCAGTGACCTATGGGGCGCTGTTCTGGGGCGAGCAGTTTGTGCCTTCGGGGATCACTTCAGTGCTGGAGGCTACGCTGCCGCTGCTCACAATACTCCTGGAAGTTTTTGTGCTTCGGCAGCAGCAGTTTCGCTGGCGGGCGATGGTGGCTGTGGCGGTGGGGTTTTGCGGTGTGGCGTTGATGATGTTCAAAGGCGGGCCGCGTGGTTTTGGAGTGCTTCCGTGCCTGGTGATTCTTGGCGGGTCGATGAGCTGGTCGCTGGGGTCGGTGCTGACGCGATCCTTAAAGCTGCCCGAGTCGCGGATTCTTACGGCAGGTGCTCAGATGATGCTGGGCGGAGGGTTGCTGCTGGTGCTTTCGCTGGCGTCGGGCGAGCTGCATCCGTTTCCTGCGATTCCGCTCAAGGCGGCGCTGGCGCTGGTGTATCTGATTGTGGCTGGGTCGCTGATTGGGTTCACGGCCTTTGTGTGGCTGCTGCGGCGGATGCCGGCGAGCCGGGTGGCGAGTCATGCTTTTGTGAATCCGGTCGTGGCGATTGCGCTGGGGTATTTTGTAGCTTCGGAGGAGATTACGGTACAGACGCTGCTTGGAGCGGGGCTGGTGCTGGGGAGTGTGGTGTTGACGATGAGAGAGACTTGATGGGGTGGACTGGTAGGATTTCTAGCTATGCGATATGTGATTGCTTTTTTTGCGTTGTTGGGGGTGGTGGTGGCGAGTTTGGCGCTGCATGTTCACTACTCGACGGAGTTGGAGCCTTGCTCGATCAATGCCAAGTGGGATTGCGGGATTGTGAACCACTCGCCGTACGCGGTGATTGGGCCGGTGCCGGTGGCGGCGATTGGAATTGCGGGCTATGCGGCGATGGTGGTGCTGGCGCTGGCGCGGCGGAAGCGGCTGGTGCTCGTTGCTGCGCTAGTTGGGCTAGGGTTTTCGCTGTATCTGACGCACATTGAGAAGGATGTGCTGCTGGTCTGGTGTGTGTATTGCGTCACTTCGCTGGGGATTATTTCTTTGATTACTCTGTCCAGCCTGGGATGGGTGTTTGCGGACCGCAGACGATGACCAAATCTGCTCGGATGGCCGACGCGAAGCGAGATAGAGTCAAGAGTTAGAAAGCCAGAACGTCTCTCAAGAGAGTTGGCATCTATGGCGGTCTCTGCGCGGCGTTCCATGTTGGGTTCTCTGCTGCGGCAGCGCAGTCTGCAAGTTGCTTTGTTGAGCTGGATTCTGTTGAGCGTGGCTACGGTGGCTCTTTCCGGGGCGCGGCTTCCAATCCAGATTGGGCCACATCCGCAGACGCCTGTGGCTCTGGTGATTTCCAGTTCAATCGCGCTCGTGTTTCTAGTGCTGGAGATTGGGCTGATTGCGCTGATTACGCGCAAGCGGCCGATGCCCGACATGGCGGAGCGATCGCCGGAGCGTGGGTTGGCGCTACGCGAGACGGCGGCGCTGTGGGCTTACGGAGCGCTGGTGCTGGTGGTTGGCCGGCTGCTTGGCCTGCATCTCTTTGGCGAAGGAATCGCGATGCATCTGAATGGCTCGCTGGTAGGAGCTACACGGGTGCAATCGCCGGCGGAGGTTTATGCGTTTGCGGCTTATAACGGGGTGCTGCTGGCGATTGTTCCGTATGTGGTGTTTCGCGCGCGAGGCTATTCAAATCGGCAGCTAAATTTGCGGTCTTCGAACCTGAAGAGCGACTTGATTGTGATTCTGGTGGTGCTGGCGATCGGATGCTTCATGGATCTGACGCTTGGCACGAGCATCCTGGCGCTCAACCGGCACCAGCAGTGGGTTGGGGGGCTGTTGTCGTTTGTAGTGCATCTGTTTGGAACGGACCTGCCGGTGATGATTTTCATTTATGCGATTCTGATGCCACGGTATGCCCGGCTGTGCTCGCCGGCGACAGCTTTTCTGCTGGGGGCGGCGAGTTATCCGGCGGTTCATGTCTTCGAATCCTGGACGCGCTATGACTCGGTTTCGCATGGCGTGCTGTCGGTGATAGTGGTGTTTCTGTTCTTCTTTCCGCCGGGTGTGATGAAGTCGTTTCTTACTATGCGCACAGGCAATGCATGGGTGCATATGTGGGGATTTCACGCGATATCACCGCATGTGACTGTAGATACGAGGCTGATTGTGAATGACTTCGATATTCGCTGATGGACATGAGGTGGGGATGAAGGCGTTCAGTGAAGATTTGTTGCGGGTGGTCGAAGCTGCTGAGCCTCGGCTGTGCGAGGTGAGTGAGAGCAAGAGCCTAGAGCGCGTACTGGCTGGCGGTTGGTCGCGCAGGCAGGTGATTGGGCATCTGATCGATTCCGCATCGAACAACCATCAGCGATTTGTGAGGGCAATGCTTACGGATGCTTTGGAGTTTCCGGCGTATGATCAGGCTGGGAATGTTCAGGTGCAAGCGGTGCAGGAGGCGGATTGGCTGCTGCTTGTTTCGCTGTGGGCTAGTTATAACCGATATCTTGCGCATGTGATTGCGCAGATTCCGAAAGATAGATTAGAGACGGTTTGCAGGATCGGGGCTGGAGAGCCGGTTACGCTGGGTTTTCTGGCTTTGGATTATGTGGCGCATCTGAAGCATCATCTCAATCAGATTGGCGTGGTGTAGGATTCGCTGAGGCTCAGGGCGTGGTGACGGGTGAGGTGATGATGGTGGCTGTGGTGTGGAAGAGATGGAAGTCTGAATAGCGATGATTCTCTTCAATCGGTCCTCTGCCCTGATCGCTGGAAATATCTACTTCTTTGGGCAGCCAGAAGGTGGCATCGAAGCCGTGGATTGGCACCGGGCTGAAATGGACTTCGGTGGTCAGTTCGCGCAGATGCAGGCGCGGTACGGGAGCGAGCAGGTCAGTGCGGAGCAGCACGATGTCGAAGGTGGATTGATCGATCCAGAGAATGCCCTGAAAGAAGAATGGAAGCGACTTGCCATCGGATTGAAACGCGGCGGGTGTGGATACCTTGTCGGGAATCTGAGCGAAGGCTATCACGAAGGTTTTTCTGCCGTCTTTGGTTTGCTGGCCGAGGTAACGGAAGCGAAACTCGGACTGGTTGGCGCCGGAAAAGAGCAGCCATTGGTAGGCGAAGCCGAGGCCTCGCGGGCTTGAGTCTGCGCCGGAAAGATCGACTGGATGGCCTTTTCCGTCAGTGCGGGACTCTTCAATCGAAACGCTGCCGTCGGATGCGTGGTGACAGAGGATGAGGTACTTAAACTCCCGCGACCAGGGCTGCGAATTAGACTGACCCGCTGCTCCTGAGCCACGCGCATCCTGGAAATGGTAGATATCTTCGTGGGAGATCAGGTTGGGTAATTTAGGCAGCGCGTCGGCGATGCTTTTGGCTACTCCGGCGAGGATGGCGGGGAGTTGGGCGTGACTGGTCTCGGGGTTGGATTCGAAGGCGAGGCCTTTGAGCGGAGGGATGAGTTGCTTGAGTCGCTGAAATGGGAAATCGATGTAAATCGTCGCGTCGGGAGCATCGTAGGGTAGTTCCTGCGGAACTGGTGACAATGGGTGGGCTCCCTGACCTGGAGCCGATGTGGAGAAGACGACAGAGAACAAGAAGACCAAGCTCGTCGTGACGGCTGACAGCGGGGTGAGCATGTGCTGTCGCGGGTGGTTCATGGCGCGGCTCACTTTCCGTTTTTCGGCGGCGAGGGCGCAAAGTAGCCTCTGCGAGCCTGTACTTTCAGGGCGCTCTGATCTACTTCTACTTTCAACGAATGATATGTGCCGTTCTGCTTGATTCCTTGCAGGGAAACTTCGAGCAGGTACATGCTCTCAGGCGCGGCGATGAGGCTTTCGAACCCCGTTTCGAGGTCATTGTTGTTGTGGAAGAATGCGCCGCCGGTTCCGTCGGCGAGGTCTGCCATCTCGTCTGCGTTGGCCTTCATGGAATCGCCGTGAGACTGCAGGGTTGAGCCGGTTTGCAGTCCGATGCTGGAGCCGGCGCCGCTTTGGCTGGCGCTCATCATTGTGTTGAAGAGGCCGCGCGCGTCGAGGGTGTTGATGGTTACGTTGGATGCGGCGGCGAGGTTGAGGATCTGCGACTCCAGAGTCATGGCCTGTTCGGAGATGGAGAGGAAGCCGGGTGAGATGAGGATGAGGGTGCGCTGGCCGGGGAATCTGGACATGGTGTGAACTACGTCGCGGATGTAAGTGAGCGACGTGAGGGCATCGTCTTCGCCAGTTCGCAGGGAGCGCATGGCGGTGGTTCGCACTAACTGGTCAATCTCCCTGGTGGTGTTTGGGTCATTGAGCGATTTGGAGCTGAAATGTGCGCAGACTGAGGCCGTTTGAAAGGCTATCTGGTATTCGATTGCGTTTTGCTTGTTGAGGATCTGATCGGCGGCGTAGTAATCGATATCGGGACATGACATGCTGTCGTGCAGGAATCGCTCCTGTGGTTTGAGCTTGAGGACGGCTGCTTTGAGCACCGCGGGATCGCGCGTAATGCCGGAGTTGACGCCGAGGAAAGACAAGGCGACGGCGCGGTCGGTCTCCGCGAGAGGATGGTCAAGCATGTGGATGCCGGCCTGCTTGACCCGGTCGGTGTCTGCGAGGCCGAGATGGCGGTCATCGAAGAGAAAGACGATGAATCGCTTAGGTGACGCGGCGGACTGAGGGGTTGCGGGGATGGCGGGAGCGGGTGACGTCGGGCTTGTGGAGGCTGGCTGCGTCGCATTGGCGTTGCCGGCCTGAGCAGCGCTGGTTTGTACGGAAAAGCCGGAGATGGGGCGCAGTTTTCCCTGATCGAAGACCTTGAAGTCTTCCTTTTTAAGGTTGTTTATGACATGGCCCTGGGCGTCGCGGACGATTACAGGCAGCAGGATCGCGTTGATGTTTACCTGGATGGTTGGGATGTTGGTGGCGGGTGCGGCGGGTGCGGCCAGCGGCGCCTGCGCAACTGCGATATGGGCGGTGAGGGCCACGGCGCAGAGAAGGATCGTGTAGAGATGCTTTGGGTGCACGTCCATATGGATCGGGCGATTATACGCCGTTGGGAATTGGACGGACTCGTGACCAAGGCTAGTGACCAAGGCTC